>Ga0315331_10004012_pt1 | contig 11122 bp, 6 predicted proteins | sample M160m34915metaG_FD_203456 | JGI IMG/M metagenome (GOLD analysis project Ga0315331, IMG submission 203456) | Ammonia-oxidizing marine archaeal communities from Monterey Bay, California, United States - M1 60m 34915 | ecosystem: Environmental > Aquatic > Marine > Intertidal zone | place: USA... | reverse complement strand
TACAATTGATTCGCCCCCGTAAAGCAACTCATCTGGATTCAGATCGCTTGTAGAACCGAAAGATGAACTTGAGCTTTTCAAACTGTCAGCAGAATCGTCAGCAGATTGCAAGTTTGGATAGTCCATGAAAACGGGTCAAATTGAGCCGTAATAAGCGTAAAAAACGACCGGCCCTGAATTACATTCCGAAAGTGCGGCGTTTGCTTATGGCTTGTTTGCATTGTCTGGTGTGGTCAGGATTTCAATACGGACAAGTCTCTTCCGCTGCTTTGATCCAGGCTTCACCACCATATTGTCAGCCTTTTGATCCGCGCACTTGGTGTTCAAGAGGGATCGACCGAAACTGAACTTATCGCGTGTTTCGTAGTTGGCAGTGGTTCGAACCAATCAATGATCGAAATAGAGTCGAGAACAAACTAGCTGTGTGATCGAAGATCCGATCACACAAGACCATGACTAGTCTTTGAGGAATATTTGACGTGCGTGGTTGACGGCTTTCATCACAATCGGATGATTGAGTCTTCTTTCGATTGTGATGGCATAAAAGGACTCCTTGATTTCATCTGTCTGACCTATCAGTCGAACGCCATATTCTCGACAAACTTCCTTGGCAATCACCGAAGGTGCAGCGAAAACGCCAGCACCTTCCCGGCCGAAGACCTTTAGAAGAGCACTATCATGAAACTCTGCGACAATGTGAGGGGTTATTTTATGCGTGTTGAACCATTGATCCAAGGATCGTCGCATGACGGTGTGTTCGGAAGGAGCAAGCAATGCCATTCTTTCCAAACAGGCTGGAAAGCTTCCACGAAGCTGCTTCCTGAGAGATTCTGATGCGAAAAACGATATACCACAATCACCAAGAAAATGATTGAAAGCCTTGACCTTGATCGAAGCGGTGATGGGCGCATCGGTCAAAACCAAATCCAAGTGCTGGATGGATAATTCAGCCAACAATCTTTCCGTCATGTCCTCCTCACAATTCAAGCGGATCGGTGGATCTGAACTTAATAGCGGCTCCAGAATGCGATGGCTGACAAGTTTTGGCAGGACATCAGAAATCCCGACCCTCAACTTTTTAGGTCTTGTAGAGCTGACTCCCTTGATGCATTCAAGGAACTCATTACCAAGGTGAAAAATATCATCTGCATACTCATAAGCCAATTGGCCTGCTTCTGTAAGTTGAAGACCTGAACTTTTCCGCGTAAACAGAGATTCTCCCAGAGAATCTTCCAGAGCTTTTATCTGCTTGGAAAGTGTAGGCTGAGTCAGGTTGAGCGTCTGACTGGCCCGGCTTATGGTTCCCTCTTTGGCAACTACCCAGAAATATCGCAAGTGATGGTAATTTAACCAAAGCATTCGATAAGTATAGATAATATCTATACTTAGACCACTGAAATTTCAATTAGTATATAACTAAGTTCCGTGTGAGGATTCATGGGGTGCACTTAGACCTATATCAGTCGCTCATTAAAGGGCATCAAAACTACAAAACCTCGGAATTTCCAAAAAACAAGTCCCTCTATGAGCGATTAGCCAAGGGACAGAAGCCCAAAGCGACGCTGCTTACGTGCTCGGATTCAAGGATTGACCCATGTTTGCTCACGAGTGCTGAGCCGGGGGATTTATTTATCATCCGCAATGCGGGCAACATGGTACCTGCTGGTGATGTCGAGGGATGTTCCGAGTTGGCGAGTCTGGAGTTTGCGGTTTGCGCACTCAAAATACCACATTTGATTGTATGTGGCCACAGCGACTGCGGTGCGATAAAAGCATGTCTTTCGCCAGAAACAGTCCAGGGATTTGATCATTTGCCCGGATGGATTGAAAACGGCATGCAAGGTTTGAATGATCATATTGGAGGTGCGAGCAACTTGGATAAGGCCATCGAGATGAACGTGCTTCACCAGATTAAAGTCCTTCGTAAGCTCAAGTTCATTCAATCTCGAGAAGATGCAGGAGAACTTAGCCTTCACGGTTGGGTCTATGACATTGCAAGCGGATCCATAAATGAACTAAAAATTGATTAAAAAAATAAAAATATGAACCAAAAAGAAACGTTCGCAGAACGCGTGAAGCTATTTTTCATGCCATTTCACGATGGGCGCTACGAGGACATGCGTCAAGGGTGGAAGGGAGTGGTGCTACGCGACTTCGTGGCCGGACTCATCGTGGCGATGGTGGCCATCCCCTTGGCGATGGGATTCGCCATTGCCTCCGGGTTGAACCCTGTGCACGGTATCGTCGGAGGAGCATTTGCCGGACTGCTGGGCTCCCTGTTCGGTGGTTCCAAATACCAGGTCTACGGACCAACGGCTGCATACATTCCGATTATCTTTGGTATCATGGTCACTTTTGGTGGAGATGGCGCACAGGTGGTGGCTGAAAAATATTCTGACGGATATGGTGTGCTCGTGCTTTGTTCTGTTTGCGCTGGACTCATACTGATATTCCTGGGTGTATTCCGTGCTGGTACATTTGTAGCACGCGTACCTCATTCAATTGTCGTTGGTTTTACAATTGGTATTTCCCTGACAATAGCCCTGACTCAGATTGGCGACGTGCTGGGAATCAAGGCCAAATTGCCTTATCCGCTACTCGACAAGATTCCGGTCATAGTTCAGAACATAGGAGAATTCAACATCTTCGCAGTCCTACTAGCGGCTGGAACCTTTTTGATCACGAAGTATTTGCTTCGCATAAGTTTCTACATTCCGGGTCCATTGATTGCTATTGGGTTGGGCTATGTGGCCAGCGAGACCATTTTGAAATCACAGGGATTGACAGCAGCCAAAGACAAATATGGAGCCATTCCTACCTCAGACTTCTTTCTCTTTACCCCTCCAACTCTGCCAACCCTGTCAGCAGGCATTGTTTTTGACCTGGCTTTTTATACCATTGCCATCGTTTTCGTAGCAGCCATTGAGTCGCTGCTCTGCTCGCGTATGGCTGATCGCATGGCCGACAACAAAGGGATCCCCTACAATCCAAACAAAGAACTCTTTGGCCAAGGAATGGTGAACACTTTTGTGCCTCTGCTGAATGGATTTCCACACACAGGCGCATTGGCCCGTACGGCTACGAATATAAAGGTTGGTGGCATGACTCCACTTGCTGGAATATTCAAATGTTGGACTAAGTTGGCGATGGCTTTCTTTTTAGCTGCCTATCTTGATCTGGTCCCCATGGCATGCATCGCAGGTATACTGGCATACGTGGCAATGAATATGATTAAGATGGAGGAGATTCGTTCCGTCCACAATATGAACGGCTTTCACATGTTCCTCATGTATCTGACCGCCGTTGTGGTGCTCTTTAAGGATTTTTTAAGCGGCGTTCTGGTATCCATCATTATTTATGCTTTGTTTCATCGGTTTTTTGATAAAAATCTGGATAAACATGCCAGTGACGGAGGGGTCTGAAGCAGCAGGAGCAAAAGTTTGAAGATAGGTTGAGGGAGCTTTTGAATGAGTGTGATGTTCGGGGAAAAAATTCTCACTACAAAACTGAGGTTTTTGGATGCTTGCCAAGGCCAGTGCGTGAATCACTTGTAAAACTCATTCAGTTTCCTGTTTGAATCGCTGCATTGAAAACAGCAGGACCGTGTGCGAAATATCTTTACTGGAAGCACGGGCGTTTCATCTATCCGTCGACACGTCCGTTGGCTCTGTAAGCTCGAACGCCTTATCCATGATCAGGTCGGCTTGATCAAATTTCTTTTGCTGAATCAGCATTCCGATCTTCTGCATTATTTTCTGTAGTTCTTGCATTTTTCGCTGCATGTCCTGAGCCGCTTGTTGCAGGCGTTGAATTCGGGCGACAAGTTTAGGCGGTATTCCTTGTGCCCCCTGACCGGGCCGCCCCACTGCTTTGGGCCTTTGCCCCGGATTCTGCAGTTGCTGCCTTGCGACAGCATAACGTTTGCGCATGAATGCCTTCATCGAATTGACAATGTCATCGTAGTTTTTGTCCCCTGGAACTGTCGCTCGCTGATGAGGAAATGGATCAATCTGCAGATCAGCCTTTAATAGGTCGTATTTCTTGTCAATGAGGTGGCAAAGGCGATTGGGCTCAAAGTGTTTTTCGAGAATTTCGCCAGCAATGACTCGATAACGAGCAAGTAAGGTTTGATCTGCAACAATACGATCCAGGAGCGGATTGGTGCGCCCCACGGGCACGGGCCATGCGGCATTCCAGTCATCAATGACGTAGACATGATTGAAAGCGATTTCGCAGAAACCAACATCAAGGTCCCACGGCAGGTAATGCCAGCGATTCTGTTTTGTATCGTGAAAAAGATAGAAGTTGTGCGGTCCCCACCCTGTCAACTGATCGAATGCACCGGACAAAAGCATCACCGATGTGATGCGAAAGAAGGTGTCCACCTCAATGTTGGACTCCAGCATTGAAAGGAAGTCCGTGTCGGGTATTTCATTGATTTGCCTGATAAACCCTACAAGCTGTTCTCGGTTTTTTGCGGCATTATTTTTCGCCTCAAAAGCTTTTTCGTATTGTTTGGGGTCTTCACCGATAAACCGCAGATCTCCGCCGTTCCCTCCCTCATCATTTTTCCAAAGGCCACCTTCGGATTCAGGAAAATGCTGGTCCAGAAATGATTCATCAATCCTTTCTAGATTGACGTAGACGCCTTGATATTCCGAATTCACATAAAGCTTTGCATAGTTACAGCGGTGAGTCTTGATACCTTCCGCTTGCAGGATTTCGGTGATGATGGGTTCACTGAACAGACTGCCAAATTGCACACCGTTATCAAATGAAACACGACGTAACCCGATGAATCTTTTGTGATCGTCGTACTTATCGAATCGGACCAAGTAGCTGCGTTTATGCATTTGACGAGGATCTGAGGAGCTATTGCCTTTGAAGCGCACGGTCACTTTTTCCAACTTGATATCGCGCCATTGAAAGGACGCTGGCACGTAAACGCACTCAGGTAGTGCTTCCAACATTCGACTCCTGTCTGCAGGAGAGATCTTCAGGTGTACCGTTTGAACAACATCTTTTTGATAAAACTCACGCTGCCCTTGAACTGGGTCGCTCTCAAATATTTGAGGGACTGCGCGCAGTGTGTCACCTGTGCTGATGACAAAAAGACAAGCTAGGATGAGAATGTGTTTTAATTTCATGGTCGCTCCAACGAGGCGGACAGCAGGAATGTATTAGGGCAATTCTTCAATACCGGAAATCCTTTCATCGTTGCAGGGTCTGAGTCAAAAGATTCGATGTTTCGATGTGAGTAAATGACTTTGGAGTATGCCGTTCCATGCATGTCGGATAATTTGCCTTTGAATATATTACAACTGAAGCAATGCTGGGCAGGAATGCGATAATCGCCATTCAGTCGAGATCAGCAATAACAAAGCATCCCTGTATATAACATGCAAAATTAAAAGGCTTGAGTCATTCACATTTGCCGAAGCTTTGAAAAACACAAAGATCAATTCCTTTATGAAATCTCGATACGGATTTTGTTGTTTTTCAAAATCTTTTTGAAGGAGATATTCGATTCGCCGTGCGGAAAAACGATATTACTTGAATAGATTATTCCCTGAGTTGGTAGAAACGTTTTTGTTGGTCAGTATTCAACGTAATACTGCCATCTATCACTCCCCCAACCTCGGTCCATTGGGCTCCATTCAGTGAGTCTGCACTAAAAAGTCGCAATCCGGCAGAAGAATCCCAGCTTATGGTAATGCTCTGGTCCTGACGCGTCAGTGTCATCTTGGCTGGTGTTGATTCCCCTCCCAAGTCAATCACAACATCATCTTTACCCGTATCAAGGTCAAAAGGGTTACCCGCATATGAGGATAATGGCTCATCAGGGTCCAGCGAAAAGTTACCGTTGAGATCCACAAATGCATATAAATGATAGTTCTCACCCTTTGGAAGGTTTGCCATGGTGAAGTCTCCACCAGAGGCGATGACATCGGTAAAGTGTTCACCTGCAAAACCGGGAATGAAGGCGTCCACGGTCGTGGCGTCTCCATTGAATTCGCCGTGGTAGGCATTTGGAGAAAGATCATCTGCCGTGCCATTATCAAAATTCCAAAATCCAGCCAGGTCGTTTTCATTGCCTGTCAAAGGCAGGTTCCACTGCGCTTCAATTTCTGAAGGTTTGAGTGCCCGATACCAAATCGCAATTTCATCCAATTCGCCCTCGGTAAACTCGCCAACACCATTGAAGGACCCAAAATAGAGTGGAGCATCGTGGATGGGAATTTCCTGATCACTGCTATCTCTGGTAGCAACTAATTTACCATCAAGATAGCTTCGGAAACCATTTTCTAAATCCACCTCCCATGTAAAAACCACATGATGCCAGTTTCCATCCGTCACACTTTCTCCTATTGAGATCCCCCCCACTCCTCCGTCATTGGAAAGAATGTGCAGGCCATTCCACCCCGTCACAACCCACCCTCCGCTCTGCTGCCTGACTGCTGATTGGACCGTCTTGCCCCTGAACCAGTATTGAATGGAAAGTTCAGGGCCAGACAAGTCCACCAATTCGGGAACGACCACAAAATCGTTTCTGCCATCGAGCGATAAGGCCTTGTTACCAGGTACGAACTGCGACGCAGAGAGATGAATATTGCCAGCAGGCAAATTAGAATAGTGAATTTTTCCAGCAACTGAAACGCCATCAGAAACCACGGACAACTTGGCCTCGCGACTCACCGCCTCTCCCTTTTCATTACTGACCGTCAAAGAGTAGCTTCCGCTATCTGCCACTGAAGTATTTCGAATTGTCATGTGAGCCGAATCGGCACCACTTATCTTGCCTCCATTTGAAAGAGCAACACCATTTTTGCTCCAGATGTAGGTCATTGGCTTGCTTCCCTCAACCTCTGCACGGAACGTTGCCTCGTCTCCCAGAGCTACCCGCTCATCAAATGGTTCGCCTTCAAAACTTGGTGGCTCGGTCAAGGTAAGATCAACCTGTGTTGCATTTTTGTTGAGATTAAATGGATTTCCACCGAAAAAGCCGGATGGTTCGCTCGCATCCGGCCCACCGTTTTCATTGACATCCATGAAAGCAGTTATTTCGAAGTTTTTTCCCGGGAGAATATTGGCGAGCGTATAATTTCCAAGTGACTCGAGCACGCCACTGTATACGGCACCCCCCAGACCAGGAATCGTTTCTTCAGTGATGAAAGCGTCTCCGTGCAGTTCAGCATCATTGCCATAATCGGATAAATCTGCTCCCTGACCATCATCAAAATTCCAAAAACCCAAAAGCCCCTCTTCATCGCCACTCAAAGGCTGATTCCAGCCTGATTGCACTTCAGCTTCTGTCAGTGCATGCTCCCAGATAGCAATCTCATCCAGTTGGCCGTTTGCAAACTCACCAACTCCATTGAAAGCTCCAAAATAAACCTGAGCATTGATATCAGGCACCTCAGCATCCGCGCTGTCGCGCCTCTCAATGAGAGCTCCATCGAGGTAGGTGGCAAATCCACCTACAGTGTCGCGTTTCCAGCTCATGGTCAATTGGTGCCAAGTCCCATCGGTCGCAGCGCTTCCTGCATCAAGCCCACCTGTGCCACCATCAAACGAGAGAATATGTGAACCTCCCCATCCAGCCACAATGTATCCGGAGGATTGCTGGCGAACAGCCGACTGGATATTTTCTCCCTTGAACCAATATTGTATCGTCAACTCATCCCCTGATAGATCGGTCAAGGGAGTGATGGCATAATCTCCATCCCCGTCCAGTGATAACACTCGATTACCAGCCTGGATCTGTGCAGCCTTGATCATGACTGGCCCTTCCTGCGCCCCTTCATAGTTGATTGTTCCGGATATACTGACGCCCCCTTCGACGACTTGAAGGATCACCGTTTTACTGATGGCTTCACCTGCTGCGTTCTCGACGACGCACTTATAGGCGCCAGAATCTGCTCCTGCGGTATTCTTGAGCAATAACACAGGCGAGTCAGCTCCAGAAATATTTCCACCATTGCTCAAATCAACGCCATTACGCGACCACTGGAAAATAAGTGGACTCGATCCTGAAGCGGTGATGCTTAGCTCAACATCCTCACCTGCACCCACTCGTGTGCCTGACGGATGATTACTGATTTCAGGACGCTCCAGCAAAAGGATATCAGCATGACTCAAGTCACCTGAAAGATCGAAAGTGTTTCCAGAGTAATCTCCCTGCGGCTCGAGCTCTTCTGCCACTCCATTTTCATTAGCATCCAGAAAAGCCGAAAGATGATAACCGCTGCCATTGGGAAGGTTGTCGAAACGGTATTCACCCGGAGCGGATATCTGAGTCGTGAAATAAGCACCGAGTCCGGGAATTTCAGCTTCAACGGTGATGGCATCCCCCATGATCTGGCCATGGTGTTCATTGACGGAGAGGTCGTCTGCAGTGTCGTCATCAAAATCCCAGAACCCTATAAGGCCTTCTTCCTCGCCATTGAGCTTCTTATACCAATTGGACGCCACTTCCTCCGCAGTCAAAGCCTTGTTCCAGATAGCGATTTCATCGAGCTCACCGTTTGCAAATTCAAATTGCCCTTGAAAGGCACCGAAATAGAGAGAGGAATCATGTGAAGGAATCGGATCATCGGCTGCATCGCGGCTTTCGACAAGCCTGCCGTCAATGTAACTTGCAAAACCACCGGCAGCACCCTGTTTCCAACTTAACACCAAGTGATGCCAGTTCCCATCCGTAGCCAATGGACCGGCTTCAATGCCATTAATGCCTCCATCATTCGAGATGATGTGCTTGTTGTTCCAGCCAGCCACAATCCATCCTCCGCCCTGCTGCCGCACGGCAGACTGGATGGAGCTGCCGCGAAACCAGTATTGAATAGTGATTTCTGAGCCGGAGAGATCCTGAACAGATTCCACCACCACATAGTCCCCGTCCCCGTCGAGTTGAAGTGATCTGTTGCCAGCCATTGAGCTAGTGGCGACGACTGTGATATTGCCTGTTTTGGAATCATTATAATCGATCGAACCTGAGATGGTTCCGGCTTGAACGGATATCAAGGAGATACCCATGAAGATGATAGTAAGTGCGGTGATTGTCCTTGATTGTTTCATAATCAGCTTTTCTGAATGATTTCAAAAGTCGGTTCTCCGGCCTTGATTGTTGTTGGGATTAACGGTCATATGTTATTATACGCTCTTATGTGTCAATCTTTTTTTGGTAGATGAGAACGAGTCCGTTGATGACGTTCCCCAGCCATCCACTCAAGCCAGATGCATTGCTCAGGACCCCACCACCTTCCAAAAAACCCACTCTTGAAAGACGGAGCAGGAAAGAACACGAAGAGCAATTTTACATCGGGAAGCGTATCTTTTCAGATGACAGGCTTTGGGAAGTGGGGGGCGGAGTGATGAGAAAACGGTATCAGAAAGAATCCATGCCTTGAGACACCTGCGAATGATCCGGGGGATCCCCCTCTGAATACGACGCTGTTGGCAGGAAAAACATGAGAAAATGCGACTGAATTCCGGGTCGCAAGTGACTATTTATCTAGGCCAGAATTTGATGAATCACCTTCCCATGTACATCGGTGAGCCGAAAGTCCCTACCCTGATAGCGAAAAGTCAACCGTTCATGGTTGAACCCAAGCAGATGAAGCAGGGTTGCATTCAGGTCATGGACGTGAACGGGGTCACGCGCAATGTTAAAACCAAGATCATCGGTTTCACCATAGATTTTCCCTTGTTTGACTCCCCCGCCCGCAAGCCACATGGAAAAGCATCTGTTGTGATGGTCACGTCCATCGTTGCCACCCTGCACCATGGGCGTACGACCAAATTCCCCCCCCCATATGACAAGGGTGTCTTCCAATAATCCGCGACGTTTTAAATCCATGACTAAAGCAGCCGTTCCCTGATCCGTATCCTGACAGTTTTTCTTGATATCCTTGGTCAGGTTCCCATGTTGATCCCATGCTTCGTGAAAGAGCTGAACAAAACGTACGCCTCTCTCCAGCAACCTTCGAGCAAGCAAACAATTGCGCGCGTAATTTGATTTCCGAGGGTCTTTGATACCATAAAGATCCAGTGTTTCTTTGGACTCCTGACTCAAGTCCATCAACTCAGGAGCACTTGTCTGAAGCCGATAGGCGGTCTCATAGGCTTGGATTCTGGCATCGATCGCTGGATCTCCAGCTTGATCAAAACCAATTTCATTCAAACGTTTCAGTGCGTCCAATGAATCACGTTGAACTTCGGCGTCATATCCCCTGGGATTGGATAGATACAAAACCGGATCTCCGGTTCCACGAAATGGAATACCCCCATACTCGGCAGGCAAAAAACCACTGCCGTAATTACTGGCTCCCCCACTTGTCCCCTTCGCACTGGTCAAAACAATGTAACCAGGAAGGTTTTGCCCCTCACTACCCAATCCATACAAGGACCAGGCTCCCAGGCTGGGTCTTCCAAACTGTTGAGATCCTGTATTCAACATGATCTGCGCCGGAGCATGATTGACGGCCTCGGTGTGTAAAGATCGAATGAGGCAGATTTCATCTGATATTTTTGCAGTATGTGGCAACAGTTCGCTCAGCTCAATTCCGCTTTGCCCATGAGGACGAAATTTAAACTTGGGACCCAAGAGCTTGGAATTCGGATTGATAAAGGCTGCTCGGTAGTCTTTGAGTAATTCGGCTGGGGGTAATTGACCATCCCGCTTGGTGAGTTCAGGCTTCGGATCAAACAATTCCAGGTGACTTGGAGCACCTGCATGAAAAAGATAAACGACTCTTTTAGCTTTGGCGGCAAAGTGAGTTCTTGCTTCCTTGCCAGGAAAATCATTTGCAAGCAAGGAATGCAATGCGGACGCTCCCACCCCTAGACCGCAATCACGCAGGAACCAGCGACGGCTGAGGCGTTCTGCCCACTGCTTTCTATGTTCGTTTTGTGCATTCATCTCCGTGCCTTTCAATACTTGGTTAATGTTGCGTCCAAATTAAGGAGAACACGAGCGCCGATGGCCCAGGCCGCAGCGTCCTGCGGCGTCGCCCCTTCCGGCAGATCGGGTCTCACTGAGGCCTCGCCAAATGCAACATGGTCGATTGGCAGCCATCCGTCTGCCAATCGAGAGCGCTGTTTTTCGATCAGGTCCAATAATGCT
>Ga0315331_10004011_pt1 | contig 11125 bp, 10 predicted proteins | sample M160m34915metaG_FD_203456 | JGI IMG/M metagenome (GOLD analysis project Ga0315331, IMG submission 203456) | Ammonia-oxidizing marine archaeal communities from Monterey Bay, California, United States - M1 60m 34915 | ecosystem: Environmental > Aquatic > Marine > Intertidal zone | place: USA... | reverse complement strand
GGGGAGCCCAACCCCGTGGCAAGCGATGCGACCTCCTCGCGTCGCTGGATATAGGAAGGGGGCTCTCTGCTTTCGCGCGATGGGATCAACATGAGGAAAATATCGACTAGATGTGAATATAATATTAATTTTTTAAGAAAATATAGACTTATAGTATTTGATACTTAAATATTAGATACATTTGTATCAATGGAGACCCTGGATGACATCGATCGGCAGATGATCGACCTGCTTCGCCGCGAGGGTCGTCTCACCGCGCCGCAAATTGCCCTCGCGCTCGGGATCGGTCGAGCGACCGCCTACAACCGGCTCGACCGGCTCATCGATGATGGCGTGATCACCGGTTTCTCGGCCCGCGTCGATCCCCGGGCGGTCGGGCAGACCGTCGCTGCGCTCGTGCTCGTCAACGTCGAGCAGGGTCGCTGGCAGGATCTCAACCCGCGGCTGCAAGAGCTGACCGGCGTCGAATGGATCGGAGTGACCGCGGGACAATTCGACTACGTGGTCATCGTTCGGGCCGACTCGCTCGACCACCTGCGGGATGTCGCTCTGCGGGAACTGCAACGAGTCGAGGGCGTACGCTCGGCCCAGACCATCGTCCTTCTCGATGAAGCGGACCTTCGTCACCGGGCTCTGTTCTCCCAAGACGAAGCCGCCGCCCCGAACGGTTGACCTCTTTTGACACCCTTGGGGCGTGATCTCTCTCTGAGGTTCAGCCTCACCCCTCGAGCCGCTCGGGCTGATTGGCGCAGGCCCCTCGACGAAGGGCAGAGTTCGGAGAAGTGAAATCCGCATTCGACGTTATGCTTGTGCATCGCCCGAGCAGAGATCTTCGACCTTCGATCTACGTCGCCGGTGCCCGAAGGAACATCATCCATGAATCGCGGTTTCTCTCACGTTGGCTTGTCGACTCTCGATATGGAAGCAACGATTGATTTCTACGAGAGAATCCTCGGCTTCGAACGCCTCGGCGAGAATCGGATCGGGGTCGCCGAGGGTGGCTTCTTGCGGCAGGTGTTATTTGATATCGGAGAGGGGCAATTCGTCGCCTTCATGGAGGCGCACGACGTCCCCGAGATCGCGGTCGACTACGATACTGGGATCAACGCGGCGCTCGGCGTTCCGAACATGTTCTATCACTTCGCATTTGGCGTTGAGAGTCTCGAGGCCCTGGACACCCGCCGCTCCGAGTTGATCGCGCACGGGGTGAGCGTCAGCTCCTTGGTGGAGCATGGCCCCGCGACTTCCTTCTACGTGAAGGATCCGAATCGGGTGCAGCTCGAGTTCACGGTCGCGACGCGCGAGCTCGATGAAGAGGATGCGGCTGGCTCCTTCGAGATTCGAAGAGCGATGCTGGACCCCGAGGACTGAGAGGCTCCGAGCGCGTTATCTGGGCGGCGAGTCGAGAGAGGGAATGTGCGCATCTTCGTGAGGGCCCTCTTATCGCTAGCGGCGATACTCTTGCCAGCGGTCGCGACGTCGGGGCAGCCCAACGTGGTGGTCTTGCTCGCCGATGACCTCGGTTGGAACGATGTGGGTTACCACAACCCGTCGGTGCGTACGCCCCAGATCGATCGCTTGGCCGCAGAGGGCCTGGAGTTGGACCGGTTCTACGTCGAGCCGACCTGCTCGCCCACCCGGGCTTCGCTGATGACGGGGCTCTTCTCCATTCGCCACGGCGTGAATATGCCGATTCAGTGGTACACGGAGAATGGCCTGCCGCTGGAATTCAAGATTCTTCCTCAGCACTTCAAGGAAGCCGGATATACCACCCACCTCGTCGGGAAATGGCACCTGGGGCATGGAATCCGGGACTACCTGCCCAATCAGAGAGGCTTCGACTCCTTCTACGGCTTCGTCGGGGGGGCCGTGGGCTATTACGATCACCTCTTTATGGGTGGAATCGACTGGCAACGAGACGGGGCCACGGTCGCGGAAGAGGGGTATGCGACGGAGTTGATCGCGCAGGAGGCTTCGCGCATCGTCGCGGAGAGTGGGGAGACGCCCTATTTCCTCTTGGTGTCCTTCAACGCCCCCCATACTCCGATCCAGGGGCCGGGCGGCGAGCGGGAGGAGCACGAAGGGCGGCGTACCTATCTCGAAATGGTGGGTGCGCTGGATGCGGCCATAGGGCGGGTGATGGACGCCGTGAGGAGCGCGGACGCCGCGGCCGGTACGTTGGTGCTCTTCGCGAGCGACAACGGTGGGCAGGAGCCCGTCCCTTTCTGGAAGGAATGGCTCATCCCTCCTACGGCCGACGGCTTTGCCGACAATGGAATGCTCCGCGGCGACAAGGGGCGTGTCTATGAAGGAGGGATCCGTGTGCCGGCGGTCATCTGGTGGCCCGGCACACTCGACTCCGGCGAGAGGCTCGACCAGCCGATCCACGTCGCCGATCTGCTGCCTACGCTCGGGGAGGCTGTTGGTTTCGAGGTCGAGGATCTGGATGGCCAGAGTCAGTGGTCGTCGTTGATGTCAGGCAAGGGAGAACCGAGACGAGCCTTCATCGTATCGAATATGGGTAGTGAGGCGATGATCGACTGGCCCTGGAAGCTGGTGAAGGAAGCGTCCTTGCCCTTCGTTCCGGAGTTCTTCGCGAGCGAGACCTATCATCTCTACGATCTTCGTGCGGACGCGGAGGAGGCGGAAGACCTCGCGACGGTCCGGCCGGATGTTTTCGATCGGATGAGGGAAGACCTGGAAGGGCGTGCGCGTCGGAACGTCATCGAGCTGGATTTTAGTCAGGATGCGGGGTATTTCGGCGGGAGCGTGAGCCGGAAGGCTTGGGCTGAAGCGCTGCGTGAAGGCGCGCGATCCGACCGATTGGAATCGGAGAGCGGACCGTCGACCCGCATGGACGAGTGAACTCGGAGGTCCGGACGTGTCGATCCTTGGCGGGCGCCACGTCGTGCTTGGGCCCTGGGCAGCCGGGTGTCGGTTTCCCGGTCTCTGAGTCGAAGGCGGCATCCGGGGTGGCGGATAGACTTTCTCAATGACCCCGCCAACGTCGTTTGATATGCGATTGACGGACGGCGATTTCGCTCCGGCGCTGCTCCGCGGAAACCGTGGGCACATCCTCAGGAAGGACCTCACTCAAGGTGCCGAGCTTGATCAGGGTCGCTTCGGCGCGGGGTAGTCGCTCCGAGGGCGGGTTCTCGCGATAGACGAAGCGCATGGCGAGCGTGCCTTCCTCGAGGCCGGTGGTATCCACCCAGCCCTGCACCCCCGGGTCCTCGTGGGCGATGATGTAGTAGCGCGAGCCGTCGCTCGAAACGGGCAGCTGGTGTCCGTTCAGGCTCGAGGTGTAGTTCTGTTGGTCCGGCCCTTCGAACCAGTGATTGTTCAGCTGGAAGCCGATGTAATGAGGCTCGACGGGCGCAGCCACCTTGATGACGAGGGCCTCATCGTCCGCCAGTTCGAAGATGCCCGACGCGTAGAGCTGCTGCGCGCCCGCCACGCCGCCCGCCGTAAAGGGCGGCGCGGGCTGGTTGATGCCGTTGACGGGGAGCGGGCGATGTCCATCGCCATTGACGTCTCGCCGGACCTCGAGCGCGAACTCCTGGACCTGCTGCCAGAAGCGGATCTGATTGGGGAGCTTACGGCCAATCGCCCTGAGCTTCTCGCCCATGACTGCGGCCGTCAGGGGCGGTCGCCGCTCTCCGATCGCGTCGAGTCGGAGAATCTCGAGATCGAGGGTCGACTCCCTTTCCCAGTCGGAGAAGATCTCCCGGACGGAGAGCCAGCGTGCGTCTCGAAGGCTCTCCTCTGCGTGCCCGGGGCAGGGCATGAACTTTCGCGAGCGCAAGAAATTCCCGGAGTAGTCGGCGGGGCGCTCGGGCGCGATCAGGATTTCGAAGCGACCCTCTTCGTCGAGTTCCAGCTCGAAGCTGTTCACGAAGTCGAGCGTCTGGTTCTTGCAAGAGCTCATCTCTGCGAGCTCGCCCGTCGTCCCCGGCAGCGCTGTGATCGTCTGAAACGTGACCAAACGAGGCGCCTTCGGCCCGGGGAGTCCCCGTTCTGAAGTCTGCCACTCCCGGGCGTTCGCCGCGCGGCCGATCACGCGGTAGATCCCGGTGGCATCGAGCGGGGCCTTCAGATACATCGCGTCGGGGTTCTCTCCCGTCCATTTTCGCAGCATGTCTACGGAGCGGTTGAACTCCGGATAGCGGGGGTCCTGGCGGAGCTCCGTCTCGATCATTCGGTCGAGGTGGGCCAGCAGATAGCGATAGCCTTCGGAGAGGTTCCGGTCCGTGGATTTCGGGGGGAAGGCCGCTGGGTCGGTAAGGCTCGCCTGTGCCTCTGCGAGGCCCCGCATGAACTCGCCCCAGCTCTCCTCGAGTGCTTCGTTGGCATGGGCGTCGGTCGTCCCGAGCAAGAAGAGCAGCGCCGCAGAGAGCCCCGTGAGCCCCTGGCTCAGGCGCTGCCGAGCGTATCGGGTTCCCCGCACTCGGTCCGGAAGCGGCGCTGGCAAAATATCCTCGCTCCGCGCCTGTCCAGAGCAGGCATCGGCTCGTAGGAGGGGCAGGATGTGGGAAGCAACCATGCGGAACGTCATCGACCGACCTCTTTGAAGGGGAAAGTAAGGGGATGTGCGGGGCAGGGCTTTGGGGGCCGCCGGTCGAGGGGACGGGACAGGCGTGACGCTCCGGTTGAGGCCTAGCAGAACGAGTGGTCGCTCGAGGCAATGGCGCCGAGCACGTTGTGGCGGAGGCATCGGGGTGTCGAGTGGGTTGGCCTAGAGATGCTCATGCAGCGCTGCGAGGACATAGTCCGGGTCTGAGCGGCGTTGGTAGTTTTCGGATTGGTCCATCCAGCGCACGAGTCCGGTCGAGTCCACCAATAACGAAGTCGGGACGGGCAGGGCTTTCGGGCCGAGCGGAGGAGGAGGTCCCGAGTGGATGCCTTCGTTGCGGAGCCCGAAGCGGTCTGTCACCTCGAGCTTTCGATCCGAGAGTAGGGTTGCGCCGAGACCATGCTTTTGGTGTCCCCGGGCGAGATCTTTCGGGGTGTCGGTGCTGACGGTGATGATCTTTACGCCGCGTTCGTCGAATGCGGGCCGGAGTTCTTCCCATCGCCGTAACTCGGCGACACAGTAGGGTCACCAGTGGCCGCGAAAGAATTTGATCAACACTGGATGTCCCGCCAGCTCTCGCGAGTCGAAGACCTCTCCGTGCTCGTCCAGCGCCGTGAAGTCAGGCATCGTGGCGCCGACCTGGATGGCCTGCTCGCCGAGCTTCTGGCCGCCGATCGCGACCGAGCCGAGAAAAAAGAGGGCGGCGAAGAGGCCGAGCCCCGCGGCGGTGCCTCCGAGCCGGCCGGGCTCCCCTGCCAGAGCGGTGACGGCGAGGACTGCCGCGGCGGACCAGGCGGCGACGTAGATCCCGCGATGAGTGGGGATCGCGACCCGACGAATGGCCCGGAACCAGAAGGCGACCGTGGTGGCGAGGATTCCCAGCGAAGCGAGGCCGAGCGTCGTGTCGGTCATCTGTGGAGGTCTCCTTCGAAGAGCGGGGTTGGGATCAGGGTGAGTGGCGTCCGTGGGCTCTGAATACAAGAGAGTGAGGGGCGACCGCAAGACGTCTCGGTTCCCTTCGAAGGGGGCCGTCCATTCGAGGTCTTTGGCCGTCGACCCGGCTCTGCTCGGTGCGCGCCCGCGCCCTGGGGAGTCTGATCGACGTTGACGGGTTAGGTCGTATGACCTAAACATCGCGAGGCGCGCCCAGGGCATTCGTCTTGACGACGACCCGGAAGAGGAGTCTCCCATGAAAATCGGACTCATCCCTGTGAATGTTCGCGTGCCGAACGTGCAGTCGATGATCGGTCTGTCCCAGCTCGCCGAGGGCCTGGGCTTCGAGTCGGTCTGGACTTTCGAGCATGCAATCGTGCCGGTCGACTATCAGTCGAAATATCCGTACAGCCAGGACGGTAAGATGGGCGTCGAGCCCGACTCCAACTTCGTCGATCCGATGGTCGCGCTCGCGGCGATCGCCGCGCAGACCCAGACGATTCGGCTCGGGACGGGGGTCAATATCCTGTCTCAGGCCAATCCGCTCTATGTCGCCAAGCAGGCGGCGAGCCTCGACTTCGTGTCGAACGGTCGCTTCGAACTCGGCGTCGGAATCGGCTGGCTGAGGGAAGAGTTCTTGGCCGCGGGCACGCCCTTCGAGCGGCGGGGCGCGCGCTTCGACGACTATGTCCAGGCCATGCGCAAGGTATGGTCAGGGGACGTGGTCGAGCACAAGAGCGAGTTCCTCGACTGGACCGGGTTCAAGAGCTTCCCAATCCCGCTGCAGGATCCCCTGCCCCTCGTGATCGGTGGGACGAAGGGCAAGGCCTTCGAGCGGACCGCGCGCTACGGAAACGGCTGGTTTGCGCCGACGGGAAGCCCTGGTCAGCTCGCCCCGCTGATCGAGGAACTCGACACGGCCTGTCGGGAGGTCGGTCGGGACCGCGCGGAGGTCGAAGTCACCGCGATGTGGTTTCCAAACCCCGCGGACCTGAGCGATGTGGAGCGCTACGTCGAGATGGGCGTGGGCCGTCTGGTCGTTCCGCTGCCCGCGCTCGGGGCGGGCAATCCGGTCGACGGGCTGAAGGCGTTTAGTGAGAACGTGCTCTCGAAGATCTCCTGAGGGTGTCTCGCGACGCTGTGCGATGAGAGTCGTATTCGGGCCAGGCCCTCGGCCTCGGCGATCCCCCCGTGGACGCTCTCTCCATCGATTCGGCTGCGGGCATGCCTTCGACGCGCCCCGGGCGAGGGGGCGGGGTGCGCTTCGATGCGGGGATGGACTGGGATCCCTAGGCTTGGCCTGAGCCCGGTGGGCCGTCCAAGCGCGAAGGACCTTCTCGGCAAGATCCTCCGTACCCGGCTCGCTCTCGGGCTCCGTTCATGCTCGACCCCAGCGAAGGAGACCTGATGAGTGCACTCGAAGACCGCATCCGCGCCATCGAAGACCGCACGGCGATCGTCGAGCTGACGGCCCGCTATTGCCACATGGCGCGGACCGGCAACGTGGAGGGAATCGTCGAACTCTTCTGCGAGGACGGCGTCATGGAGACGGGAGGGACATCGGAGCAGGGCCAAGGGCGTCTCCTCGAGATGTACCGCGACGCCTTCGCTTCGATGCAGCCGATGCCCTGCGTCCACAACCATTGGGTCACGCTCGATGGTGATCGGGCGACCGGCTGTTGCTCGGTCGAGATCCGAATGGTGCTGGAGGGCGAGGCCATCACCGCTGCGGGACATTACGATGACGTGTTTCGAAGGGAGAGTGGGACCTGGCGTTTCGAGCATCGGAACCTCACGCTCTACCATCAGGTGCCCCACCGAGAGGGCTGGGCCTGATCGGATTCATGCCGATCGACTGAAGCGAGCACGTACGGTCGGTCACAGCGAGAGGACGGGATAGATACCGTCCGAGGAGGTCCTCGTCATGCCGCCGGCGACCGAGATGATCGAGTTGGTGCGGAGGCATATCCGCCTCTGGAAGACGGCGAGTCACGCGGATTGGCGGGCCTGCTTCACATCGGACTACACGATTGAGGATCCGGTCGGGACCGGGCCCCGTTTGATGGGGAGCTACGAGGCCGAGTGGAATAACATGCATGCGGAGGGCTTGCGCCTGGACATGGAGCCCTACCGGATGATCCCCGGCGGGCGCGAGATCGTGACGGACCTGCGGGCCGTGACCCACCTCGAGGAGCCGGGGCTCGGCCCCGACCTCGAGGGAGGGGCACGTTCGACCCTCAGCTATACCGGCATCTACACGGTCGACGACGACGGTCTGCTCTGCGCCAACCGGACCTTCGCCGACCCCGTGTCGGACGCACTCTGGCAGGCCTTCTACCCGACGCTGCCTCCACCAAGCGAACGCCCGCCGCCTCCGCGGGACGACCTACAGATCCGCCAGGCCGTCGAGGACCACCTCTATTTCTGGAACCTGCGTTCGCGAGAGGAGTGGCGAAGTCGTTTCAGTCGAGATGCGCAGGTGGAGGACCCGGTCGGCACTCCTCCTTGCCCGCTCGGCGATGCCCGGGAGCGGTGGGAGGCGGCCCATGCGGACGGGCGGCGGGTGCGCCTCGGCTGCAACCGTCTGATCGTCTGCGGCATGGAGGCGCTGGCGCATACGGTCGCGTTCGAGGAGGTCGCGGGGCGTCTGCCCCGCACGCGGTCGAATGTCGAGATCTTCGCTTTCGACGCGGAGGGGCGGATCAAGTCCTGGCGCGTCTTCCGCGAGGAACTGGAGGCGGAGGCCGAGATCGGGAGTCCCGCTGTTCGGTGAGCGGGAGACCGCGGGCTTGCGTGGATCGATCGGTACGTTGGAAGGTACCGACCAGGATACGCCCATCGCCCATCGGGCCAGGGCCAGGGCCTGCGCCCGTTCCGACCCGTGGAGGCGCCGCTTTTGAGCACTCCGCGCCTCTCTCCTGGCCCGCCACGCCATCCAGGTTCGTGCCCCCGCTTCGATTTCTCGGGCGTGCCGAACCATTGGCTGCCGAACCCCATCGCGCCCAGGAGCACGAGCGCTACTTCGAAACGCTCGAGGCCCAGGGCGACGAGATCCCGCCTCGATCTTCGCCGTTTTGAGCGCTTCAGCCGCTTCATGCCGCGCTGGCGGCGGCTCGGTTGCCTGAGGGCGTGGCCTTGGCAAGAGCGTGACTGAGCTGGTCGTGACGCCGGCTTCGAATTCGAAGCCAACGCCGAGTCGAGGGGGCTACTCCACCTGGGCCTGGACTGGGAAGGCATCCATGTAGAAGTCGAAGGCCTTTCGCAGCTCGGCGGGGTCGGCGCCGAAGTCCTCGCGTAGGTTGTAGACGACCTGGCCGTCCTTACCGCGTGGATGAGCCGCCATGTAGGCGTCGATCTGCGCGCGGGCCTCGTTCGTCATCGGTAGACCGGCAACCTCATAGATCTTCTCCACCATGCCGACGTCGTCCGCCATGAACTCGTGGAAGAGAACGTCGATCGTGCGATCCGAAGGCAGCAGAGCTCGGTCTCGTACCGAGGCCTCGAGGAGCCTGTGTACCCGGTCGTGCCAGTACTCGAGATACCACTGGGGATCCGTGTGTCGATAGTTTTGTCGGGAGTTGTAGGTCAGCATCGTCGCGGCGGACTGGATGACCGAGATGGGGTCGCGATGGGTCACGACGACGGTGGCGTCGGGAAAGGTCTTCATCAGCGGGCCGATTTGTTCGAGATGCTGTGGGCATTTCAGCACCCAACGCTCCCGCGGCTTGACCCATTGTAGAATTTTAAGCCCCGTCAGGAGGGCGCCCTGATAGTGGTGGGTCTGGTCGTGTGAGAGGTAGTAGTCCCGCCAGCGAGGTGCGCGCGCGATCCACTCGATGTTGTAGCTGGTGAAGTCGGGGAGCAGGAACTCCAGCTCCTCATGGATATGATCTGGCTCCATGGGATGCATTGCGGCGATCAGGGGCGAGCTGTCTTTCATTTGTTGCCAGATTGCGTTGCATCGATGCCAGCGCGGATCGACGCCGTCCGGGCCCGGCTCTTCGCTCGGGTCGGCGACGGGCTCCTGTCCTTCCCAGAGTGGCATGGAACGCAAGCGCTGGTCCGCCGCCATCAGGTTCACGAGGTGAGTGGTGCCCGAGCGAGGTAGTCCGATCACGATGATCGGCTGTCGGATCTCCACGTCATGGATCTCGGGGTGGCGTTTCAGCAGCTCGTTGATGCGGAGGCGGGTCTTGGCGTATCGGACGGTGTCGTTGAAGAAAATCATGCGCCCGAGATTCGTGCGGTTGTCGTCCGCGTTCATCTCGTCGAACCAGACGTGCAGCCGCTCCTTCCAGTCGTCGGCTCCCCAGTCGTCCAGGCCCGTTGCTTCGCTCGCCGCGGTCTGGACCGCGTCGACCGAGAGGTCGATGTCGAGCGTGTCGGCGTAGTCGAGCGCAGCTTGCTGCTCGTCGGTCAACACCGGATTTGCGAGATCTTCGATTCGAATCTTCTGACCGGCCACGGGGCACCCTCCATGGATTCGGCACGCTCCGCCAGCATGAAGAGCAGGCCGAGGGCGTAGAATCCTTGCGAGGCTAGCCTCTTCCAGGCCCGGTTCGCAGCCGCTTCTTACGGGTCGACCGTGATGTGGACAGGACGCGATTCGCCTCGTGGCGTTCGTCCCCGCTTCGCGCGGGGGACACGCGGGTGAAGGGCTAGCTCTCAGCGCCCGCCTTCTTCTCCGCCGCGGCCTTCTGCATCGCCTCGAGCCGCTCGAGGATTGGCATCGGCTCCTGACCGAGGGATTCGTCGAGCTGGTCGGCAAGCTCCTCGGCGGTCCAGGGACGATCCTTCGTCATGTGCCGGACGACCATCGGTTGGTTGTAGACGCCGATCTCGCCGCCGTTGACGTGATAGATCTGACCCGTGACGTGGCGCGCGCGGTCGCTCAGCAGAAAGGACACCATCGGCGCGACGTCCTCGGGTTCGCCCATCTGAAGGTTGCCCGGGACCTCGCCCGACATGCGGCTACGCGCGAAGGGGGCCACGCAGTTGGCCGTCACACCGTATTTGTAGAGCCCGGCGGCTGCGCTGCGGGTGAGCGAGACCACGCCGCCCTTGGCGGCGCTGTAGTTGGCCTGTGGGACGCTCGCCGCGAAGGCGCCCGAAGTGAAGGCGAGGAGCGTGCCCGATCTTTGTTTTCGGAAGATCGGGGCCGCCGCCCGAAAGACCGTAAAGGTCCCCTTCAGGTGGGTTTCGATGACGGGGTCCCACTCGTCTTCCGCCATGTTGAAGAGCATGCGCTCCCGCAGGATGCCGGCTAGACAAACGACCCCATCGATCCGGCCGAAGTGGTCGACGGCGGCCTGCACGATCGAGGCGCCCCCTTCCATTTCGGTCACGCTATTCGGGTTTGCGACGGCTTCACCGCCGCTCTCCTTGATCTCCGCGACGACTGAGTTGGCGGGCTCGCTGGAGGGAGCCTGTCCGTCCATCGCCACACCGTAGTCGTTCACGACCACCCGCCCGCCCTGTCGTGCGATTTCGAGCGCGGCCGCGCGGCCGATCCCGCGTCCGCCGCCGGTCACGGCGAAGACTTTGCCATCCAAGAGTCCCATGATTTCTCTCCTTAGCTTTTTTCGCCGGCCGCGTGGGCGCCGGCCACACGGCCTGAAA
>Ga0315331_10004009_pt1 | contig 11126 bp, 9 predicted proteins | sample M160m34915metaG_FD_203456 | JGI IMG/M metagenome (GOLD analysis project Ga0315331, IMG submission 203456) | Ammonia-oxidizing marine archaeal communities from Monterey Bay, California, United States - M1 60m 34915 | ecosystem: Environmental > Aquatic > Marine > Intertidal zone | place: USA... | reverse complement strand
GCCCGGCACTCAAAGCAAGCCGTGTGATAACGGCCACGACGTGCATCCAGCAACGGGCGCACACGCACTCCATCGGCGTCCTGACCACATGCGTAATGCGCCAACAACGCCAAGCTCTCTACTGCTTGGACAGGAATAGAACCGAATGCCTGCAGAAAGCGCACGAAGGTGACCGCAACCCGTAAACCGGTGTAGGAACCAGGACCGACATCAACGATCAGTTCCTCGATCTGGTCCGGCGCCAGACCTTGCTGCTCACAGAGCGATTGACACAATCGAGTCAAGTCACCTCGCTCACCGGCCGGCGAGCGCATCACAAACGTTCCAGCAGCCGTCGACAAAGCCGCCGAGAACGGCACATCTCCGGTCAGATTACTGCCGCTAACCGCTAACCGCGTGCTCACGCACCAATCTCCGACTGGATCAATGCGGCAAACTCATCGGTCAGACGATCGCACAACTCACGGTCCTGCGCCTCGATCATCACACGGCACTTAGGCTCAGTACCTGAGTAGCGAAGCAACAAACGGCCTGCATCACCGAGCAAGCCGTCGACTTCCTTTTTCTTAGCCGCAATGACCGGGATCGTCGACAAGTCGGGTTTATCGCGGACAGCTACGTTGATCAGCTTCTGCGGAAAGCGCTCAAAAGCAGCAAGAGCCTCCGACATTGGGGCGTCTCCAACTTCGGCAAGTAAGCGCAACCCGGTATAGAGGCCATCACCAACCAGTTCGTGATCGGCAAACAGCGTATGCCCAGATTGCTCACCGCCGATTGCGAAGCCATGTTCACGCATCGCCGCGACGACATGGCGATCGCCGACCGGCGTCACATGCACAGCCACATCTTCGTCACGCAAGGCGTGATGCATGCCTAGATTACTCATCACCGTCGCTGCAACAACGCTTCCAGGCAACGTGCCCGCAGCCATCATACGCGCGCCGAAGAAGGTCAGGACAGCATCGCCGTCGTGAACAACTCCCAGCTCGTCGACAAAGATTCCGCGATCGCCATCACCATCGAGACAGATGCCAAAACACGCACCAGTCTGCTTAACAACTTCTGCGAGACACTCTGGGTGCAAAGCACCAACGCCGTCGTTGATGTTAAAACCATCCGATTCGCAGCCGACTTCGATCACCTCAGCGCCGAAGGTGCGCAACATGCGCGGGCCGATAATTGCGCCGCCACCATTTGCCGCATCGACACAGATCTTGCGGCCCGTCAGATCGAGATCAGGAAAACGGTCGCCAAGAATCTCTTCATAACGCAGCGTCAGATTCGACACTGACTTGATGCGAGGCTCCGTCGGCGAGTTCGGGCGCAATTCGTTGGCCAACATCGCAATTTCGGCCTCCACCTCAGCACTCAACTTTGCGCCATCACCAGCAAAGATCTTGATGCCGTTATCGTGCGCTGGGTTGTGCGACGCACTGATCATCACACCAGCAGAGTAAGGTTCGTGTCTGACCAGCAACGCGAGCGCTGGAGTAGTGATCAAACCAACATCAGCGACGCTGACCTCCGCAGCAACCAATCCCTGCACAAGGCAATCGAGAATCCAGGACGACGATTCACGACCATCGTTGCCTATCAGGACACGCCGCTGCGAGCCGTCACCTTCGCGCATCAACAAGACCCCTAGGGCCGAACCAATGCGACGTAGCGTCTCAGGCTCCATCGGCGCTTCGCCGGCTCGCCCCCTCAGGCCGTCAGTACCAAACGTAACGGATTCGAAGAAACTCATTTCTTAGCGCGCACAGTGACTGTCAGGGATTCTTCGAGCAAGTATTCCGTGTTCGGATAGCGATGCAGCATGGGACCGTCGAGCAGGATCCACGGCGACAATTGCAATTCCGGGCCAAGCGGTGCCCCTGTCGCAAGCTCATTCAAGTAGACCTCAAGCCGGAGGTTCTGCGACGCCCACTGCTGTCGAGCATCAGCGTTCTTCCCTCCCATCACCAATCCGAGGCTACCCGAGAAGCTCACACCAACCGGCACAACCTTCTCGTCCGACTCATACACCGTGGTCTGATCCAGTCGCTTGTCTCGCACCACGAGCGGCAACTTGAGCGTATAGGTCTTGCGTTCGAGCTTCAGCGGAACCGTGACCTGCGACACTGCGCCATCTTCAGGATAAACGCCGAGCTTAACGCCATCGATCACAGTCAACGGACTTGTTGCACTGTTGTCTAACGAGCCAAAGTTGAGATCGGCACGAAACACTTGCTTGCGCTTCTCCAAACTGCGAAGCACCTTTGCAGGGCCAACAAGCGTCATCTGACTTGGAGTGAAGGTAGCGCGGTCCTCGCGTATGCGGCGATGATCACCCTTCGTATCAAACTTCACCCTCGACGGTGTGAGCTCAAATGTGATCGTGTCGCGGATCTCGATTTCCGCACGAATGCGAGACGGGATCAACTCGATCGTAATGTTGTCGTAGCGGATGTCGCGCTCGATGTCTGCCGCTGAGATATCGACGACCTCAATGTCTGACCCATTGCCCTCGACAACTTCGCCCTCACCATTGATCTCGCGACTGCGGTTCCACTGGAGGCCAAGCAAGGTCATCACCTTGAGTCGCAGCGGGTTGTTCTTAAGGCCTTCGATCTTGTACCGCGGCCCCGACATCTTGACGTCAATCGTCGTCGCTACAGTATCGCCATCGAGAAAGCGTCTCCGCGCAATACCGCTAGGCAAGAACACGACGAACTCACTGCGATCTCCAGTGGCGGCCTGCGCCGTCATCTGATTATCCCACGTCAATGGCAGCGTGAAGGTCTCCGAGTCCATGATGCGGCTCTCGATGAAGAACCACAGCAAGACCGCGAGACCAATCGCGACCATCTTTCGAAACGGATCATCGACGATCACCGCCCACACTCCGCGCTTGCGACGGTCAGTACTCATGACGAACTACTCCGACCAAAGACTGCATCTAGTTCGCCCTCGAGCTTCTCAAGCGTCAAACCATGGCTCAGTTTACCGTTGCTGGCCGCCGAGATTTTGCCGGTCTCTTCGCTAACAACAATGATCAGCGCATCAGTCTCCTCGGACAGTCCGAGCGCCGCGCGATGACGCGTCCCGAGACGCTTATCGATATCCGGATTCTGACTAAGCGGGAACAGGCACGACGCCGCGACAATCCGGTCATCCTGCACAACGACACCGCCATCATGCAAAGCGCTCTTCGGGAAGAAGATCGACTCAATCAGATACGAATTGAGTTCGGCATCGATCGTAATGCCGTTCTCCGACAGTTCGGATAGCGACGCTTCACGCTCAATCGCAATCAGCGCGCCGATGCGCTCCTTGCTCAGTCGGGCAACGGCACGCAACAGACGTGGCACGATCTTGGCATCACGACGGAAAAATCGACCAAAGATCGGAGCGTCGCCAAGATGCACAATCGCACGCCGGATCTCAGGGTGGAAGACCACCACCAATCCAAGCACAACAGAAGGTGCCAACTGCTCAACCAACCATTCCAAGCGGTCCAGTTCTAACGGTCCAGCTAGGATGAAGAACGCCACCACAACCGTTGTCACCACGAGCGCCAACCCGCGAATGACACCAGATCCACGGGTCGCACGCAGGAAGCGCAGGACCACGTAGATGAAGACGGCGAAGATGCCGACTTCGACAATCATCTTGCCCGCCTCAAACAGTCCACTGAAGTTGCCCTCAGCTGGATTCTGCTGCGCGAACGAAGATGAAATCATAGGTTAAAAGTGGGCCTCTCGATCAGGCTCCCGACAAGCCCACATCGGGGCTCTCGTCGGCAGAAGGTTCGTTATTAGCAGAAGCTTCTGCTTCCGCCGCAGACTTAGACGCCGCCTTGGCAGCATCGCGTGCCGCTTCGCGCTCGACCGACTCGCGGTGACGCTCTTGCGCTGCCTTGAACTCCCCAAGGTCATCGCCACGCAAGATTGCACCAGCCTCCTCGCCGGTAAGCGTCTCGTATTTCATGAGTGCCGCTGCCAACTCATCAAGCGTGTCACGCTTTTCGGTGAGCAACTTAGTCGCGGCGGCGTACTGCTCGTCAACGATACGGCGCACCTCATCATCGATCGCTTGCAGGGTGCGCTCAGAGACACCACCCGACAAACGGAACTCCTGACCAAGGAACGGATTCTCATCGTCCGCAGTGTATTTGATCGGACCGACCGCCGGGCTCATACCCAGTTCGCACACCATCACTCGCGCCAGATTCGTCGCTTGCTCGATGTCATTCTGGGCACCAGCAGAAACATCACCAAAGACCAACTGCTCAGCAATACGACCGCCGTAACAAACGGCAATGCGGCCAAGCAACTTCTTCTGCCAGTGGTTGTAGTCATCCTTCTCGGGCAACGACATCGTTGCACCAAGCGCACGACCTCTGCTGACAATCGTAACCTTGTGCACCGGATCCTGATCCGGAGTCATCATTGACACGATTGTGTGGCCAGCTTCGTGATAGGCAGTGACCTTCTTGTCCTCTTCCTCGATGGCGCGACTTCTCTTCTCGCGACCCCAACGCACACGGTCGCGCGCCTCTTCGAGATCAGACATCTCGACGGAGTCTTTGTTCTTCATCGCCGCAAGAATCGCGGCTTCGTTGATCACTGCTGCCAACTCGGCGCCAGAGAACCCAGCGGTTGCCTTGGCAATGCGCTTCATATCCACGTAGCCAGCAAGCTTCACCTTGCGCGCGTGAACGGCCAGGATCGCCTCGCGACCCTTGACGTCGGGACGATCAATCACGACCTGGCGATCAAAACGGCCAGGGCGCAAGAGCGCTGGGTCGAGCACATCGGGACGATTGGTCGCGCCAACAAGGATGATGCCCTTGTCAGAGTCGAAGCCATCCATCTCGACAAGAATTGCGTTGAGCGTCTGCTCACGCTCATCGTGACCACCACCCATGCCAGTGCCGCGCTTCCGACCGACAGCATCAATCTCATCGAGGAACACGATACATGGGCTCGCTTCGCGGGCTTGCTTGAACAAGTCACGCACGCGACTCGCACCAACTCCGACGAACATCTCAACGAAATCACTACCGCTGATCGAGAAGAACGGAACCTCAGCCTCTCCAGCAATTGCTTTCGCAAGCAGGGTCTTGCCTGTGCCCGGCGATCCAACCAGCAAGACACCGCGAGGGATCGAGCCACCGAGACGCGCAAACTTACCCGGGTTCTTAAGGAACTCGATGACTTCGCGAACCTCGGCCTTGGCCTCTTCCATGCCCGCAACGTCATCAAACGTCACGTTAGTGCGGCTTTCTTTGGTGTAGAGCGATGCGCGACTACGGCCAAAGTTCAACACGCCGCCGGGGCCACCAGGCGAGCGCATTTGACGAATGATGAAGAACCAAACGATCGCCAAGACCAGAAGCCATGGACCAATCGTGCCGAGCACATAAATCAGCGCCGTGTTCGGCTCGCTGACCCGGAAGTCGGTACCACCGAGCGACAGAGTGCGAGATTGCAGAGGCACACCGAGCCGATCCAATTCCGCGCAGACATCCTGCAGCGACGGGGAGCCAGCACTCGAGGGGCTGTCAATACGCACGTAATGCTGCGACGAACCACGCTGCATCAACGCGGTCAAGTACGCACCTGCTGTGCGAACTTCGCCATCTACCTGCCGAGCGTTAGCCGCCTTCGAAGGCACTTCGTTGACGAAGAATGCCTGCCAAACGCGCACACGGTTCTCACGGACATCGTCAAGGAATCGACGCGTCGCGACACTCTTATCGGGGTATAGCGCCTTATCAAGACTGCTCACCGACAGCGTGTGCAAGAGGTCGTAGTTAATGTCGCCAAACTCAAGGAAGTCGCGCAACACGACCTCAATTTGCCGATCACCCTGCTCCTTGACTTGGCCACTCACAACCCCGCCCGTCATCGTGACGCCTGACAGCCGACTATTGAGCAAGTGGCTGTAAAACGCGTCTACCGAGTTTTGGCCATCGCGGCCCGAACTCGACACGACTACGAACAGTGCCATGAGTAGAGCAAGGATGAGAATTACCCCACCCATGCCACGCGGCTTCTTGGGAGGGCCTTCGCCCTCTTTAGGTTCCTTCGATTCGTTATCTGTCATCTGCTTCTCTCGCCGCTAACCAAAACTCTCGAGCCAGGCTAGCCCGCCCGTTAGAAGTCCGCTCCTCCGAGGAAATCGAAGGAGCTCTACTACAGTGGCGGAGCGCTACAATGGACCGTTGCCCGGTTGCTACGGTGACTTCCGCCACGACGGACGGATCAGCGCTTCGCTCCGTAGGATAAGCCACTTAGGAGCTGGATGCCAGCGAACGAATTCCCCAGATGCTCGGAAGCCATCAGCGGCGAGATTTTGCCGTATTGCCGCGCTTAGCGTGGGAACCACTGGCAGCCACACCTCATGGCCCAGCCACTACGTCTCAGCCTGACGGTCATCGCGCACAAACGGCCATCCGAACGCCGTGTTCCACGCGGCATATCTTGGGCGCCGACAGCCGAGCAAACGCCGCCCCATCGGAAGGTCACGCGCCCCTACCAGCAACTTGCCCCCTAGCACACGGCGACAACGCGTCACCGGCCGCCGAGCGACAAAAGTCATTAAGCTATTCAGCGAATGGCCTTGTGTGATATTTGGCGGCAACAAAAACAACCGCCAACGACAAGGGCGACACCCCCGCTGCCCCCGGAGACCTCGCGAGTGACAACCGCCCACAACCTCCCCATCAACCTCGCCAATAGCCCGACCATCGAAACGCTCCATTCGCAGCGCTCGACCCGGACCTCAATAAGCAACAAAGCCACCGAGTCGCTGGCATGACCTTCTAGCTCCGCCCAAGCAGCGGACCGCTCGTGCCCCCGAACACGCGCCAACAATCCTGACATGAATCGCAGTCACGAAACGGTCAGCGCCACAGGGGCTGCACCGAGACCTCGAATCGCTGATCGAACGCGTTCGATCAGCGGGCTAACATAGAACCATGCCGACTTGTGAGCAGTGCGGTGACGAACATCATTTGCTAGATCCGATGTTCCACCGACCCGACGCCTTCACGGCGCTCACAGAAGATCACCGCCAAGCGTACGCCCACGCCGACGATGACCTCTGCCGCATCGCCCTGCCAACCGAAACCGCGCGCATGTTCGTGCGCTGCGTATTACCAGTGCAGGTTCACGGCCTGACAGACGTCTTCCGTTGGGGACTTTGGTGCGAAATTGAAGAAGCGACGTTCGCCCGCATCCTGGACCTGTGGAACGACGACAATCAGTCTGACGAAGCACCGCTACCCGCAACCATCGCCAACTCGATTCCCGGCAATCAAACGCTCGGTTTGGCGGCACACGTCCAGCTAACAAGCCCAACAACGCGGCCAGACATCGTGATTCACGAGAGCGCGGACAACACATTCGCTCGGCAATGCCTCTCCGGCGTCGATCAGCACCAAGCTCACTTGTGGAGCAGCATCATGACCGGGCGGCACAGCAACAACCCGCTCGACGCAGACGAACTGCGCGCATTCGTTTGCGAGCATGTCGCACAGGGCGATACCGTGCTCTATGCCGTTCGAGACGACGATGGCGACTGGCAGTTCTTGTGCGGTGGCGAGCACGGCAGCGCAACCGACCAACCGAGCGTGCTGACAGTTAACGAGCTACTCAAACGCGATGCTTCACTACGGGAACTAGGCACACTGCTTCAGAATGGTCAGCAGGCAGAACGTGCTGACAGTCAATCACCGTGGCGCCTCTAGCGACCGCACCAACCTCCAACGGTTACTCTCCGTCATCGCCCGCGGCATCCGCAATCCAGGCGGAGTCGTCATCGACCAGCTCCCGCAACACGCCTACGCGGCTCTCCATCATCGCAACCATCTGCTCGGGCTCGGCACCCGTTTCGATCACCACGCCATCGGTCGGTTTGCCAGAACGCATGTCGTCGATAAGGTCCTGCCAGCGACTCGCGATGGCCGACATCGCTTCACGAGGACTCTTTAGGTTGTCACCGGCAATGTAGTCCATCGGCAGATTGCCACACAGCACCCACGCGCCAACGTAGCCAGGCTCCGTCACGCTCTCGATGGCCCAAACAGCAACGTGCGGTGCAATATTCCAAGCCGGCCACTCCAGGATCTTGCCGTATTCGTAGCCTTCGCTACTCAGATACACCTCGATCTCGCGACGCAGCTCCAAACACCAGGCATCGAAGGTGGCGTCATCGTCATAATCCAATTCGGTCTCGTCGGTCATCGTAGTCCCTATTCAAGCACTGGTCCGGCCATGCAGCTATCGCCGACTTTGCACGGCGTGCAATTCGCCTGTGAAGTAGGAGAATGGCCGATATCAGAGAACCGTGAGCAAGAACCTTACTTGCCACGCGGCTAGAATACGCCACCACACCATGGCTGAAGTCGATCTCTACGCTCCCATCAAACGGTTCCTCGAGAAGCAGGGATACACCGTCAAGGGAGAGATCGGCGAGTGCGACATCGTCGCGGTTCGCAACGACGAGAGCCCGGTGATCGTCGAACTAAAGTCGCAGTTGAACCTGGCGTTAATCTTGCAGGCTGTCGATCGCTTATCCGCATCAAACACCGTCTACATCGCCTTCCGAGTCGGTAAAGGCCAAAGTGCATCCTTCCGTTCGCGTGGCAAGCAGGTCACAAGCCTGCTACGCAGACTCGGCCTTGGCCTACTAACTGTCTCAGCCCGCAACAAAGTCACGGCGGCGCTCGATCCAGCTCCGTATCGACCGCGAGTCAATGCAACGCGCCGCTCTCACCTGCTAAAGGAGTTCAGCGAACGTGTCGGCGACCCCGAAGCCGGCGGTTCTGCCACGAAACAACGCGTCACGGCCTATCGCCAAGACGCACTTCGGTGCGCCAGAGAACTCGCTAGTGCCGGCGTTCTCAAGTTAAGCGACTTACGCGAGCGCACTGCAGTAGAACGCACTGCGGGTATCCTGCAAGACAACCACTACGGTTGGTTCGACCGCGTCAGCCGAGGCCACTATGAGCTGTCTCCGAATGGCCGAACCGCACTAACGGACTGGAAGAAGGCCCTCGACGTAATCGCTGAGAACTGAGCTACCGCTCAAGTAGTGACAGGCTCAAGACCGGCACGGTGCTCGGCAATCGCAGCAGCGACCAACTCATGCAGGCCATGATCGCCGCCAGCATCGAAAGCTTCGAGCAGCGCCTTGCGCATGCGTGGCTCCCAAAACTTTTGGATGTGATTGGCCGTGCCGGCAACAGCGGTCGGGCGATCGGGTTCGGTGGCAAAGAACCCAGCAATCTGGTTCGCCATGGTGACGAGCTTTGCGACTTCCATGACTTACTTCTCCCCTGGCTCAGAGTTCTCTGAGAAGCCTTGGCGTGCTAGCTCGTCTTGCTGCTGCGCGAAGGCCTCAAACCGGCTCTGCCACTCACTCTTGTCGGAGGTGACCTTCTTCACCTGCACCGCAGTCACTTTGTATTCGGGACAGTTGGTGGCCCAATCCGAGTTATCGGTCGTAACGACGTTGGCTCCGGACTCCGGATGATGGAACGTCGTGTAAACAACGCCTGGCTGCATGCGGTCGGAAACGATGCAGCGCATCGTTGTCTCGCCCCTGCGACTCTGCATCGAAACTAGATCGCCGTGATCAATTCCGCGGTTCTCGGCATCGTGCGGGTGCAACTCGATGATGTCTTCATCGTGCCAAACTTGGTTGTGCGTGCGACGTGTTTGCGCGCCAACGTTGTATTGACTGAGGATTCGACCAGTCGTCAGAATCAGCGGGAACTTGCGCGTCGTGCGCTCAGGGGTCGCTTGGAACTCAGTCAGAACGAACTTGCCCTTGCCGCGCACGAACTCTTGCTCGTGCATGTAGGGCGTACCTTCCGGAGCCTCGTCGTTGCACGGCCACTGCACACTGCCGAGTTTGTTGAGCTTGTCGTAGCTGACACCAGTAAAAGTCGGTGTCAAACGTGCGATCTCATCCATGACTTCGCTCGGATGCGAGTAGTCCATGCGATAGCCAAGAGCTTCGGCAAATCGAACCGTTACTTCCCAGTCAGCAAGGCCGGCTAGCGGCGGCATGACCTTGCGCACCATGCTGATGCGGCGCTCGGCGTTAGTGAACGTGCCGTCTTTCTCGAGGAACGAACTGCCGGGGAAGATCACATGCGCATACTTCGCCGTCTCGTTCATGAAGATGTCTTGAACGATCAGACACTCAAGTGACTCAAGTGCCTTCTGCACGTGCTGCGTATCGGGGTCCGACTGCGCGATATCTTCACCTTGCACATACATCGCCTTAAACGACCCATCGACGGCGGCATCGAACATGTTCGGGATGCGCAGTCCTGGCTCAGGCTGAATCTTGACGCCCCACTCGTTGCCGAACAGTTCGCGAACAGCGGGATCAGAGACGTGGCGATAACCGGGTAGTTCGTGCGGGAACGATCCCATATCGCACGCGCCCTGCACGTTGTTCTGACCACGCAGCGGGTTCACGCCCACACCGGGTCGACCAATATTGCCAGTCAACATCGCAAGGTTGGCGATGGTCATGACACCGGTCGAACCTTGGCTGTGCTCAGTCACTCCCAGGCCGTAGTAGAGCGCGCCGTTAGGTGCGCTGGCGAACAAGCGAGCAGCCCCGCGGACCTGGTCTGCAGGCACACCTGTATGCTCTTCGAGCGCTTCGGGTGAGTTACGCTCTTCGCTGATGAACGCCTTCCACTTGGTGTAGTCCTCAAGATCACAGCGCTCGGCGATGTAGTCCTTAGATTCTAGGCCCTCGGTCACAATGACGTGCGCGAGCGCGTTCATGATGGCAACGTTGGCGCCCGGACGAAGTTGCAGATGGAAACTGGCTTCGACGTGCGGCGTGCGCACAAGGTCGATCTCACGCGGATCGATGACAATCAACGTCGCACCTTCTCGCAAGCGCTTCTTGAGGCGCGAAGCGAACACCGGGTGACCATCCGTCGGGTTGGCCCCAAGCACGATCACGCAATCGGTAAAATCAACGCTATCGAAGTCCTGCGTGCCGGCCGATTCGCCAAGCGTCGTCTTGAGGCCATAGCCCGTCGGCGAGTGGCAAACGCGCGCACACGTATCGACGTTGTTGTTGCCGAAGCCAGCGCGAATCAACTTCTG
>Ga0315331_10004008_pt1 | contig 11126 bp, 10 predicted proteins | sample M160m34915metaG_FD_203456 | JGI IMG/M metagenome (GOLD analysis project Ga0315331, IMG submission 203456) | Ammonia-oxidizing marine archaeal communities from Monterey Bay, California, United States - M1 60m 34915 | ecosystem: Environmental > Aquatic > Marine > Intertidal zone | place: USA... | reverse complement strand
TATGGGCGGGCGTCTGCTGTTCGTCATAGGGGGTATACGGGTGCGGCTCTCGCTTTGATAGCGGCAAGGGGGTGACGCCGTCGCAGACTTGGCCAAGAATACCAGCCAAACTTAGGTCGAGGAGACAGTCCCATGCGATTTGGCGTTTTTTATGAACTGCAATTGCCTCGCCCTTGGAATGACGGTGATGAGCATCGCCTATTCAAGGATGCCGTGCGGCAGATTGTTTTGGCGGACGAGCTTGGCTTCGATTATGCCTGGGAAGTGGAGCATCACTTCCTCGATGAATACTCCCATTCGTCTGCCCCTGAAGTTTTGCTGGCGGCGGCTGCCGGGCAAACGAAGACCATCCGGCTTGGCCATGGCATCAAGCAGGTGATCCCGAACTACAATCACCCCGCTCGCTCGGCAGAGACAATTGCAACGCTTGACCTGCTGTCGGATGGGCGCGTGGATTTCGGCATTGGCGAAGGCGCTACACGACTGGAGTTGGGCGCATTCGGCATTTCCGCCCGTACCAAACGCGCCTATGCACTGGAGGCGGCAGAGCAGATTTGTAACATGATGACGTTAGAGCCATACCCGGGCTTCGAGGGCGAAGGTTTTTCCATGCCTGCCAGGAACGTGCTGCCGAAACCATTGCAAACACCGCATCCGCCGCTTTGGATGGCCTGCACGAACCGAGACACCATCAAAGTTGCTGCGGAAAATGGCATCGGCGCACTGGCGTTCTCTTTCATTGATCCGGATGAAGCCAAGGCCTGGGCGGATATCTATTACGGCATCATTAAGTCTGATGCTTGCGTACCACTTGGTCGATCCGTCAACGCCAACATCGCTATAGTCTCAGCGTTTTCCATGCACGAGGACCGAGCCGAGGCAATCCGTCGGGGCAAGGACAACTTCGAGTTCTTCCGTTATTCACAGCAAAAGCTGGTTGCAGAAGATTTCGTACCCGGCCATAGCGATATGTGGGGTGATTTTATCAAGGCGAGGGGCGATGCCTCAGACCGATTGATTGAGGCGGCCCAGGCGCGTGGCGAATACGATAGCCAGGGGATCGGGACGCCTGACGATATGATCCGGCATCTCACTAGCCTGCAGGCTTCTGGCGTCGATCAGGTGATCTTGATGCAGCAGGCGGGCCTTAACAGCCACGAAAACATCAAGGATTCCATGAAGCTATTCGCTGACAAGGTCATGCCGCAATTCAAAGCCGTAGTCGCAGAAAGAGAGGCGGTAAAGGCGAAGGAATTGGCGCCATATATTGAAGCCGCACTGGCCCGGAAGCCAATGATGCAGGCGCCGTCCCGGGAAGACACACCGGTCGTGAAGGCGGCAGTCAAGGCCTCTAAGCCAAGCACAGCGCAACCTAGTCGGTAGGGTTCCATCATGACCGAAGATCAGGACGCCGCCGCGGAAATTGAAACGCTGAAACTGGCACTGCTCGATGACGCGCGCCCGACTGCCATGGCAAAGCGTGTGCGCGATAGTAAAATGTCTGCGAGGGCGCGGATAGCGAAGCTGACGGATACGGACAGCTTTCTGGAAACTGGTGGCCTCGCAAAGCCGCACCACGATAATCCCTGGAATGCGGGTCTCGAAGCGCCGGCTGATGGCGTTGTTGTTGGCTCAGGGCTCGTGGATGATCGGCCCGTGAGCATCGTCGCCCATGATTTCACAGTACATGGCGGCTCGACTGGCATTGCTGGCAGCCTGAAGAATAACGCGGCAATTGAACGGGCTACCCAGAGCGGCATGCCACTGGTAATGATGCTGGAAGGCGGTGGGCATCGTATTCAAGATGGCCAAAACTCCCGTCACTTTGCTGCTGGAACCCGCGTCTTTCATTTGCTTGGCCAAAATTCTGGCTGGACGCCGATGGTAATGGCGGTCTTGGGGCCAGGTTTCGCTGGGCCGACGAATTACGCCAGCATGGCTGACTTTGTGGTCATGGTGCGGGGCCAGTCGCAGATGGGCATGGCCGGGCCAGCTCTGGTGAAAGCTGGCATGGGCGAGGATTTGGATAAGGAAGCCCTTGGCGGCGCCGCCGTACAAGCGGACAAGAACGGCTTGGCGGATTTGGCCGTAGCAGATGAAACCGAAGCCATTGAGGCGATGCAGCGGTTCCTTTCCTACTTGCCGTCGAACGCTAATGCACCTCTGCCGTTTGCAACGCCGGTCTGTCCATCGGTTTCGGGAGACACGCTATGGCAAACTGTACCTGCCAATCCAAGAAAAGCTTATGATGTCCGCAATGTCATTGATGGATTGGTGGATGGCGGTAGCCGGTTTGAATTGAAGCCAAAATATGCGGCGAACATCGTGACCACGTTTGCACGCTTGGATGGTCGTCCCGTTGCCATCATTGCCAACCAACCCAAGCGCCTCGCTGGCATGCTCGACGCGCGGGCTTCAGAGAAGGCGGCGCGGTTCGCAGCTCTTGCAGACGCCTTTGGCCTGCCGCTCATCACGTTGATCGACGTTCCTGGGTTCGCTATCGGCTCCCAAGCTGAGGCATCAGGCCTAGGGAAGCGCAGCGGGCGGTTGCTCTATGAAATGGCGCACACGACTGTGCCCCGAATTTCGATCACGCTGCGCAAAGGCTACGGTGCAGGCTATATCGCCATGGGTGGCGGCCGGAGCTTCGGCTTCGATTATTCCTTTGCCTGGCCGACGGCAGAAATCTGCGCCATGTCGATTGAGGGTGCCATTGATGTCGCTTTCAAACGAGACGTTGAATCTGCCGACGACCCCGCTGCACGTCGCGCTGAATTGATTGCTGAGACCCGAAGCCGGATTGGCCCTGCACAAGCCGCTGCGGGATTTGGCATTGATGATGTGATTGACCCGAAGGATACGCGCGAAACACTCATTCAAGCGTTTGCTCGCCTGCCAGTGCGGCGGCCAGATGCTGGCCCGCCCAAGCGGCGCAGTATTTCACCAATATGATCAAAGTCACCCCGTCTATTAGCATCGGCGAACACGAACTTGAGGAGCATTTTATCCGCTCGCGAGGGTCCGGTGGGCAGAAGGTCAATAAGACTGAGAGCGCGGTGCAATTGCGTTTCAACGCGCGGGGAAATTCCGCCCTAACGAACGCTGTGTTCCTAAGACTTAGGACGCTTGCTGGCAGGCGCGTGACCAAAGACGGCTTCGTTGTCATCACAGCCAAGCAGTTCCGAACGCAGGAACTAAATCGTCGTGATGCATTGGATCGATTGATTTCGTTACTTCGTGAGGCTGCCAAAGTGCCGATACATCGCCGGCCGACAACGCCGTCCAAAGCCGCGAAAAACCGCCGCCTAGATAGCAAGCGGCATCAAAGCAATCTCAAGAAAGTCCGAGGTAAGGTCAAAGACGAATGAAACCGTGAAGCGCGCAGGTTATTGAGGGTAATCTCGCACAAAAACCATGCGAGCGGCATCTGATTTCTCGAATTGATATTTGTATCCACCGTTCGAGAACTCTTTTAGATCCTCCGTTGTTTCCGCCCGGTTCTCGATCACATATCGGGCCATGGCACCGCGTGCGTTCTTTGCATAGAAGCTAACAACCTTTTCCCGGCCTTCCTTGCGTTCGAGAAAAACGGGCTCAATCACATCGAGTTTCAGCTTTTTGAGATCAACGGAGCCGAAATATTCCTGGCTGGCGCAATTGAGCAGCAGCTCCGTTCCTTCCGCCTCAGCTTCTTCATTCAGCAACGTGGCGATCTTCTTGCCCCAGAATTCGTAAAGCGTTTTGCCGCGCCGTGTCTTAAGGCGACTGCCCATTTCCAACCGATATGGCTGTATCCGATCCATCGGGCGCAACAGCCCATAGAGGCCAGACAAGATGCGAAGCCGCCGCTGGGCATAAGCCATGTCGGCTTCACTCAGCGTCCCGGCTTCAAGCCCCTGATATGTATCACCGTCAAAGATTAATGCAGCTGGCTTCACCGCGTCTTCGGATGGGGCTCCTGAAAACGCTTTGAACCGCTGTGCATTCAGTTCTGCGAGCGGCTCACTAATGCTCATCAGCTTTTGCAGCTCGGCAGGGGAAAGCTTGCGCGCGGTCTTTGCCAGCGTATGCGCGTCCTTCTTAAAAGCAGGTTCCGTCGCGGAAGACATATCAACCGGTGTCAGGTCGAGCCGTTTGGCGGGAGAGATTACTGTCAGCATGCGGGCACCCGGATTCGAAGAAGCGTAGCCAACAATATAGCGTAGGTGCCGGATCAGAACACCCGCTCTGGTTCCCTATCCGGGTTGATATATGCTTTGGTGAAACAGAGTTTCATCAGGGGGATGGCAGAAGATGGCGCGTTTTTCAGGGAAAGTAGCGTTTGTGACTGGGGCAGCATCAGGTATCGGCAAAGTTACAGCGCAGCTGTTTGCCGAGCAGGGCGCCAAGGTCGTGGTGGCAGATATCAATGAGGCCGATGGTGCTACTGTTGCCTCGGGCATCGGTGAGACCGCTGCTTTCGTAGCGCTAGATGTCACCAGCGAAGCAAGCTGGCAGAACGCGCTATTGCAAGCAGAGACGGTATTTGGCGGCGTGAATATCCTCGTCAACGCGGCTGGTATTTCACCAGGCGATACCATTGAAGACGCCTCGCTGGAGCACTGGCACAAGGTTCATGCAATCTGTCTGGATGGCGTGTTTTTGGGCAGCAAACATGGCGTGCCGCTCATCGACAGGTCTGGCGGCGGTGCCATCATCAATATTTCCAGCGTGGCCGGTATGTTGGGCGTTCCAAATTTGTCATCATATTCTGCAGCGAAAGGTGGCGTGCGGAATTTGAGCAAGACAGTTGCGATGCATTGCACCAAGAAGGGTTACAACATCCGCTGCAATTCTATCCACCCAGGCTCCATCGAAACGCCGATCTTGGCACAGGTGCATCATGGCCCCGTTGAGGAGCGGCATGTGCAAGCCCGTGCGAAGGCCATTCCTATGCGCCGCATCGGACAGCCAGAGGAGATCGCCAAACCGATCTTATTCCTGGCCTCCGATGACGCCAGCTACATCACCGGGACTGAGCTTGTCGTGGATGGCGGGTTCACTGCGCGCTAGCAGCATTCAAGTTTAGTAGACCGCGCTGCCATTCTCTGCATCGCTGAGATGGGCATTGACCAGGTCTTTGATGGTGCCGGTTTTTGGCCAGTCAGGCTCCACATATGCAGCTGCGCGCGCATCCATTTCGGCATCCATTGGCGCGCCAGATACATCGACCAGATCGATTTTTCGGGTGGCGGGCTCAAAGCAAACGGTATCGCCATCCTTCAGTTGCCGCAGTCGATTGCGTGGCAGGTGGTAGGCGGCCTTAGCACGCGCACCCACAAAGCCAGACGTTCTTTGATCCGTCAAAAGCGCCACATCTAAGTCCGGATTGGCATTCATTGCGCCCATGATGGCGAAATTGGCTGATAGCAACTCAATCGTGGAATGGTCGCCTGAAATGGCGTAGCAGATCTTGTCAGTCAGGTTGGTGGCGTTGGCGGTGTATTTAAAGAAATCTGCTTGGGTGGCGCAGACTTGGATTTTGTAGGTGCTTGTGTGCCGCATGGCGTCAGACTCCTTCACCCATGATCCGCCGGGGCACAGATTGCCACGATAGAGGACGATCTGCGGCCGCGGCGCCATGGGTCGCGCGACCGAATGGAATACGTCCTGCGCATCGAAATCGAGATCAGGCGCATGGTCGTAAATTTCAGATAGTGTCGGCCCGAAAATAGAGGTCACATCATTCAGCAATCCCTCTGCCACCAGATATTTGATGACGCTCGGCAGCATCGCACCGATGTGATTGACCGGATACTTCCCGACGGGCTGCAGATTACTGATCCACGGCATGTGCTTCATTTCCTGCCAGATACTGGACGGCGTATGGGTGATGCCCCAAGACCGCGTCATCCAAGGCAGATGCAAAGGCAGGTTGGTGGATAGGCCGAAAAGAGCGATTGACCGGATGAAATTTTGGAAATTCTCCGGTCCAATCACATCGGCAGGCACGATACCTTTATCCAAGGCATTGCGGTAAAGGGCCATAGTTTTACGGGTGAGATCAGCGCGCGTCTCAGTGTTTGCCGCATGCAAATCTTCGCCGGCTAGGATGAGCCCGCCACAGCAGAGCGCGACATAGTTCGACATGGCGGAGGCCAGGTTTTCGCAAACCCCAACATCAGTCACGGTGTTCTGGCGGATGAGTTCAAGTTCGGCATCATCGGCCTCGCCATTCAGATGGCGAATGCGGGTCATGGCGAGGTCGCCAAGGGTGACTTCGCTTCCATCAGGCATCAGGCCAACAGAGCGATGGCCTGCATGCAGAAGCGCCCAGGGAATATAGCGATAAGGCTCAATCCCCATGGTGTGGATCAGCATCGGAAAGGTTTTGTCACAGCCGCCGCCAGCAACAATTCCGAATGGTGTCATTAGGCCAATGGTGCCCTGAACCGTCCATGCGGTTGTGAACTTGTAGGCATTGGAGAAACCTTGGCCGGATGCTTCCATCCCGCGGTGGTCGGTGAAACCAGAAAACGGCACCTGATACATTGCAGGGCCGCTATCCTCAGCAAGCAATTCGCCAGCAAGGTCGAACATCCCGCCCAGGCTGTGATCACAGGGCGAGCCCATAGGGTATATCCCAAGCAAAGGTGTTTCCTGGTTGCCTTTTGGCTTGAACACTGCGCGATAATGTTGATCCCCAACCCAGGCGATTGCCGACTTATTGAGGTCTCCAGTCAGGAGGTCCGGGTGGTTCAATGCGCGTGGGTCTCTAACCAGATTCATCTTAATTGCCTTCAAGGGAGTGTACTCGATTTGACGATCATTATCGCACGATTCCAGCTTTCATGCCAAAGCATCTGGTGGCCGAAACAGGTCACTGTTGGTCGTCGCTTGCCGCGCAGTTTATAATGGGTCTCAGAAAACAAGGGGTGACGGACATGGCTGGGTTTGACCTAAGCGTAACTGACAAATTGCTGACAACAACGCGCGCTGTTCGCAAACGGCTTGATCTTAGCCGGCCAGTGCCTGATCAAATTATCCGCGACTGCCTGGAACTGACCTTGCAAGCGCCCACTGGCAGCAACAAGCAAGGATGGCGCTGGATGGTCGTTACCGATCCCGCCAAACGCGCGGCACTGGCGGATATTTATCGCGAGGGGGCGGGGACATACCTGACAGAGTCCCAAAAGAAGGCGGAAGCAGCAGGCAAAGCGCAGGATGGCCGTGTCTATAGCTCCGCTCAATATTTGGCGGACAATCTTCAGGATGCGCCGGTTCACGTGATCCCCTGCATCCGCGTCGATCACTTGCCGCCAAATCCGCCACAGCGCGTTTGGGCCGGGTTGATGGGCTCGATCATGCCTGCTGTATGGAGCTTCCAGCTTGCATTGCGGTCTCGCGGCCTTGGGTCAACCTTAACGACATTGCATCTATCGAACGGCGAGAAGGCGGCTGATCTACTGGGCATTCCAGAAGGGATTATGCAAGTAGGGCTTTTACCAGTGGCCTATACCATCGGTGACGATTTCAAGCCTGCCAAACGTCCACCGCTGGATCATGTGCTGCATTGGAACATCTGGGATGGCGAGCAGGCCTGACCTAGCATTGATTTTGCGATGTCCATTGCCGGAAAGGCTGTTCCATGATGAATCGACTAACGAATGCACTCATCGAGGCGCGCCGCACTGGCTGCCTGATTAAGACGGCAGACACACCACCGCCTGAAACGCTTGAAGAGGTTTATCGGGTGCAAGCTGTTGTCGCGAAAGCAACCGGTGCAGCTGGCGGGTTCAAAGTTGGTCGGCCAGGGCCATCCACGACCCCGAGTTATGCGCCGATTCGCAAGGATTGGATCTGGCAAAATGGCGACACGGTCCCGAAAGAATTATCGCGCCTCTGCGGTGTTGAGCTTGAGATCGGGTTTGTTCTGAAGGCTGATATACCAACGCCAGACGACCCAGCCTTTGAGGACAAATTGCGAGCCACCCTTGCCATGGCACCCATGCTGGAAATTGTTGAAAGCCGCTTGGATGACCATGTTGGCGCACCACAGTTACTGAAGCTGGCGGATTGCTCGGCGAATGGTGGAATGGTGATCGGGCCAGAGATCAAGGATTGGCAAGACTGCCCCCGCGTTACCCCAACAATACGATTGGAGATTGGCGGCGTGGTTGCGGCTGAAGGCGCGTCCGCAGTGCCGGGCGGTGACGCCTTTCATACTGTCGCCGCATTCGCCCGTATCATCGGCAATCATTGCGGCGGCCTGAAGGCTGGCGACGCATTGATTACGGGGGCCCTGGAAGGCCTGTTCTACGGCAAGCCAGGTGATGCCATTCACGGGGCAATCGACGGTGTCGGTGCGGTGTCGGCTCAGTTTGCTTAACTGATTAGACCAGCGACTTAGCTCAAATAATCCGCGAGCGCTTGATTGGTGGCATCCTGGGATTTGGCGTCATGGGCGGCTGCCTGAATACGAAAATCGGTAGCACCTGCTTCTGCGTATGCAGCGAGGTTGTCTAGGATTTCCTGCCAGCTGCCGATCAGGTGTAGATCCGCTGGCTCGGCCAAGCCTTCCTTTGCGATAACGGCTGAGTATGACGGTATCTCCTGGTAGAAACTGGAAATTTCGCGCGCAACGGTTTTTGCGGCCTCCCGGTCTTCCGTAACGCATATCCGCACCAATGCCATGATGCGCGGTGCGCTTCGTCCTGCGGCTTCAGCTCCTGCTTCGAGCAGTGGCTTCACATATGAAGCGATGGTTTTCGGGCCGCATTGCCCCAAGGTCGTGCCTGCCGCCCGTGCGCCAGCGAATTTCAGCATTCGAGGCCCCAAGGCCGCCAGCAAAATAGGCGTGGGCTTTGATGAGATATTGAGTTCCCCATGCGCGCTGATCTGGTTGCCAGTTACATCTGCTGGCTTGCCAGCAAGAAGCGGTTCCATGGCGTCAAAGAATTCGCGCGTGTAGGAGAATGGCTTGTCCCATGAAAGGCCGAGCGTTCCTTCCGCATGGCCTTTGGCTGATGCGCCAACGCCAAGGGTAAACCGCCCGTCGAGAGCGTTCTGCGCCGTTCGCACAAGTTGTGACAGGCCAATTGGGTGCCGCCCGTACAAAGGGGTTACAGACGTTCCGACTTCTTGCAGGCCAGCAATATCGTCCGCAATACAGGCCAAGGCCATCATTGGATCAACGCCCTTGGCATGGGATATCCAGAAGCTATCGAAGCAGGCTGAAGCAGCGAATTGTCCGGCTGCTCGGGCTTCTTTAATCGACGCCAATGTTGTGCCGCCAGCGTATCCCCAGCGCATCCCAAACCGGTCATTGCTCATGGATCAAGTTTCCTAATGTTCTGTCTTTGTTAGTAGACCAGTATGATGGTGAGGTCTGCCACGTTATGGTTTGGCAGTAAGCTGGTCTTGGCTTGTAGAATAATGCCCTGGGTCAGGTTTTCCGATAGGCGTCGTTAGCCGCAAGAGCAGCAGCATGATTAGCCCCTCGGATGCCATGATGAAGAGCGCTAATGGTGCCCCCCACATACTCGCCATCCAACCCACATTCAGAAAACCAAAGGGTGCAGCACCGATGCATAGCGTCAGCACACCAAGCACGCGGCTGCGATATTCAGGGGCGGCCCCTAAATAGGTCAATGTGCTTTGCATCGCCGCAAAACTCGCCCCACACATTCCCGCAATCACCAGGAACGTCGCGACAAGACCAAACGCTTCTGGCGTGCCGTTGATGAAAAATAGCGAAATGGCGAGGACATAGATCGCCAAAATATATCCAATCGTACCGCGCAGATAGATCGGGTAGTAATTTCCAGGACGGGCGATCATGGCGATCAAAGTCGCACCGAGTAGAGCGCCTAAGCCTTCCAGGCTGGACACGACGCCGGTCCAAAATGAATCCTGCGCCAAATGCACTTTGCCGATGACCGGGATCATAGACGTGAACGGGAAGCCAAAGACATTGAAGATCACCGTGATGCCAAGGATCCGGCGGAGATGCATGTTCCCCCTGACATACTTAATCCCAGCACGCAGATCTTGGATCAACGATGTCGGGACGGCGGCCTTAGTGCTCCCTTGAACGCGCACAAACAGAACAAGCAAAATACAAAGTCCATAAACGACGGCGCTGAATAGGAATATTCCTTGGACACCTACGAATTGAAGGACCGCGCCACCAAGCAGCGGGCCGAGCATGCGCGTGCCATTGCCTGTGGCTGCATCGAGGCTCATGGCGGTTGGCAAGGCGTCGCCAGATAGGTCGCCCAGCAATCGCCGCCGGATTGGCATATCGGTCGCCCAGAATATCCCGTTCATGAGTGCAATGAACGCGACATGGCCAAAATGCAGTGTCCCAGTCAGCGCAATTGCGCCCATCACGGCAGATGTGATGCAGATTCCTACGATCGAGATAGCGAACAGCAGTTTGCGATCAACCCGGTCGGCAACAGCGCCGATTATTGGGCCAAACATCGCCATTGGTGCCATGGATAGAAGCGGCACGATCGAAACCAGTAGAGGTGAGCCCGTCATCTCAAACGTGAATACGCCGAGTGCGAGCAGCTGAAACCAGCGGACGACACCAATCAAAGCGCCCGCCATCCAAAATGCCAAATACCGAGGGTCTCGCAGCAATGCCCACATTGATGTGGGTTTGGCAGCGTTGGCGGCAGTCTCAACCATTAAGTCTGATTTCGTGCTTAGAAGCTCGTCTTATTGGTCTTGTCTACGACATGTTCTTGATACGCTGGGCGTTTGCAAAGGCGGGCATACCAAGCTTCAACATTGGGGTGCGATGGCCGGTCGCCGGGCGTCCAGGTCATCCAGCGATGGGTTAGGGCACCGGCTGGGATATCACCGATGGTCAAGCTGTCGCCACAAACGTAGTCGCGACCTTCGAGGTGCTTGTCGAGGATATCGTACCAAGGAGAGGTTGCTTTCACCGCTGCTTCGACCTTCGAAATATCCCGCTCTGCTGCTGGCAGACGGAAGAAGTAGTCAAGGTAGGCTATGTTGAAGGCGGCAAGATTAAGGGAACTCCAGTCCATCCAGCGGTCAGCGTCGGCACGGTCGCGTGGATCAGATGGATAGAGGCCGCCCATGTCATGTTTGGCTGAAAGATACCGAATCACAGC
>Ga0315331_10004007_pt1 | contig 11126 bp, 10 predicted proteins | sample M160m34915metaG_FD_203456 | JGI IMG/M metagenome (GOLD analysis project Ga0315331, IMG submission 203456) | Ammonia-oxidizing marine archaeal communities from Monterey Bay, California, United States - M1 60m 34915 | ecosystem: Environmental > Aquatic > Marine > Intertidal zone | place: USA... | reverse complement strand
AGCAGGGGATCTTTACCAGAGGGGTGCTCATCGATATTCCGGCGCTAAGAGGAGTGAAGTATCTCGAGCCGGGCGAGGCAATTATGCCGGAAGAACTAGTTGCCTGGGAAAATCGGACGGGGACTAAAGTGCAGGCAGGTGATGTGGTCTTCATTCGAACAGGCCGTTGGGCCGCCCGCGATGCCAGGGGACCATGGAGTGTAAGTGAGTCCGGTGCTGCAGGCTTGTATGCCACTTGTGCACGATGGATTAAAGAACGAGATATCGCCATGCTAGGGTCAGATGCTGGTAGTGACGTGGCTCCCTCGCGAGTCGAAGGTGTGACCCATCCAATTCATATTCTTTCATTGCACGCCATGGGAATCCATATTTTCGATTGTTGTGACTTGGAAGAGTTACATCGAGTTACACAAAAAATGAAGCGTTGGGACTTTCTGATTCAAGCTGCCCCGATTCCGGTCAAGGGTGGCACCGGTTCGCCGTTAAACCCGATCGCCACCTTTTAATGACAGACAGACTTTTGGAGTTAAGTAAATAGAATAGCCATGTGTAGAATTTTGACAGTGTTAACGCCCGTCTTGGGATTGGTTCTGGCCCTTACTGATGTTGCTTTGGCAGAACGCCCTAATGTGATTGTCATTATGACCGATGATCAGGGGGTTGGTGATTTCGGGTTTGCAGGAAACCAATTGATAGAGACTCCTCACCTGGATGCCTTGTACAAGGGGGGAGTCCATTTGGAGGAATTTTATGTCAGTCCCGTTTGTTCGCCGACACGAGCCTGTCTGATGACCGGTCGGTATAACTATCGCACTCGCTGCATTGATACTTATCTCGGGCGAAGCATGATGGAGCCACAGGAGATTACGGTGGCGGAAGTTCTGAATGCAGCGGGCTACCGAACGGGGATCTTTGGTAAATGGCATCTTGGCGACAATTATCCGATGCGTGCAATTGATCAGGGGTTCGACGAGGCTTTGATACACAAAGGGGGAGGGCTGGCACAGCCGTCTGAGCCGCGTGAGAACGGTCGTCGTTACACCGATGCAATTCTTTTCCGCAATGGAAAACAGGTGCAGACCAAAGGATATTGCACAGACGTATACTTTGACGCTGCCATCGACTTTGTCAAGACAACGACCGACAACGATGATAACTTCTTTGTTTATATCCCCACCAACGCTCCCCACGGGCCATTTCATGATGTTCCACAGGAGTTGTATGACGACTACAGTCAAAAAGATTTTTCGCCCATCATGGTGCGAAAGTTAAAGGAAGCTGCGCAAAAATCAGAGAACGATAAGTTAGCTCGAATCTTTGCGATGATTACTAATGTTGATCAGAATATTGGGCGCCTTGTGCAAGCCTTAAAAGATTTAGGGCAGTTAGATAATACAATCGTCATCTATCTCAATGATAACGGTCCTAATAGTGCTCGCTATGTGAACCAGCATCGAGGAGTAAAGTCAAATGTACTCGAGGGAGGGATTCGCTCACCACTAATTGTTCACTGGCCCGATCAAATTAAAGCCGGTAGTTCAAGTGTTCAGGTCGGAGCCCATATCGATTTATTGCCAACGATTGCTGAAGCCTGTGGCGTGAGGTTGAAGAAGAAGCATCAGGTTGACGGGATAAGTCTGCTCCCGGCCTTGACGAATGTAGATTCGAAACCTGAAACCCGGACATTAGTTATTCAATCTCATCGTGGTAACCAACCGACGCTTTATCACAACTTTATGATTCGTAAAGGAGACTATAAGTTGGTTCATCCTTCCGGATTTGGGAAAGAAGGCTTTGAAGGGGATCCTAAGTTTGAACTTTATAATTTGGCGGATGACCCTGGGGAAACGAAAAACTTAATTGAGCAGGAATCCCGAACCGCGTCACAGTTGAAAGCTTTGTATGAAGATTGGTTTGCCGATGTCTCCTCGACTCGCAAAGACAATTACGCTCCTCCAAGAATTGTTTTGGGTAGCGAGCATGACCCCGTCGGTATCCTGACTCGGCAGGATTGGCGCAATGGTACTTGGGCACCTAATGCCAATGGGTATTGGTTGGTTGATGTGGAGTCTGCCGGAACTTATGACATTAAGCTTGTTTTTGATGCGGCGAAGGAAAACGAAACGGTCAAAGTGGAGTTCGGCAAAGCTGTTCTGGAAAGTAATTCTGCGGCTGGTTCTGAGACGACGGTGATTCGAAAGGCTCAGCTAGTATCAGGTCCCCAAAAAGTACAGGCATCATTGCTGGCGGGCTCTCAAAGTCGCGGTCCGTACCAAATTATTGTCACGAAGGCCAAGTAGATGGCATTTATCGAGCAGGTTGCTGAAAAAGACGCACAGGGAACGCTGGCTCGGATTTACGAATCTGCGCGTGGACGTGCCGACCGCGTTGCTAATATTATTCGCTTAATGAGTCTTGATCCGGCATCACTGGAAGGGTCGATGCAGTTCTATATTAAGTTGATGAAGACCGAGAATGGCCTGTCATCGGCTCGTAAAGAAATGCTTGCAACGGTAGTGAGTTGCGCCAACGACTGTTACTACTGAACGTTATCACATGCCAAAGACTTCGGTCAGGAGTCGCAGGATGCTGCCATCGCTGAGCAGATTCAGTATGACTATCGGCAAGCCGGATTAACGCCGGCCGATCGTGCTCTTTGTGATTATGCGATTAAGCTGACAATTCGCCCTCAGGATATGTCGCAAGAGGATGTTGTTCACTTGCAGGAGTTTGGATTTAACGACGAGCAGATTACGATCGCTGCTCAAGTGATCGGTTACTTCAATTACATTAACCGTATCGCAGATGGGCTAGGTGTTGATCTGGAGGATCAGATGACCACTCCGACTGAAGAGTGGTTAAATCGTAAGGCCGATTTCCGTTAGGATCGTTAGGTTTATCATTCGCAGAGGTGGTCCCACTTTTTTACAATAAGAACATAGGTTGTATTGCTTCCGGACAGTAAAAAGGCTTCGCTATGAAAGACGCTTCAAGACGTAAATTTCTCACTACTCAAGCGCCGCTAATAACGGTGGCCGCGGCTTCCGTGGCTACCGTTCATTCGCAAACACAGGAGCCGAAGGCAAAACTGGTTTTTGGGATCGTCGGTTGTGGTGGCATTATGAGTCTGCATGTGCAGGGCTTAGTCAACCGTCACGATGATGTGGAAATTGCCTGGTTATGTGATGTAGATGATGCACAAACCGAACGTATGAGTCGGTTTGTCAGGCAAGAGTTTCAACCAAAGGCACCGAAACGAACTCGCCGGTATGAAGAGGTTATTCAGGACAAGAATGTAGATGCGATTGTCATTGCCACGCCTCATCACTGGCATGCGCCTATCGCCCTGGCCGCGATGCGGGAAGGAAAGCATGTTTATATCGAAAAGCCGATTTCTCACGTGTATAACGAAGGCCATGCGATTATTAAAGCCGCCAGGCAGTACGGCTGTGTAGTTCAGCAGGGAAGTCAGATGCGTAATAGCCCTGTGACCGCGAAAGCCGAGAAGCTTTTGAAGGAAGGTGTGATCGGTGACGTGAAAGTCGCCCGTGCATGGACCGCCGAAACTCGAAGTGTAGCTAAGCCTGTACCCGATACCGCAACCCCATCCAATGTGGATTACGATCGGTGGTTGGGGCCGGCACCCACGAGAGGCTTTAACCGGCAGCGGTTTCATGGTAGCTGGAGAATGTTCCAGGATTATGGGAACGGTGAAATTGGTGACGATGGGATTCATGATCTGGATATGGCAGCCTGGGGCCTCGGGGTCGATAGATTGCCGACACAGATTACCGCCCGCGGCAGTCGTATGATGTTACATGGGCATGCCAGTGAGTATCCGGACAATATGAATGTCGCCTATGAATATGATGATGGTCGACTTTTGATTTATGAGAACTACCCGTTTACGGCCTATGGCATACATGGTTTTGATAATGGCAACGTGTTTTATGGCACAGAAGGTTATATGATTTTTTCACGGCGTGGTGCCTTTAGCGTATTTCTGGGCCCCAAAAACAAACCGGGCCCCACGGAAGGACAGGAAATCCGGGGTTCACGTGGCTATGCCGAACATATGCATGAGTTCCAGCAGGCTATTCGAACTGGTTCAGGAACCAAAGCAAACGCTCAGACAGCACACTATAGTTGTGCGTTGGTTCATCTTGGCGAGGTGGCATATCGGACGGTAGGTCGTTTGGATTTTGATCCGGAGGAAGAGAAGTTTATTAATAACGATAAAGCGAATGCGTTGCTAACCAAAAAATATCGGGAACCTTATACACTAGGATAAAGGTGCTGCCACTATGAACTCTGGCAGTAATGGCCAGTCGCATTGCGACCCAACAGTCTTTCCGTATGTCTGCGATCTGGCAACTGATTCTTCGCATGCCAGTCTTGCCCACGCGTTACGGCACCTGACTGTCGAAAGAGAAGCCTACCTCGAACAGACGCGTCGACATGGCGTTGTCTTATTTCGTAATACTGGCGGCGAGACAGCCGAAGACTTTGATGCGATGGTTAGATGTTTTGATTTGCCGAACTTCCCCTATGAGAGATCTCTGTCGAACGCAGTACGAGTGGAAAAGACCGAACGAGTGTTCACTGCAAACGAAGCACCATCCAATGCCCGTATCTACTTACATCATGAGATGGCTCAGACGCCTGTGTTTCCCAGTCACCTGTTCTTCTTTTGTGAGCAACCAGCCGATAGTGGAGGTGCAACACCGATTTGCCGTTCAGATTTGTTGCTTGCAAGGTTAGAACAGGAGTTACCATGTTTTGTTGAGGCATGTGCTGAGAAAGGGCTGTGTTACACTCACACAATGCCTCCTGATGATGATCCCGGGTCAGGGATGGGGCGAAGTTGGCGAAGTACGTTTCGGGCTAAAAGTCGCCCGGAATGTGAAGAGAGAATGGCGGAGTTGGGCTATCGCGCAGTCTGGAATTCGGACGACCGTTTAACGGTGACCACTCCCGTCCTGCCAGGAGTGAAGAACCTCGAAGACGGTCGTCGCGTGTTTTTTAATCAGTTGATTGCCGCTTATTCAGGATTTGGGCCTGATGGAGAATCCCCTGATCATTCAATTACCTTTGGCGATGGTGAAAAACTTCCGGCTGATATGGTTTTGCAAGCCTGTCAGATAGCAGAAGAACTAACGTTTGATATTCAATGGCAAACAGGACAAATGGCAATCGTAGATAATCACGTCGCGATGCATGGAAGACGTAGTTTTAGTGGTACTCGCAAAATTCTGGCGGCGTTGATTGCCCAAGAGCTAACTTAAAATAAGGTGCAATAGGTTGATGGAAGCCAGGATGGAAACAGACGAAAACGAGAAATGGTACAAGGGCATAACGCGGTACCAGTGGGTCGTTCTAATGATTGCTTCTCTGGGGTGGATCTTTGATGTTTTTGAAGGTCAGATTTTTGTCGCCAGTATGAATGAAGCGATGCCGTCGCTTGTTTCGCCGGAAGACCTGGCCCATATTCCCACTTACAACAATTTCGCCTTGGCCGCCTTTTTGTTAGGGGGGGCTGTAGGAGGAATCTTTTTTGGAATGTTGAGTGATCGGATCGGTCGTACCAAAACCATGTCGATCACCATTCTGTTCTACTCCCTGTTCACCTGTGTTTCGGCGTTTTCACAGGAGTGGTGGCATATGGCCGGCTTCCGTTTTCTCGTGGCGATGGGAGTCGGGGGTGAATGGGCTATTGCCAGCGCCATGGTGAATGAGGTCTTTCCAAAACGCGCTCGAGCGCATGTGGGAGGATTATTTCACGCTTCGAGTGTGCTAGGTACCTACCTGGCAGTTTTGGCGGGAATGTTTCTGGTTGGGAATGAGTCCATACAACAATGGGCAGATGGTCTGGATATCGAGTTTGTCGATAAATCCACGATTCCCTGGCGACTGGGGTTTCTTGTTGGTGTCGTTCCAGCGGTTTTGATCATCTGGATTCGCGTGAGCCTGAAAGAGCCGGATAGCTGGCAGCAGGCGCGTCAACAGGCTCAGACGCAAGGTGGTCAACGATTAGGAAGGATCGGTGATTTGTTCAGCGAACAGTATCGGACTCGGACTGTGGTAGGAGTGCTGCTGGCAGCGATTGGCTTGGCGACGTTTTGGGGTGTGCATATTTATGGAAAAAATGTCATGAAGAGGGCTGCTCAGCTAGAACTGTCTGTCGTTGTTGATATGGAACGAAAGGATGCGAGTCTGGACGATTTACCATTTCAGGAAAAAGTTGTCGATAAGAATGAACTCAAGTATTACGAGATGATTGGTATGCTCTGTGCAACAACGGGAGCGGGTTTGGGATTGCTGGCTTTTGGCCCGATTTGTCAGAAATACGGGCGTCGTCCGGCTTTCGCTTTTTACCATGTCATAGCGGTTGTTATTTCGCTCGTGGTGTTCCTCGGGAGCTTCTCAACAACGACGCTGTATCCGTTGTTAATCCTGTTTGGTTTTTTTACCGTTGGAATGCATGCTGGTTATGCGATCTATTTTCCCGAGCTTTATCCGACAAGAATGCGGGGGACAGGTACTGGGTTTTGTTTTAACGCCGGACGTATCATTGCTGCCCCAATACTTGTCTTAACCGGGACGATGCAGAGTCGATGGGAGTTGTCTCAGATACAAGTCGGCGCCTATTTGTCGGGGTTGTTCCTGTTGGCGTTGGTTGTTCTGGCCTTCGCCCCGGAAACTAAGGATACCGTTGAAGGAGAGTTGGTGTGAGATTCCTGACGCTGCTCATCGCAGTTGTGTTGACGATCGATTCCGTGAATTCAATGGAACCGATCGTTGAGTTGCCGCCGTCGCTATACAAAGCTGGAGCAGACGGTGTGACCCCGGCCGTGAACAAGATCCCAAGTCGTCTGGATTATGTTTACCGTGCGGGAGAGGAGAAGTATAAGTTTTGTCATCACCCCTGTTTAATTGAATTCAAAGGTTTGTTGTATTGTGCCTGGTCAAACGGGAGAGTTGGTGAAGACGAGCCCGGTCAAAGACTTGTCATTGCTTCCAGTAAAGATGCTCGGAGTTGGACTGAGGCTCAGCCTTTATTGACTGCTCAGCAGGTAGGGAAGTATGAGAAGCACGTGTTTGTAGCTTCAGGACTTCTGCTCTGGCAGGAGAAGTTGGTCGCATTTTACACGATGACACCAGGTAAAAATTTCCATGAGGAGACAGCGCTATACTTCAGCGAATCGTCCGATGGGAAAGCTTGGTCAGACCCTCATCGTATCACCTCAGGATTTTACATCAATCCACCGGTAGTGCTGAGCAATAGTCGCCTGATGATGGGGGGGGAGTATGTATCGGAAACAGAGCGAAAGAAGAGGCGGAGTAAACTGATCTACCACGATGGAGGATCATTAACTGCGGGTTGGACGGAAACTAAAATTGATGAAGGTGACTTGGCGAGAATTGGCTATGCAGAACCAAACTTTATCCAGCGGGAATGTGATGTGCTCGGCTTCTTTAGAAATTATACAGGTCACTTACTTGTTTCTCGTAGTACTGATAGGGGGCAGAATTGGAGTGCGTTGATGGATTCAGGAATTCCGGATAGTACTGCACGATTTGCCACGGGTAATCTGCCTGGCGGCCAACGATATCTGATAGGGAATTCGTTACACAAGAAGTTTGATCGCCGTGCCTTGCTGATTTCCATTAGTGATGATCAGGGAGCATCGTTTGATCGTTGTTTTATTCTTCGTGACGAGCCGGCGGTTAAAAAATTCCTGGGGCAACATAAGATGGATGGTTGGCAGTACCCGCATGGTTACGTATGGAAGAATCTACTTTTGGTCGTTCATAGTGTCAACAAAGAGGATGTTGCGATTTCCGCGGTGAAATTGAAAGATCTACAGACTGTGAAAAGGATTAGCGTTATCGATGAGTGATTTAGATCTGAGGTTCGGGATTGTTGGATTTGGAGCATGGGGCAATTGTCATGCGGAAGCAATTACTGCCACGGAAGGTGCCGTTGTTCATGCCATCGCAGCAAAGTCGGAAGCGACTTGTGATGCTGCTCGACAAAAATATCCGCAGGCCGTAGCCACGACAGACTATCGCCAGCTAATCCGGCTTGATGAAATCGATATTGTCGATATTGTGGTCCCTAGTCACCTTCATCGCGAGGTCGCGGTGGCAGCACTCGAAGCAGGCAAGCATGTCTTGCTGGAAAAGCCGATGGCTATCACGATCGAGGATTGTAACGCCATTGTGGATGCGGCCAAAGCAAACGACTGTTTGTTAGCGGTCGGCCATGAATTACGTTTGTCGTCAATGTGGAAGAAGGTCAAAGACCTTGTCGAGGATGGTTATATTGGTGATCCGCAGTATTGTCTCGTCGAATTGTCCCGTAAACCCTATCGGCACGGTGCAGATGGTTGGCGATTTGATATTGAACGTGTGGGGAATTGGATTCTTGAAGAACCGATTCACTTTTTTGACTTGGCACGCTGGTATTTAGCACAGGCCGGAAATCCAACCAGTATCTTTGCCCGTGCGAATTCACATCAGGAAGGACATCCTGAATTGCAGGATAACTTTAGCGCGTTAATGAATTTTGAAAGCGGGGCCTATGCGGTTGTTACTCAGACTCTAAGTGCATTTGAACATCATCAGATGGCTAAGATCACCGGCACAGAAGGTGCGATTTGGGCGAGTTGGAGTGGTGCTCAGGACAGAACCTTGCATCCGGCTTTTGCCTTAAAAGTTTTTAACGCTCAAAGCGGCGAAGTGCTTGACCTGACACCCGACAGAATCACCGGCGAGGTATTCGAGTTGCAGGACCAGATGGCAATGATGGTGAATGCCGTTCGTAACGGTGGTGAGTTACACGCCACCGGCGATGATGGTCGCTGGTCGGTAGCTATGTGCATCGCCGCACAAGAGTCTGTCGACACAGGTGTCCCGGTAAAAATAATGGAACAACTGTCATGATGATTACCAAGACTCTGTGCACCTTCGCACTGACGGCAATTTGTCTATCGGCTTTGCAAGCGGAAGATACGACCTCGCTACGAGTAATGACTCTTAATCTATACCATGGTGGTACACGATTGGGACAGCCTCTCTCTCAATCGGTGAAGGCGATTCAAGCGGCTAAAGCGGATATTGTCGGATTACAGGAAACAGAGAATCAAGATGACGATAGCTCCGTTCAATTAGCCAAGATGTTAAAGTGGCATCACTTCGTGCAGGGTGGTCGGACTTCGGTTATTTCGAGGTATCCGATCGTGGGTCACACGCCAAACAAGTGGGGTGTGCATATTAAACTTCCCACCGGAATTGTCGTCCACGCATACAACGTTCACTTCCACTATGTACCGTACCAACCTTACCAGTTTGCGAGAATTCCGTACGGCGACTTTCCGTTTATTACGACTGAAAAAGAGGCGATTCACTGGGCGAATGAAGCTCGTGGAGATCAGGTGTCACGGATGTTATCCGAGTTGAAAGTGAGCTTGAAGTCAGGGACGGTTTGCTTTTTAACCGGCGATTTCAATGAGCCCTCTCATCAGGATTGGACAGAAAGGGTGGCAGAGCAGGGGCGGATCCCCATGAAGGTTGCTTATCCGACAACTCGGCGTATTACGGAGGCGGGTATGAAGGATGGATTTCGGGCAGTACGCAAAGACCCAATCAAGGAACCGGGCTGGACCTGGACTCCGACGACAAAATCCACAGATCCTGCGGATCGTCACGATCGGATTGACTTTGTCTTCAGTAGTTTGCCAGATTCTTCAGTAAAGCAGGCTGCAGTGGTTGGTGAATCAAAGGCCAATGCTCATGTTATCGTCGCCCCATGGCCGACCGATCATCGTGGAGTCGTGGTAGAATACCAAGCTATACTTAGCCCTTAATTCCAGAACTCAAATCAATGCAAACTACTCCGATTACAAAACAAGACCTGGCTAGCAGCGTTATTTCCGTTCCTCCCGTGGCACGCCATGCTGACTTGTCTTTAGCTGAAGCCGAGAATCGTAAAATAGTGCAGCACTTGGAGGCGGGAGGCGTTTCCACTTTGCTTTACGGTGGGAATGCGTTGTTGTATCACGTAGCCCCCAGTCAGTATGGCGAATTGCTGGCAATGCTGGAGAGGATCGTAGCTGAAGACTCTTTGGTGATACCCTCGGTTGGTTCGTCATACGGCATGATGATGGATCAAGCCAAGGAGCTTAGCCGGATGGCATTCCCCACGGCGATGGTGCTGCCGCAGCCAAACGTTGTGACGTATACCGGCGTCGAGAGGGCGATTGGAGATTTTGTGCAGACTGCCGGGAAACCTGCCGTGGTTTATATCAAACAACTTGGCTACATCGAAGTTGAAAATGTGAAACGCCTGGTTGATAGTGGTTCAGTCTCCTGGGTTAAGTATGCCATCGTGCGGGAGGATCCTGCGCAAGATGAATATCTTGCCAGATTGAAGGATGCGATTGGTACGGAGATGATTGTGAGTGGTATTGGTGAGCAACCAGCCCTAACCCATATGCAGGAATTCGAGGTGACGGCATTTACGTCTGGATGTGTTTGTATTGCTCCGGCCCTTTCCATGCATCTGCTGCGATTGATTCAGACGGGAGATTACGCAGCCGCTGATCAAGTGCGGCGTATCTTTAAGCCTTTGGAAGATTTGCGAAATGCTATTAACCCTGTGCGGGTTTTGCATTCGGCCGTAGCGGGTTCCGGAATCGCAGATACCGGTCCCCTGCTACCAATGATGTCACTAGTTAGTGAATCGGAGGCAGAAGAAATCGCTGGGGTTGCAACGGATCTGTTGGAAGCGGAAATGAATTTTCGCGACGGTGTCAACTAAGGTCGCTGGAGGTTGGGTTGCGACTGGTTCTGCGACGTGTTCTGCCGATGAAGACTCCTTTGCGTCTGCAACTGAAGTGCTATCTCAAATTTGAGTGTGGATGGTAAAATAGAGTGATGATGAATTGCGTGTATAGAAATGTGCTGTTGGTTTCGGTTTTGCTCCTTGGGCAATTAGCACAAGGTGTTGAACCAGCTCTCAAAACATTCCGATCTAAGGTAGAGCCGCTTCTCAAGCAGTATTGCTATGAATGCCATGGGCCGGACGGTGAAGCGAGTCCACGGATGACGTTGCTGGATCCGGA
>Ga0315331_10004006_pt1 | contig 11127 bp, 8 predicted proteins | sample M160m34915metaG_FD_203456 | JGI IMG/M metagenome (GOLD analysis project Ga0315331, IMG submission 203456) | Ammonia-oxidizing marine archaeal communities from Monterey Bay, California, United States - M1 60m 34915 | ecosystem: Environmental > Aquatic > Marine > Intertidal zone | place: USA... | reverse complement strand
AGTTTCGTGAAGACCTGTTCTATCGAATTAACGTGATTTCTCTGACCCAGCCTTCGCTCAGAGATCGGCTCGGCGATATCCCGCTGTTGCTTGTCCACTACCTGAAACAGTTCAATCTGCAGACCGGCCGCGACATCGATGGGGTTGATGAGGCTGCCATGCATGCACTGCAGCAGTACCAATGGCCCGGAAATGTACGTGAACTGGTAAATATCATCGAGCGTGCAGTGGTTCTTTGCAAAGGTGACCGCATTACTGTCGGTGATCTGCCCGAGAAGCTGTTTACGGAACACGAACACCAGACGAATGTTGATGCTCAGCTTGGCGGTGCCTCATTGAAGAAGGCCCTGACCACTCCGGAACGACAGTTGATCGTCCAGGCTCTGGAATCCAACGGCTGGAATCGACAGAACACTGCCAAATCTCTGGGGATTAACCGCACGACCTTATACAAGAAGATGAAAAAGTACGATATCGACTTCGAAACTGTGTACAAACACGCATAGCAAACATCGCGAACCTTGCATGTGCATGTTTCTGGCCGCGTTACAACGATACGGACAGCAGCAGGCGATCTGCGACGCCGTCTTTAGTGGCCGTTAGCTGCGCAGATCGGTTGCCGTCTTTGTGGGAACTGCAAGGCGGGGCACGCCCTGACTGTCGTAATGCCCGTTGAACGACATTCGAAAGGTTCGTTCTGTGCATGAATGTGGTGGAGTCTGTCATCTATCCCGGTACCCCGTGCTGTGCGAAGAGCATGCCGGATCTCATGCGGGAAGGCGTTCTGCGGGGATACGAGTCGGAATCAAGCGATGTAATCTCCGACGGAGAGCCTGAAACACGAATCGCACTGCATCTGCTGGCACTGTTGCTGATTTGCTGCCCGTTGTTGATCACGAACTGCGAAAACTGATGAGTCCGCGGTTGGCTGATAAGGCGATCGACCTTATGTTGCAGGTCACCTCGCTGATTAAGGACGCGTAATTGCATCGGGGCGACACGAACCAGACTCAATGCCGGAAAAGTTGCCGCTATTTCTTACTTTTCGCTGTCGTTGAGTTAGTCAGGTTGTGGTTCTTCCGCGACTTGTCTGTGGCTGAGACTGCATCGTGTTAAACATTTCTTTCACGAAGGCTTACGACAATCGGGATATCGTGGGGGCGTAGTTTGCGTCGCTGCTTTGCCACGGTTTATTGTGCATAAATAACGTTCCAGGGTCTCCCGAGACTGTAGATGTTGAATTCCTCCGACGGGTTACCGATTCATGTTCGGCTGTTCGCCGGCGATGATGAAACATTCCAACATCGCACGGATATTTGATACTGGCATGACCAGAGAAGGGCGTCCAGACAGCGCGATGGAGCTGGTGCGCGGTTTCAGCATCGACAACATCCGGGAAGACACAGGATTAGCACTCCATTATCGCCGCCGTCTGGTCCCCGAGGTTTTTCCCGACGGAACACAGCTGGTCTCTGTCTGCATGAACAGTCCTGACACAGCCTGCGTCGGCAGGGATGTTGTCTTCGCTTCTGCGCATGACTATACGACAGCTATGGCAGGTGAAATCATCAACGATGCCCGGGGTCCATTCTTTTCCGGCGGCCGCCGTGTTCAGATGTGACCCTGGTGTTTCGTGAAGGCAATTTTCGGCCGCGATTCGCTTTGAGCAGAGAAATTGCAGGACGAGTGAAATCTGCTGCACGGGAGTGAAGTTCGAAACGCTGTGAGTGATTGTACTGAGCATTGGACGCACCGTCCCTGGTCTGCGACAATCTGGAAAAATTACGGAGAGACGGGAAGAATGATGCGATGTCTAAACGTGGCAACATGGTTGTTAGCCGCAGTGCTTCCGACAGTGTCAGCAGTCGCGCAGCCGCAGGATGGTACCGGAGATGTCGATCAGAATCCGGAGCGTCGGAAGATTCTGCAGCTGATCTTTCAGACGAATGATGCCATCGGGAAGGAACAGTTTCTACAGGCCGCCGAACTATTCGACGGCGCCTGGGAACTGGCGATGCGGCACGAAGATCCGTTGTTGACGATCAATACGGACGTGGAAGACCAGTTGACACCCGGGGAACATCGTGTTCGTGCCGGTGCGCGTTCGCGGCTGGAACAGTTGTTTCAAACGGCTCCGGAAGCGTTTCAACGCACATACCACCAGCATGTCTCTCAGCGAGCTGAAGCGGCAATTCAACGCGCCTTCGGGGCCACCCGCCTGAATGATGTGGTCGCAGCAATTCTGCGATATCAATTCACGCCTGCGGCGCAGCGGGCCATGGAAGCTGTTGTGCAGGTCCGAATCAGTCGCGGTGAATTTCTCCAGGCGGCTCTTCATATGGGCAAACTGCTGCGTCTGCGCGAGGATGCATCGACGGAACAAATGGCTCTCCTGTCGGTCCTCTGGTGGAAGGCCGGACTGGGCGAAGAGGCGAAGGACTACCTTACGGATGTTGTGAGACAACAACCCGGGAAACAGGTGACCATCGATGGGCATCGTTACGAATTACCAGAGTCGGTGCCACAGATTGCGACGTGGTTTGAAACTCACTTCAAGGGAGCAGGTCGGACGTCCGGATGGCACCAGCCCTGTGGCAACTATCGACGGACAATGACTCAGGACACAGGGCCCGCGGAGCTGGAACCCCGCTGGTCTCAGTCTGCGTTTGAGTGCGTCGTGAACGAGCAGTTGGCGGCATTTCTGGAGCCTCTGGCTGATCGTTTGGATGTCCTTGCGGAAGATTTGCTGCATTCCGGAAACTCAGTCATGCCTGTTGCCGTTCCGCTGCTGGTTGGGGATCTGCTGATCTACCGCGGAGTTGCCAACCTGAGAGCCGTGCACCGCGTCACAGGCGAATTCGAATGGGAAACGTTCTCGGTTGACCAGCAACTTATGAAGGCGCTCGCACTTCAGCAACGGATGGACACCGATAATTCGTCACGCGTTCAGGGTGTCCTGAGTCAACCGTTGTTTCAACATTGGTTCCGGGCGAACGTTGGCGGTCAGTTGACGACCGATGGCAGCCTGGTTTTTTCTGTTGAGGAGTCAACAGCAGAAACCATGCAGGTGGACCTGGACGACCATCCTGTTCCGTCGGCATCTCCGGTTAACTGGCTGCGAGCTTACGATCTGTCGCGGGATGGCAGTCTGGCGGGGCGAGCGGGCGGACCAATCGGTCTGGGGACGGGCGACGGCGCTGTAAACCCGTTGGCCGGCATGTACTTTCTTGGCGCACCGCTGGTGATGGGAGATCGAATCTATGTGATGTCAGAACGAGATCAGGGAATTTTTCTGTTGCAACTGCGGGCCACCAAGTCGCGCGGGCCAGGTGGCGAACTGGACATGCTGCCCGTTCGCTCACAGTTGTTATCGACACCGCGCCATCCGCTGCGTGCTCATCCTGTACGGAAGTATGCCGGTCTGATTCCGTCTTACAGTCGAGGCCTGCTGGTCTGCAGCACCTGTGACGAACGGGTCATCGCTGTTTCAGCGGAGGACCATTCTGTTCGGTGGATTTACCGGTATCCGACCAATGTCACAGAACACGAGCTGGGGCGCGGTCGCCCGGTCGTTGGAAACGCCTTTGATGCACGGCAGTCGACGGCGTACGATCTTCTGGAAGGCTGGCGCGACGCACTTCCGCGAATTTCGGATGGGCGAGTGCTGCTGACACCGCGTGATTCCAACCGCCTGATCTGTCTGGATTTGTTAACCGGCAGAGAACTCTGGACGCGGCCTCGTGGTGGCCTGCGAAGAATCGCCATGGTTCGTCGCGGGGCGGTTCTGCTGACGGGCCGGGATTTTGTGGAATCACTTGATATCGAATCCGGAGAGCGAAACTGGGTGACTCAGCTTGAGGAGGGATTGACATGTGGCATGCCGACTGCAACCCGTCAGTTGCTTCAGATTCCAACATCAGCACCAGGTATCGTGACCCTGGACGCAGAAACGGGGCGTGTGTTGCTGGTGCAGGATCTGGCAGACGGTGAACTGCCGGGGAATCTGCTGGCCAGTGACGGAGTCCTGTATTCTCAGTCCGTTTCAAAGGTCCGTAGCTTCGGCGTTGCGCGCGACGATCAGGCGTCGGTTCCAACGGTCGCTGCCACGCACCTGCTGAATCGCGACGTGGCCGGTGCGGTGAGCGTCCTGGAAGAGGCCGTACAGCGCGACAGTCTGCTGAGCCCTGTTGACCTGAGGCTTTCACAGCAGTTGTTAATCGACACGGAATTGGAGTCGCTGCGTCTGGATTTTGCGGCGACAGCAGGTCAGATTCCCAGGTTGCGCCAGTTAATTTCCGATATGGCACCAGGCGATGATCAGCTTACCAGGCTTATCCAGATGATGGTCGGCATGACACTGGGGGACGTTGCTTCACTGCCGGCACAGTGGAATCACGCCAATAAAGCTCAGAGATCTCTGAATCGGTTGAACGATCTGGAATCACGAGGCCAGTTACATGACCCAAACGTCGCTCCCGCGACGCTGGCTGAACGGATCGTTGTGATGCTGAGCGATTTAGCCGGAACACGTGATCGCTATGTTACCACTGGTTCGCTGATGCAACGGGGCCATCGTGTTCCGGCGGCCGCCATTCGGGCAGCAGTGACGCTGCGAAGTGCAGCGGATCAGCAGAGTATCCGTCGCATCGTTGAGCCCCGACTTATGGAGCGCATAGCGACGTCAGCATCGCCTGAAGAATCAGTCTGGTGGATCGATATGTGTATGCTTACGGGATTCTCAGAAGTCGCTCGGCAGTCCGTCATGTCCGGCCGGCTTGACCTCCCGACGCCGTTCGAGGAGGCCGTGCAGGATATTCTGCTGATGCTTGCCGTCGATTCCGAATTAACACCAGCGAGCCAACAGCAGGCAGTGGGCTTGTTGCTGTCGAACTGGACCGCTTCGGAACGCTGGCTGGACATTGGCGACCTGCTGCAGCGAAGCCGCGAAGAAACGACGCGTGGCGTTCAGAACACGCCCGAGACCGAAGGCAACGACCACGCGTCGGGCGACTCCGGTGATATATCACTCATTTCTGACTTCAGGCTGCCACGTGGTGCAGTTGACTCTGAAACGCGTCGAGTACTGCAGGAAAAAGCGGCGCGGCTGTCGCCGCCGGTGCCATGGCGGGGACGTCCGGCTGTTGTGGAATCTGAGGCCCACGCCGGAGGCACCCCTCACAGAACGGCCGAGTCTGCCCATGGCAGCATTCCGTTGTATGGTCCGGCCGGCGGATTCCCGAACTGGAACTTCCTACGAAATCCCGGCGCCGCAGGAATCCAGTCAGACGCATCGATTCACGCATACGACGCAGAAGGGAGACATCGGTGGACATTTGATCCAGGTGAGTTGCCGAGGGGCAGCATTCGTCCTTCCGCTCGAAAGTACAATAAGCTGTCTGCTAACTATCTTTGTGCGCACGGCTGCCTTCTTGCCGCCAAACTTGGCCCACAGCTGTTCATGATCGACTGCTCAGGTGCCACGAAGAAAGTGGCCCCCAGAGTCTTGTGGAGTCGGAATGTTTCAGAAACGGTGGGTAATAATCTGCCTTCCCAGTTCTTTTCCCAGGCATGGCAGCGAACAACGCAATACGACATTCAACCCGGGGGATTGTTTCCTGCGGGCCCTGTGACGCGCTACGGTATTCCTCTGTACAGTGGCCGACAGATAGTGATGCTCAACACTTTCACCGGTCAGCAGGAATGGAAAGCAAGTGGGTTGCCGAACGACTGCACGATCGCCGGGGACGACAGTTCGTTACTGCTGCTGAGTGAGTCTGTCGGTTTAGTCGAGGTTCGTGATCCGGTGGACGGAGCATTGCTGCATTCCCACCCATTACCGGATTGGTGGACTCAGGCAAACGAGAATTCCAATGCTTCCGTTCAGACGTTTCAGCTGGAACCGGGGGAACAGCAACGGTTTCGCATTGCGCTGCGAGGACGTTGCTGCCTGGTGTTTCGGCTGAGCACTCAGAGTTCTGCTTTGGAATTGTATGACCTTGCCGGAAACCGTTTCGCATGGACGGTGGATCTGCCGCCTGACTCGGTCGCATCGAATATCGTGAACGACCATGTCGCCGTCCTTTCGGGCGGTAACCGGCTCAGAATATTTAATGTCACGGGTCGGCAACTTGTGTCTGACGTCTTGGTGCCTGCCGCTGAAAAGTGTCAATACCTGTACCTGCGGCCCGGCCGGGCGAACTGGCTGGTTCTGACCTCGTGCCTTGATCAGGAATTCGATGAGCAGAATCCCGTGAATGAATCGCTTCATGTTAACGGTTCGTTGTACGCGATAGGTCGGTCCAGCGGTGAAGTCGCATGGGCCACGAAAATTGATCACGAGTGGATCCGCAGTCTGCACCCCGCTCGCAATCCTTCGCCTACGGTCAGCCCTTTGCTGATACTGCTGAAACGCCCGACGGAGCAAACGGTTCCCTACGCCTACAACGCACGTATCATTGACGTGGAGTCCGGCGAGGTCCTCTATGAAGACAAGGATCTTGGACGAGACTTGTCGTGGCACAGTACAACACTGAGAGACCAGCAGGATTCCATCGACATCGCATTCAATAAACGAACGATCACTTTCGACTACAGCACGAAAGCAGCCAACTAGAGACATGTCTCCGACGCCGCTGTCAGCCTTCGAACTGCTCGAGAAGCTGCCTCACGGCGGCTGTGAAGGCATGGATGTGTGGCGCGCTCAGTCCACGGCGCTTCAAAGCGATTTACGACTGACGCTCTTTTCTGTGGATACGTCCGGCATCACCGGGTTCCGAGCGGCATTTCGTAAAGACCAGATGACTCTCAGTGAAGCGTCACATGACAATGTGCCGGAAATGCTGTACTGGGGTGAGGATGAGGGACGGTTGTTTTTTGTGACTGATATGCCACAGGGCATTCCTCTGTATGAGCGGTTTGATGCAGGCGAGGGGCTGTCGTGGGATGAGTTGGCGGACATTGGCTGGCAAATTGCTTCTGCTCTGCAACATGTTCACAACCGCGGCGTGAGTCACGGGGCGCTGACAGCTTCCTCGGTGTTTGTGTCCACGGATGTACGTGTGAGTGTCGCGGACTTCGGAGTACACCGGTGGCTTGGCGTTGATGATTCATCCGGCAGCTTTGCGGACTTCGCCGCGCAGGACCTGCGAGACTTCGGGAAATTACTCACGGTCGATGCCAATGGGACACTCTGTTCTGATGGTACTGCAGTTACGACAGGCCAGGTCCACGCGATGGACACGCTCATCGCAGATCTGTCGACCGCCGACGCGTCGGTGACGGCTCGTGACGTTCAGGGTAGGCTCGGGCGAATGCTGCTGGACGTGGCCGGTGATTCCATCGAACTGGTCGACGAACGGAATGGTCAGCATCTGGCTCGGCGTTCGATCGTCGATGAGCTTTTTGACGACGAATCCACCACGTCTCGCGAAACGTCTGTTCTGCGGTCCGCAGTTCACCTGCCTTCGATGTGGCTCAAAGTTCTTATTGCTGTAATTGTCATCGCTGTCGTTACAGCGATGGTCGTCCTCAGGGGACTGTAATGACGGCAGGTGCATTGTTGCCATGACACTGGAGGCCTCCAATACGCTGAAACGCCTTGCCAGACGCCTGTTCCCGGATTTGGCGCAGCAAGATCCGTTTGTGCAGTCCTTGTTGCGTCCGGCTGGTTATCCCGTAGCGGTGGTGTGGATGCGTGATCGCCCGGTTGTCCCGGCCTTTAATACTCTTCCGAAACCTCGCTGGATGCCGGATTATGTTGATCTGGTCTCATTTGCTCAGCGTCCGGGCCGCCACGAACTGCACGACCAGGGCGCCTTCTACTGCGTCGACCCGTCTTCTGTGTTTATGGGGATTGGGATGTCGTCGGTGTCTGAACCGGATACGGTCATGGATGTGTGTGCATCTCCGGGAGGCAAGTCAGTGATGGCGTGGCGAGCGATGAATCCCGCCGAGTTGTGGTGCAACGAGGTGATTGGGAAACGTATTCCCGCCCTGATTTCCAATTTAAAACGCTGCCGCGTCTCGCCGGCGTTTGTTCTGAATTCTGACACCAGGATTCTTGCGGAAACCGCGCCACAGACTGCCGACGTTGTTCTGGTGGATGCTCCGTGTTCCGGACAGTCGCTTGTCGCTCGAGGCAAGAAGTCACCGGGCTGTTTTCATCCCGCCACGATCAACATGAACGCCAATCGGCAGCGTCGAATTCTGTCGAATGCGACAGCCATGGTAAAACCGGGGGGACGTCTGATCTACATGACGTGTACCTACTCACTGAAAGAAAACGAACGCAATGTGGAATGGTTGTTGAAGAATAATTCGCAATTTCATCCGGAAACTGTCGACGTTGTGGCTGATTATCGCAGCGAGCACACGGATCTCCCCTGTTATCGACTTTGGCCTATGCATGGTGAAGGCGCCGGCGGATTCATGGCTGTGGTAAAACACAATGGTGCGCCGGGACACCATCCGAAATCTGATGACACACTGCGACGGTTGCGAATTCGTTGGTCTTCCGAATAGGTGGAGTTCTGTTGCACTGCGTCCGACACATGATTTGCTCTGTGCCGGCACGTACAGGGGAGAGAATTGTCGGTGCAGTTGCTTTCGGTGACCCGGTACATGAAGATCAGGAAGTGTCGCAGCAGTCGTACGACACGTGCCTTGGAATGTCACACACCCTCGGCAGGACCGACCGTCCACTATTGGATCCTTACGATGCGTCGCGTTATCCCGGTTTGCCTGTTGCTGCCTGCCATACTGGCCGGCACAAGGGCACATTCACAGGAGCCGCGACCGGCTCTCCTCGATGGACGATTCTTTGCCGCAGACTTCGACGGGACTGAAGACGCAGGTCTGTTCCCGGCGAACGGTGATGGACACGTTTATACAGCTGACTCGCTGGCAATCAGGAAGATCAAACGCGGCAATCACATCGAAAATGTACACATCGCGAAAGGGGCCGGTTATACGGGCGATGCGCTGTACTTCGCTGCAAAGACCACGCAGGTACTGTTCTTCAAGGCCAGTGCGAACGGAATACAACCTCGCGACAACTGGGCGGGAACAGTTTCCGTCTGGTTGAAACTGAATCCGGACACTGACCTGCCCGCAGGATTCTGCGATCCGATTCAGATCACTTCAAAGAAGTGGAATGACGCATCGTTTTTTATCGATTTCGACAGGCAGTTGCCACGCGATTTTCGACTTGGGGTGTTCTCGGACTACGGTTTCTGGAATCCCATGGACGTTAAATTCGAAGACGTTCCCGTGACAGAACGGCCTATGATTACGGTGAAGAAGCCATCGTTTACAAAAGACGCCTGGACGCACGTCGTCTTTACGTTTGGCAATATTAACAGTGCTCAAGGCACGGCGTCCGCAGCAAGTCTGTACCTGAATGGTGAGCCCCAGGGGGGTCTGCACCAGCCGATGCATTTCACCTGGAATAAAACTGACGATCGCCCTGATGCTGCCATTATCATGCTGGGCATTGGTTACGTCGGGTACCTGGATAACCTGTCCATTTGGGACCGAGCGTTAAGTGCAGATGAGGTGCGAAAATTTCATACTCTGAAACATGTTTCGACGCCGCCAAAGGACAGTCTGCAGCAATAGAAACACAGAAGGTCAAACGGTAGGCCGGAAGCTGAGCCCGCAGTGTTCTGCCTGTTGAATCCCCGACTGGGCGGATAACGCGAATTCTGTTTTGCACACTCCTTATTTATTTCCTTTCTGTTTTACTGAATCGCGTGACATATGTATCCCGGACTGGTGTCAAACTGCTGGCGGTCCCAGTTAAGTTCCGGTGTGGACCTGGTTGAGTTAATCGCGGAAGCCGCTGATCGTGGTCTTCAAGTGATCGAACTTCGGCAGGGCTGCCTGGGTTCTTACGAGTCCGGAGATACCGACATACCGGATGCGTTGCGACTGTCCGAGCTACCGCAGCGATTCCCGTCGTTATCGTTCAGTATTGCGATGAGCGTGCCGTTTCTGTGCGAACTTTCCTCGGCTGATGATCTGCTGCTGGACGCAGGCCGCAGCGCGGCCGTCGCGGTTGCCGGGGTGCGACAACCACACCTGCGTCTGGTGGACCTGGACTCTCCGTTTGAAATTGACGGCGCTGTTGCACGTACCAACCTCGTCAGAATGTGTCAGGGAATGGAATCATGTGATGGCGTGCTGTCGGTTGAACACGCGTTCCAGAGTTGGCATGGCTTTATAGGCGCGCTTCGATCGGCACGAGGTACGCTGGGACGACAGCAGCACCGTCTGCGTCTTTGTTTCGATCCCTGTAATTTATGCATAGCGGATGCCGCTGTGGATGTTGCCGTTGCGGCGCGTTCGCTGGAGCCGGACGAAGTCTCGATGATTCATTTCAAACAATGTCGTGATGGCAGTGTTCTGTCAGACGTATCCGACGGCTGTGTCAACTGGCGAGCAATCGGCGATGTTCTGAACAGCATGCCGTTTCAGGGGCCGGCACTGTTTGAAGTCAGTTCGGGGTCAGAGATCTGGACGCAGATTAGTGCGAGCCGGAAGTATCTGGAACAGTTGGGACTGCTGCTGACACCGCCTCACTAGAGTTTGCGGGCGTCCGGGCTCAACGTCAGGGAAAATCGAATGCGTGGTGCCGGATGTTGCCGCAGATCGCCGGCAATCCGTTCGATGAGCAGGCAGCGGACGGATCCTGGCGGCTGGCGAATGGAAACGAAGGAAAGCTCGGGGCGACGTACACTAAGTTGCTGACCGTGCTGGCGTTAACTCCCGCATGCCCGCTTCTGCCGATTTAACGGGGTTGAACTGCCTGCAGGTGAGACAGAACGATGCGGTTGTTTTCAGCCACCACGTGTTCACATTTCGTGTCGCGTGCTTCAGATCCGACTGATAGCTGCCGGCAGCGATGCAGCAGGCGGTTGAATTAAAGACGGCGTTTCAACGTCGTCGCAACAGGCCGCAAAATACCGTTGCGCTGTGCGGAGCAGATTCCCGGACGTCAGAATCGGTGTGACTCGCGACGGCAGGCCGGTTACATGAACCACAGCCGTGAGTCGGCAGGATTCGCTTCACGTAACGCACTGCTGACTGCCGCTATCTGTTCGACCCAATCCGGCAGTGAACTGCTGAGGC
>Ga0315331_10004003_pt1 | contig 11130 bp, 9 predicted proteins | sample M160m34915metaG_FD_203456 | JGI IMG/M metagenome (GOLD analysis project Ga0315331, IMG submission 203456) | Ammonia-oxidizing marine archaeal communities from Monterey Bay, California, United States - M1 60m 34915 | ecosystem: Environmental > Aquatic > Marine > Intertidal zone | place: USA... | reverse complement strand
ATCGACGCGGGGTGGGCAAAGAACATGTAGGGGTCGCGATCGGGTGTCAGGATTTCGGATGGCTCATAGTGCTTGTCCATCAGCGCCTTGGCAGATGGTGAAAACACATGCGCGTGCATATCGATGGCAATCGTGCCGTTTGAAGCCATGGTAGTCCCCCAGTTCAGCTTGGTTTCATGTCGGTATGTGCCCGAACAGACAAAATCCTAGCACCGGAATACGAAAAAGGGCGGTGGAATTCACCACCGCCCCCGTTCTCAATTCGATGTCATCACCCGTCAATTCAGCGAACGCTTGAGTTCGACCAGATAGAGCGGAATTTCGGGGAAAATCATCACCAGGATGAGGACCACGAGCATCATCAGCGCAAAGGGTGCCGCACCGATAAAGATATCCGCAAGCGATATGTCCTTTTGTACCAGTGTCGATTTGATCACATAGACCGCCAACCCCAAGGGCGGGGTGAGCAATCCGATTTCGGTCGCGATCACCGTCACGACACCGAACCAGACCAGATCCACCTCGAACGGCTTCAGCACCACCAAAAACAGCGGCACTGTGATCAGCATGATCGAAACGGAATCGATGATCGTGCCCAGAATGATCAGGATCACCACATACAGGATCATCAGCTCGATAAAGCTGGCATTCATGTCGCCAATGGCCCTGCCGAGCTCCGTTGGCAGTCCGGAAATCCCCAGCATCCGGCTGTACATGCTGGCCGCGATGATCAGGAACAGAAGCGTGGCCGTGATATGCCCGGTTTCAACCAGAACATCCCACAGCTTGCGAACCGTCAGTTGTCGTCGCATCAGGGCGAAGATGAAGGCGACAAAAGCACCCGCTGCGCCCGCTTCAGTGGGAGTGTAGAACCCGGCATAAATACCGCCCAGAACCACGAAGATCAGGACAGCAATCGGAATGACTTTCGACCAGAGTTCCTTGGTCGGCATCTTTTCCTGGTCCATCTGGGCGTCCAGCGCCCCTGGCTCGGCCACCATATTGGGGAAGCCATAGGCCATGATCGCGATCAGCACACAGAATGCGACGGTCAGCAGAATACCGGGCCCTATCCCCGCGATGAACAGATCGCCGACAGACTCTTCAGCGATCAGAGCGAAGATGATCAGCAAAATTGATGGCGGGATCAGCATCCCCAGCACCGAAGATCCCGCCACGGTCCCAACAGCAAACCGGCCCTTGTAGCCGTAGCGCAGCATCTCCGGCACGGAGATGCGGGTGAACACGGTCGCCGATGCGATCGACACACCGGTGATCGCAGCAAAAATCGCATTCGCGACAACCGTTGCCATGCCCAGGCCGCCACGCACCTTGCGCAGCATGCTCTGGGCGATGTCATAGGTGTCCTTGCCCATGCCGGCGACACTGACAAGCAAACCCATGAGCACGAATAGAGGAATCACGCCAAACAGGAAGTCCGCAACGGTTTTGGCCGATGAAATCCAGAGCAGCGCCACGGCAATCTTGATATTGCCCTTGATCATCCAGACCCCGACAAACGAGATCAGGGCCAGCACAACAGGGACGTGCATGCCGAGATAGATCAGCAGCAGCATCGCCACAATCGAGATGAGTCCAATTTCAAAACCGGTCATGACTTGGGCTCCTCGACAGCAGCCACTTCGACATCAACGGCTTCTTCAAATTCGAGCGGCGGTTTGCCCATCATCCCGCGGATATTGTCGACCACAGCCAGAAAAAACTGGATCGCCAGCATGGTACAGCCAATGACAAGAACCAGACGCTGGGGCCACTCGGGGAAGGTGAAAACACCAACATTGCCAACGAAGTGGCCTCCGTCATAGGCCTGTATCCATTTCGGCCAGCCGCCATAAACGATCGCCACCATCAGTCCGACACCAGCCAGATGGAAGAAAACCCCCATGAGGTGCCCTATCGCGGGCCATTTTTGCAGGATGGCTCCGAACAGCGCATCCGAGCGCGTCACGCGACCGACCTTCAGGGTATGTGCGAGCTGGAGGTAAAGAATCGTCACAATCGAGATTTCGACGATTTCCGTCGTCCCGCTCAATGGCGCATTGAACGCAAATCGTAAGACAATATCGAGTGTGATGAGCAGCATCAGGACAAAGATCCAGCCCGATGCGACCGCGTTGCTGACAAGAACGATCCAGCCGAAAATGCGACGAAGACCATCCAGAAATCCGGTGATTACGCTCAATGCAAGTTGGGGAGCCATCTTGCGATGGCCCCCCTCCCTCAGTTCAGTTCGAGTTCACGAAACGTCCAGAAACGCTTAGTCGCGATCCCAATGGCGTGCGATCGGCTGATTGGCCGCTCGCATCTCGTTCATCCAGGCAGACAGAATTTCGGTGCCCGGCTGACCGGCCTTGTTCCGTGCTTCGGCCCATTCCTTGCCCAGCGGCGGCAAAGCCTTGGCCCATTCCAGACGCTCTTCATTGCTGGACTTCGTCACCTTGGTACCGAATTCCGTCTCGCAACGATTGAGGCCCCATTTGGCACCGTCATTCACGCGCTTGACGTTTTCTTTGGTCCAGGCAGGAGAAGCAGCCGACATAGCGCTTTGCACTTCTTCCGGCAGGCTTTCCCAAACGTCTCGGTTGAAGTTCAGCGAGAAGCCGTTCACGGCACCCAGGCTGGCATCAAATGCAAACGGAGCCGGCTCACAGAGCTTGAAGGCACCTGCACCCTGACGCCACACGATCATGGCCTCATAGATGCCCGTGCTCAGGCTATTATAGGCATCGGCCAGATTGGTCTGCACACCGGCAGCACCGATGGCCAGAACCCATGGCAGGTTCGGACCAGCCGCACCAACCTTGAGACCCTTGACCTGCTTGATGCTCGAAATCGGCTTGGCCGACCACAGCATGTAGTTGTCAACCGCACCGGTCGCTTCCAGCGGAACCTGGTTGAATTCCTTCAGCCATGTCTCGTTGTACTGCGGGAAGGTCGCGATCATCTTCTGGGTCACGGCACTGACAAGGCCCACATCCAGCGTCGAGAACGGAGTCTTGAAGGAGACGTCGTACAACGGAACCTTATCGGCATGGAACGCGGTCACGATGACGCCGAGATCACCAATACCGGTCTCAACACCTTCGAGTTCGCCACGGGGCTTGACGATCTGGCCACTGATGCCCTTATTCCAGTTGATCTTGTAGTTGCCATTCTTGGCAAGAATCGCATCAACGGCAGGCATATAGGCGTCGACCAGCGAACCAATCCAGGTTGCGGGCGGCGGATAACCGGAAATCGCGGTCAGGTTAATGGTTTCCTGAGCGCTGGCGGGGGCCGTCGCGGCAACTGTAGCAGTTGCGGCAGCAGCGATTGCCAGCATCGTTGTCTTTGAAACTTTGTTGGGCACGTGACCCTCCCTGTTCGTTATTGATTTCCCCATGAACTTTTATAGTCCTGTGGGTAGGTTCCAGCAAAGTAAGACCCGTGTCCATCGAGAATTCGTGATAACGGCCAACATACGAACATACCGTCTGTTTTCGGGGACCAAGAACTCACTTCAACCTGATTTTGATCGTGCTTTACGATCACTCGAAAGGTCAAATCAATGACCAGAACTATACTCATGTGAGGCATTCATCATTGAATACGCCGCACATCACAGCTGACTGAGCCGTCCTATTCTGCCGCTGCAGCCAGCAATGCTTCGGGTCCAAACAGCAAGTCACGCAGCCAATTGGCCTGGGCGCTCGAGACCTTCTCAAGATGCTCGTTGTTGGAATAGAGGCTCATGTGATCCACACCCTCGACGATTGCGAGCTGCTTGTTGGGACACGGCACCGCATTGAAGACATCGATCTCCAGATCCGATGACGTGATGTTGTCACCCTTGGCAATGGCCATCATGTAGGGGGTTTCGTAGAGCCGCTTGGCGTAGGGCATCACATCGTACTGCATGAGCAACTCGACGGATTCGAGCGTGTTCTCATGAATATGATTGGGTGCTTCCCGTTCCTTGATGTCATTGAAGATCGTGCAGACATGCGGGAAGGGCCAGGCGCTGACCACATTGTCAGGATCGGTTGTCGACATGGCGATCATCTGGCTCGGCTCGCCCTTCTGGCGCCGCTCCCGATCATCGAGGATGAGTTTCTGCAGCGCGCCGAATTTCCGTTCGCCATGACAGCGGCGCATGGTCGGAAAACCGTCCACCACCGGGACGACCGACAATGCGAACTTCACGCGGGTGTCGAGGGCCGCAACGCAGACGGCGTGGCCACCCGAATAGGAAATACCCCAGACACCGATCCGGTCCGTGTCGACCTCTTCAAGAGTCTTCGCATAGCTGACCGCGTTGCGATAATCCTCGATCTGGTCCCAGGGATTGATGTGCTGGCGGGGTGTACCATCGCTTTCACCGAAGCGGCGATAGTCGAAGATCAGGCAGGCGCAGCCAACTTCCATGAAATCATCCGCATAATACGGCATGACGATTTCTTTCACGTAGCACCAGCCGCCGGCCATGATGACCAATGGCGGATTTTTCACTCCGTCGGGGATGTGCAAGACGCCGCGGACGGTATCACCGCAGCTGTTGAATTCGACTTTGCGTTCCATTGTTCCCTCCCAATTCCCCTAGCTTTTCACCTATATGAAAAAGGTTTCTGCCTGATAAGCGTGTCTGCTGGCGGAATGGGTGTCAACCTTTGTCCGTCCGTGATTCAGGCCTCCCGGGCCAGCGTTTCCGCCACCTGGTCTCGCAGAACGTTTTTCCGGATTTTCCCGGCCGCCGTTCGCGGGAAGGTGTCGATGATCTCAAGTCGCTCGGGATATTTCTGCTTCGCCATACCGGTCTTTTCCAGAAACGCGATGAGATCCTCGAACGTCAGATCGGCATCGTCTTCGAGCACCACAAAGGCGCAGCCGGTCTCCCCCATGCGCGGATGAGGCATCGCCACCACGGCGGCCTCATGAATGGCGGGATGCTCGTGCAGAGCGTCCTCCACTTCGCGCGCGCTGATATTCTCACCCCCGCGAATGATCAGATCCTTCGAGCGGCCGGTGATCACCATGGCGCCATCGGTGGTCAGGGTCGCGAGGTCGCCGGTGTGGAAATACCCGTCTGGCTCGAAAGCCTCCTCGTTATGGTCGGCTGCGGCATAGCCCAGGCACATCTCCGGGCCGCGCGAGAGGATTTCACCCTCCACGCCGGGCGCGACCTCTGCGCCGGTCGCCGGATCGACGATCTTGACCTCGTGCCCCACGATATAGCCTTCCGTGGTCGCCCCCAGTTCATCTTCGTCGCGGCTGCTGACGCCCAGCGTCACCGTCGGCGCTTCGGTAGACCCATAGACCCGGGAACAGACACAGCGCGCGAAGGCCTTGTGGGCGTTGTAGATCACCTCGGGCGGAACCGGTGCGCCGCCCGAAGGGAAATAGCGCAGGCTCGGCAGGTCACGGCCATTTTTTGCAGCAAAATCAGTGAGTTCCTGCAGGAATACCGTGGCGGCAATGGTGAAGGTCACCCCATGTTCATCAATTCTGTCAGCGGCCTCATGAGTGTCCCACCTCTCCATGAACACGGCCGGCGCGTTCAGGGTAAACGGCATCTGGATCCCGTAGAGATAGCCGGTGATGTGCGAGACCGGCGAGGGCATCAGGATCACATCGCTGTCGTCGAGTGAGAGGAATTTGGCGATCGCCTGAATTTCCGTGTCTATCGTGTTGTGGCTGTGCAGCACGCCTTTCGGGCGCCCGGTGGTACCTGATGTGTACATGATCAGCTTCACCGCGTTCGGATCGACATGCGGTCGCACAAAGCCGTCCGGATCGCCTTCCACGAGCAGGCTTTCAAACGGCGTCGCTCCATCAGCTCCACCTCGTACGGTGATCACATGTCCCAGCGCCGGCAGTTCGGCGCGGTGCCGTTCGATCATGTCCGCATAGTCAAAATTGCGGAATGTCGTCGGGATGAAGATGGCCTTCGATCCCGCGTCCCGCAGGATGTAGGAGACCTCGGCATCGCGGTAAATCGGAATGATCGGATTGCAGACCAGACCCAGCATCGCACAGGCAAGATCGATAAGGACTGTTTCCGGCCAGTTGGGCAGGGAGAAGCTCACGACATCCCCGGCAACCAGACCGCACTTTTCAAGCGCACTGGCCAGCGCACGTGCCTGCCGGTCGATTTCGGCAACAGTGAGCTGAATGTCGCCCTCAGTCAGCAGAATTTTCTCGGGGTTGCGCGCCCGCACATCGTCCAGCTGATCCGCGAGGGTGAGATTGCGCCAGATGCCGCTGGCGGTGTTCTCCGCAATCAACGCATCGGTCAGCCGGGTCGTCCAGCCACTCACATCCTTGCGCATGAACGTCCCCTATTCGCGCGCCAATCGTAATCGATTGGCAATATTGTTCTTCTGTATCGCCGACGAGCCGCCAATGATCGGCATCAAAAGCGCTTCCCGGACATAGCGCTCCATGTCGAATTCCTTGATGTAGCCATACGCGCCCATCACCTGCTGGCAGGACAGGACAATGTCCTTGGCGGTGTCGCTGACATAGAGCTTTGCCATCGAGGTCTCCACCGAAGCGGGTTTCTTCTCATCCAGCAGCCAGGCTGCGTGATAGGTCATCAGCCGGCAGGCGTGCAGCTTTGTTTTGGCATCCACCAGCATATGTCGCACCGATTGGTAGGCTGAGACCGGCTTGCCAAACTGTTTGCGCTCCTGCGCGTATTCCCACGCATCATCCACAGCTGCCGCCGCATTGCCCAGCGCGAGCGCCGCCACCTCGATCTTCTCCACATCGAGTCCCGGACCGACGATCCGGCTCCAGCCGTCATTCCAGCCCGCTTCACCACCAACAATATTCTCGGCGGGAATTTCCACATCCTCAAAGGTCACATCACAGGTCGATGCCCCCTTCATCCCCATCGCATTCTGCAACTCGATGGTCACCCCCGGCGCATCCGGCGGGATCATCACAATGGAAAGATTTTTGTAGCGACCGGCCTCGGGGTCACTCTTCACAACCGTGTAGATATAGTCAGCAATATTGGCGCCCGAGCAGAATCGTTTCGACCCGTTGATCGTCACGGTCGCGCCATTGCCCTTGCGCACGGCAGTCGTGCGAACACTGGCAACATCAGCGCCCACATCAGGCTCGGAAATTCCATACGCAAAGAGCAACTTGCCGTCGGCCAGTTTCGGCAACAGCGTGGTCTTCTGCTCCTCGCTGCCGACCTCCTCGATATTCATCGCACCGTAGCAGGCGCACATGATGAAAGGGACAGCGACAGCCATGGATCGTCGCGCCAGTTCCTCGATCACCACCATGGTTGCGGTGATGTCGCGGCCGGCGCCACCATACACCTCAGGCACGGTCAGAGCATTCACGCCCAGAGCGGACAGCTGATCGAATATCTCCCGGGGAAATTCATTTTCCCGGTCCCATTTCTGCGCCAGTTCCCGCGGCATCTCGGTTTCCACGAAACGCCGTAACGTGTCGCGCAGCATGGTGACGTGCTCAGCTTCCTGAAAATGCTCCATCTGGTGCGCCTAATTGCCGGTGAATTTCGGCTTTTCCTTGTTGAGAAAAGCCTCGGTGGCGATCTTATGATCCTTAGTCATCTGGGACATCGCCTCAAAATTGAAGGCCGTGTCGAGGACAGCATTGGCCGCCTGCTTGAGACCCGCATTGACCGATGCCTTGGTCCATTTAATGGCATTGATGGCTCCCCCAGCAAGGCGTTCCGCCATGGCGTTGACGGCCTCGTCAAGCTGATCGGCCGGAACCGCATGATTGATGAGGCCAATCTCGGCTGCTTTCGCCGCACTGAGCGTATCGCCGGTCATCAGATATTCCTTGGCCCGTGCATATCCAATGAGCTGCGGCCAGATCACCGCACCGCCATCGCCGGCAACAAGTCCAACCGCAACATGGGGGTCACCGAGTTTTGCCTCCTCCGCTGCATAGATGATGTCGCAATAAAGCGCGATGGTGCAGCCCAGCCCGATCGCGTGCCCCGGCAAACGGGCAATGATCGGCTTTTCAAGATCGAGTAGACCGTTGACCAAACGTTTACCCTCCCAAACCGTCAGCGCAAAGGCGGACGGATCGCCATGCATGTCGTTGAGCCATTGCAGATCACCGCCGGCACAGAACGCATTTCCCTCGCCCGTGAGAATCACCACATCGACATTATGATCGGCATTTACGTCATAGAAGATGCGCGACAATTCTTCATGAAGCACGGCATCCACGGCGTTCAACGTCCCGGGACGCGACATGGTCAATGTCAGAATACGGCCATTCCGTTCGGCCTTGATCGCTTCATAGCTGTCGTAGTTCACGCTTACCCCCCTTGAAGGTCCTTGAGGTCCGTTTTCATTTAAGGGGAGTGAACTGTGCCGCGACGACGACGTCAATAGTCCGCAATTCGCGGATATGAAACTAACTCGCGGCGCGCCGCAGTTTCAGCTTCATGCTGACGAGCTCATACATGTCCAGACCGGTCATGGATGCGATCTCTTCGAGGGGCAGCGAAGTTTCCGACAACAGCACATGGGCATGGCTTTGAGGATCACGCTTGCGGCCGTTGCGCCGCTGAACGCGATTGGCCGCTGCGGCTTGCCGACGGCGTTCATCAGCATCCAGTCCGCGCTCGCGGGCTTCTTCAAGCGCCGCATCCCGGCGCGCCTTGTCCGCATCCAGCCAGTCATCGGTCATCCGCGACGCACGATCCATGCCCTTGTCCTGCATTCCGGATGGCTTGCGCTTGCGCGGCTTTTTCTTCTTCGGCTCCGGCGGCGGCGGACCGCCACTGGCAGCTTCTTCCAGCGTCATACCGCGCGCTTTGGACATGCGCTTGGCTGCCGCAAGCGCGGCCGTGCGCTCGCCCTCATAGGGGCTTTCATTCGCCAGAAGCAACAGGTTGTGGAAGCGTTTGCGTTCCGCTTCGTCAAAGGGTCGTGATTCGGTAATGGGAGCACCTTTTGTGCCGGTTACTGTTAGACCGCCGAGTATATCACCAAGCCGCCGCGTTGATGCCAATGCGAAAACACATCGGCCTAGACAATCAGCGCTACAACCGCGCCTGTCATACATGTTGCAATCGTACCAGCAATAAGGGCCTTCAGTCCCAAACCAACGAACTCTGACTTCCGTTCGGGGGCCATCGTCACCATTCCGGCAAGCATGATTCCCACACTTCCGAAATTTGCAAAACTACATAGCGCATAAAGCAGAATGATGCGCGAACGTTCTGACAATTCTTTTACCGGCGTTCCAGCCAGCTCAAGATAGGCAATCAACTCATTGAGTACGGTTTTGGTGCCAATTAACCCTCCCGCTGTCGTGGCTTCAGCCCAGGGAATCCCGATCAACCAAGCCACTGGCGCCATACCCCAACCAAGCAGGCGTTGCAGGGTCAAGGGCGCACCCCAGATATCGGGGACAATCCCCAATATCTGGTTAATCAGCGCTACGATCGCGACAAACACGATCAGCATCGCGATGATGTTCAACAACAGGCGCAATTCATCAATGGTGCCCTGAACCAGCGCATCCATCGTGCCATCGTAGATTCCCCGCCCCGTGGACAGAACATCATCCAGATCGGGAGTTCGGGCAGACACCGCATCATCCAACGCAGATACCGTAATCATCAACCGGGCAACAACAATCGCGGCTGGAGCGCTAATCAGCGATGCCACAAGCAGATGTCCCGCCGCATTCTTGATAATGCCATTGAGGAATATGGCGTAGAGAACCAGAACGGTGCCCGCAATGGTCGTCAGGCCACAGGTCATGGTGACCAGAAAGTCAGCGCGGCTCATGCGCGAGAGATGTGGTCGGATCAGAATTGCCGCTTCGACCATCCCGACGAAGATATTGGCCGCCGCCCCCACCACGACCGGGCCATCAATTCGCAATGTCGCCTTTAGTACGGCCGCAAATCCACGAATCACCCGCGGCATGATCCCCCAGTGCCAGAGCACAGCAGAGATCGCAGAAATGACAAGAACAATGGGAAGCGCACGAAACGCCAGGACGAAACTGGCACCCGGATGGGACTCGGTGAACGGCAGCGGACCCCCGCCGACAAAGCCAAAGACCAGACTGGTGCCCGCCTTGGTTGCCGCATCAAGCGCTAGGACCACACCATTGATGGCACCGATCGCTTCCCTGATAACCGGTACAGAGAGGGCGATCGCCGCGATCGCCAGCTGCAGGCCCACCCCGATCAGAACGAGCCTGATCGACCCGCGCCGACGGTCCTCGCTCAACGCTCAGGCAAGGCCGACAAGAAACAGCAGTCCCAAAACAGGTTGTATGTATTCGATCACCGGCGACCTCCCCCAGCATAATTGAGACCAACGGTTACATCAGCGGGCGATCCGACGGCACAGCAGTTCGGCACTGCTTCGTTCGAATCACTTCACCCAAACAAAACTCTCTTAAGGCTTGATTAAGTTTCGTTCGTAACTATTTTCGCGGCTGACAATCCAGTAACGACCAGAGCCAAACAGATGACCAGACCGGACTATCAAAGCGGGTTGGGGAATCACTTCTCCACCGAAGCCCTGCCTGATGCCTTGCCGAAGGGGCAAAACTCGCCTCAAAAGCCGGCTTATGGTCTCTATACCGAAGTTCTTAGTGGCACTGCCTTTACAATCACCCGCGTGGAGTCACGACAGACCTGGTGCTATCGCATTCGCCCGACAGCCAAGCATCCGCCTTATTATCCCATGGCACATGACTCCTGGCACACAGCACCGGGAGTTTCAGGCTTGAACAGCCCGAACCAGATACGCTGGAACCCTCTGACCATCCCCGATACCCCGACCGACCTGATCGACGGAATGACGTCCTACGGGGTCTGCGGCGATGCCCACACCCAGACGGGCATCGGCATTCATCTCTATGCGGCCAATACATCCATGACCGCGCGCTTCTTTCACAATGCCGATGGTGAGATGCTGTTCGTGCCCCAACAGGGCCGGGTGGTGTTTCATACCGAACTCGGCGTTCTGGATGCCGCGCCGGGCGAAATCGCCCTCATCCCGCGCGGCATCAAGTTTCGGGCCGAACTCCCGGACGGTCCGTCACGCGGTTATGTCTGCGAAAATTACGGCGCAGCGTTCCGGCTGCCGGAACTTGGGCCCATCG
>Ga0315331_10004002_pt1 | contig 11130 bp, 12 predicted proteins | sample M160m34915metaG_FD_203456 | JGI IMG/M metagenome (GOLD analysis project Ga0315331, IMG submission 203456) | Ammonia-oxidizing marine archaeal communities from Monterey Bay, California, United States - M1 60m 34915 | ecosystem: Environmental > Aquatic > Marine > Intertidal zone | place: USA... | reverse complement strand
ACTCCTACTCAGGTGGCAGAGGGTGAAGTTACGATAGGTCAGCAAATTAGAATTGGGGGGATGGTGAAGGAAGGCTCTGTAGTCTCCGCGAATGACAGTTTGCAAGTTAGATTTGAAACCACGGATTTTATACACGCGGTGCCGATTGAATATGAAGGAATATTGCCTGATTTATTTCGTGAAGGCCAGGGCATTGTTGCGGAAGGGGCTGTTGATGCGGCTGGTGTTTTTCATGCTTCTCGGGTACTGGCAAAACATGATGAAAACTATATGTCTCAGGAAGTGAAGGCAGCTTTAGATGCGGCCGGTGTGAATACTGAAACTCATCCTTCTCTTGTTGCTCCGGAAAGTTAAATGATACCAGAATTAGGGCAATTCTCTCTTATACTTGCTTTCTGTCTAAGTATCCTACTTGGCACTTTACCGATAATTGGCGCTGCTAGAAGTAATATGGTCTGGATGAATTTAGCGCGACCGCTAGCTGCTGGGATTTTTGTCTTCTTAAGTATAAGTATCGGAATCCTTGCTTATGCTTTTGCAACTGACGACTTTTCTGTGCAAATTGTAGCAGCGCAATCTAATTCACTCTTGCCGATGCACTATAAACTCACGGCCCTGTGGGGTGGCCATGAGGGTTCATTTCTATTATGGACTTTTATGCTTTCCGGCTGGATGTTGGCGGTGAGCGTCTTTAGTAAAAGTATGCCAATCGAGTTTGTTGCAAGAGTCTTAGGAGTGCTGGGCTTGCTCTGTGTTGCCTACATTCTTTTTATGCTGGCAACCTCAAATCCTTTCATGAGAATTGTGCCATTACCTCCTGGCGATGGATCTGACCTCAACACGGCCTTGCAGGATTTCGGGTTTATTGTGCACCCGCCTACTCTATATATGGGTTATGTTGGTTTCTCGGTGGTATTCGCTTTTGCTATTGCGGCTTTATTGAGTGGCCGTTTGGATGCGGCTTGGGCAAGATGGTCTCGACCCTGGGCAAATATCTCTTGGGCAATTCTTACTATTGGTATTGCATTGGGCAGTTGGTGGGCTTACTACGAGTTAGGTTGGGGAGGTTGGTGGGCATGGGATCCTGTGGAAAACCCTCCGTTAATCACTTGGTTGCTTGGCACAGCCCTAATTCACTCGCTTGCGGTTACGGAAAAACGTGGCGTCTTTAAAAGCTGGACAGTTCTTTTAGCAATATTGGCATTTTCAGGAAGTTTACTGGGAACCTTTATAACCCGCTCTGGGTTACTGACCTCTGTACATGCTTTCGCTAGTGACCCAACAAGGGGTGTCTTTATATTAGCTATATTGGTAATTGCTGTCGGAGGAGCTTTACTCCTTTATGCTATTCGTGCTCCCCATATGAAAAGTGAATTTGGGTTCGGTTTGGTCTCTCGGGAAATATTTCTTCTTGCAAATAATGTTCTGCTAGTTGTTTCAGCGGCATCGATCTTTCTTGGCACTATGTTCCCGATGATTTATCAGGCACTCACAGATGATTTAATTTCTATCGGCCCCCCATATTTTAATGCCATTTTTGGCCCCCTCATGGTTCTATTGATTTTGGTATTAGGAGTGGGGCCAATGAGTCGTTGGAAGCGAACTTCTACTTCTTATTTGGTCCAACAACTAGCCAAAGTTGCGGCAGCGAGCATAGCTATTGGTGTGGTATTGCCGTTGCTTGTACTTTTCGAGATTTCTTTCGCTGCTATTATTTGTGTAGTCCTGGCCTCATGGATTGTGTTGAGTATGGCTAAAGACTTAAGAAATAAGATTGCTAATAAGGAAACTGTAAGCAAAGGTTTGCGTACACTCTCATTAAGTTATTATGGAATGCAAATCGCACATATTGGCGTAGCGGTTATGTTAATAGGTGTAGGCTTAACAAGTTATTTTAGTACCGAACGCAGCGTATTGTTGGCGCCTGGTGCGACCGTTACCCTGGGATCCTATGCTTTTCGTTTCGATGGTAGCGAAGCAACACAAGGGCCAAATTATATTGCTGACCAAGCAACATTTAGCATTAGTAAAGATGGTAACTCTTTAGGCGAACTTTACCCTGAACGAAGAATATATTTGGCTACTGGGACCCCATCAACTGAAATGGCAATCGATGCCGGTTTTCTGCGCGACCTTTTTATAACCTTAGGTGAAGAAAAAGAGGATGGTGCCTGGACTATGACAGTTTATGTTAAGCCATTTGTGCGCTGGATTTGGTTAGGTGCAATTTTTATGGCAACAGGAGGTACTTTGGCCGCCACTGACAAACGTTATCGCCGCTTGCGTCAACGTAAATTTGCGAGAGACATCGCTGCCAAAGAGAAAATCGAATCAGATAGCTTGCAGCCTGCCTCATCTTAATCATGGACAAACTTAAATATTTTGTACCCTCGTTCGTTTTTGTCGCGCTGGTCATATTACTCTGGCGTGGACTGTACCTAGATACAAGAACTTTGCCGTCGATGCTCATCGATAAGCCACTACCGACATTTACACTTGCCAAGGTAGGTGGAGAGCCGGTTAGCAATTCGGATCTTCCGGATGAAATATTTTTACTCAATGTGTGGGGGAGTTATTGTCTGCCATGTTTAATTGAGCATCCCACTTTCATGCGACTCTCTGAAGAAGGCGAAATTCCGGTTGTGGGTATAAACTATAAAGACCGAAACGAATTAGCAAAGGACTGGCTCGATACAAATGGCAATCCTTTTTCATTCAGCATCGAAGATCTAGATGGAAGATTTGGAATTGATTTAGGTGTCTATGGCGCACCAGAAACCTACCTAGTTGATGCAGAAGGCGTGATCCGGTATCGACATGTCAGTGTTCTTGATGAAACTGTTTGGAATCAAGAGTTTTTACCTGCAATTGCCGAGCTTGAGGCCGAGACAAATTAACTAGATGGTTCTCGGTGAAAATAAAATGGATATTTATTGAGATGAAAGCCTTTCGTTATCTAAATTATATTTCTTTTAGCTTGCTTTTTATTCTTGGAGCAGCTTCGGGTTCTATTGCTCAAGTTGATACTTTTGCGTTTGACAATGATGTGCAACAACAAAGGTTCCGCACACTATCTGACGAATTGCGCTGCCCAATGTGTCAAAACACTAATCTAAGTGGTTCAACTGGCGGGGTTGCAGAAGACCTTCGGCGAGAAATTCATCGAATGATTCTCGAGGGAATGTCAGATAGGGATATTGAGAGGTTTATGTTCGAGCGTTATGGCGATTTTATTTTTTATCGACCGCGTCTAACGGCCCAAACACTATTGCTATGGTTTGGGCCATTGTTTTTTTTGTTAATCGGTGGCTTTGTCGCAAGAGGTATTTTTAAGCGGGCGAAAGAAGTTGGAGATATAGAATCTAAGTTGAATGAAGAGCAAAAAGCGCGACTAAACGAATTAATTGGCGAGAAACAAGGTTAAGTGACGATTTCTGATAGGTGTCTATGTTGTTCCAGGCATTAACTTTTTTATTGACTGCTTTAGCGGCACTATTCGTGATCGTTCCGCTTTGGCGCGACCGTCATAAAACGAATATTGATGCAGAGCTAAGAAAAGAAGCTAATTTGGCCTTGTTTTATGAGAGGTCCGAAGATCTGAAGACTGAGCTCGAGGCTGGCAATTTAGATCGAGTGCAATTCGATGCCTTGATCATAGAACTACAGCAAAATCTATTAGCAGATGTTGAGATGAAACCTCTCGCAGAGGCTTCTCTTGTTCTAGAAAAATCAAAACAAAAGCGGGAAAAAAGTAAGGGAAAAGAGAAGAGAGATCGAGTCAACAGTCTGAAAACTGATGGTCTTTTTTCCTTAAGCTCAATAGTACCGTTAGTTTTGCTTCTGCTAATGCCGATTCTCGCTTACGGCCTCTATGAGCGTTGGGGTTTTTTAAGTGATGTAGAAATGATGAGCTTGTATCAGCGTACAGTCGACAATCGAGATGATATAGAAGAAGCTCAGTCATTAATCGTAAGCTTGGGTGAGGCAGCCCAGGAGAATGCAGATCAACCTTGGACTTGGTACTTTCTTGCGGAAAATTTTGCCAATCTTGGCTTGTTTAATGAAGCTGAAATTTCCTATCTGCGCTCATCTTCATTACTTAATGCAACTCCTGAAAAAGCGCTGGTGTTAGGCAGAGCGGCAATGGCTATGTATATAAATGCCGAACTGCAGTTCACGCCACAGATATTAGAAATTATTGCTGAGGCGAGAGAGATCAACCCGAATGAGATTTCTATATTGCAGTTACTAGCAACTGACGCCGCAGAAAATGAAGATTATGAGTCGGCCGTCCAATATTGGCGACTATTAATACAGGCGAACCCTAATTCAGCTCAAGCCGATCAGCTTCGCTTGAATATTGCTGCTGCTCAACAAGTTCTTGCGGAACAGGACCCGGATGCTGCGAGCGGGCCTATTATCAATATTAATGTTTCCTTAGCCAATGGACTGCAGCTTAATGAAAATCTCCGGGTTTTTGTTGCTGCAAGAAATGCTGATAGAGAAGGAATGCCGCCATTAGCAGCAACTTCACTAGTGGTGGCTAATCTTCCTATGATGGTTCAGCTCGACGATAGTTTGGCAGTTGGCCCCTTTGATTTATCCTCTGCTGAAAATGTCTTTGTTTCTGCTTTAGTATCCTACGCAGGCACCGCGACGCCTCAAAGGGGAGATTATCGAGTTGTTTCCGACACTTTTTCTCACAACTTTGATCTCACAGAAGTAAACCTCATCATCTCGGAACAAGTAGAATAAGCCACTAGGCTTTACCGACTCGCTGATTATGTATTGGACTGAGTTTCTTACCATTGCTGTTGCCCATTTATTTGCGGTGGCTTCTCCGGGCCCAGATTTTGCTGTAGTACTCCGTCAATGTGTTACATATGGTACGAAAGCTGGACTCTGGACAAGTATTGGAGTTGCCACTGGAATATTGCTCCATGTCAGTTATTGCATATTAGGTGTAGCATTCTTATTATCTCAATCGCCTTCATTTTTTAATGCTATGAAATTTCTGGGCGCGCTTTATCTCTTGTATCTAGGTGTCCAATCAATTCTTGAATCATTAGGCTCGGCCATGACTGAGGAGGTAATGGAAGATAATAGTAGCGTTGACCCAAGAAAAGCGTTTGTCTTGGGCTTCCTTACAAATGGTTTGAACCCTAAAGCTACTTTGTTTTTTCTGGCCTTGTTTGCAGTGGTAATCAGGCAGGATACTCCCACTAGTGTGCAAATTGCCTATGGCATCTACCTTTCCATAGCGACTTTCATTTGGTTTGCCATGATGTCCAAGATATTAGGTCGTGCCGCAGTGCGTATGTGGTTTTTAAGATCAGGAGCATGGTTTGGGCGGGTTATGGGGGTTATTCTAATTTTGTTAGCGCTCCAGATTGTATTTTATGGCAGTTAAAAACCCGATCAACTTCAATGGATTACAGGCTTTCAGTATAGTTTTAGCGTGCATCTTCCCGTGAAGGTGAGATATAGTTAGCGATCTAAAGAGAAGTGATATGCCAGAGTCAGTAAATAAACTAATAGATAAATTTGGAAGACACGTCGATTACATCCGTTTATCGGTGACAGATCGTTGTGATTTCAGATGTGTTTATTGCATGACAGAAGATATGACTTTTCTACCGCGAACTCAGATTCTTACTTTAGAAGAGTTGTATAAAATAGCAAAAGCATTCACTGAGTTGGGCGTTAAGAAGATTCGCCTAACCGGTGGGGAGCCGATGGTTAGAACAGATGTAATGACGCTTATTGAAAAGCTGGGCGCACTACCAGGCATAGAGGAGCTAAACCTGACAACTAATGGCGCGCAGTTAGATAAGCATGCGCCGGCCTTGAAAAGGGCTGGTGTTAATAGAATCAACATTAGTATCGATAGTCTGGATGCTGGAAGATTTAAGAAGATTTCTCGTGTTGGAAAATTGGAGAAAGTGCTAGCCGGAATTGAGGCGGCAAGGGAAGCAGGTTTCGATCGTATTCGTTTGAACTCTGTCATAATGCGCGGATATAACGAAGACGAAGTAATTTCGCTTACTGATTACGCTCTAGACCGGGATATTGACATAGCATTTATAGAAGAAATGCCATTGGGCGAAGCTTCAGATCATGATCGCAAAGAAACCACCTGCAGTAATGATTGGGTTAAAAATGCTATCTCGCAGAAATATGAATTAATAAATAGCACTGAACAAACTGCGGGGCCTTCTCGTTATGCACAAATCGCTGGAAAGAAGAGTCGCATCGGTTTTATTTCACCAGTAACGCATAACTTCTGTGAAGATTGCAATAGAGTAAGAGTGACAGTAGAGGGAAGACTTCTTCTTTGTCTAGGTAATGAACACTCAATCGATCTACGCTCTATCCTGAGAGACGAGTCTTCTAACATCGACGATTTAAAGCAAGCAATTGTTGCTTCTATGGAAATAAAGCCTGAGCGCCATTATTTCTATGATAAGGAGCATGCACAGCCAGTCCGCTTAATGAATATGACTGGCGGCTAAGTAGAATGATTGTTGCGACACCATTAAAGATTGCGGTTATAACAGTTTCTGATACGCGTACCGAAGAGACTGATAAGTCAGGCAAAGTTCTTATAGATAATCTTCTAGATTCCGGTCATTTGCTTCATTCCAAAACCATTGTTAAAGATGATGTTTACGATCTACGCGCAATAGTCTCAGCTCATATTGCAGACCCAGAGGTTAACGCTGTGCTTACCACTGGCGGCACTGGGTTTACTTCACGGGATAACACCCAAAAGGCATTACAAATACTTTTTGATCTTCACATCGAAGGGTTTGGTGAATTGTTTCGTCAACTTTCTTTTGAAGAAATTGGTAATTCGACAGTTCAATCTCGAGTGTTCGCTGGATTAGCTAATGGGACTATTGTGTTTTGTTTGCCAGGTTCGCCCGGTGCATGTGAAACAGGATGGAACAAACTCATAATGGATCAACTTGATAGTGACCATAAGCCCTGCAATTTCGTAGATAAGCTAACCTTAAGCTAGGTTATGCCTTCGCTAAGTTGAGTTTTCGGAATCTATGAATTTAAAATTAACGAAGAATAGATGATGTAATGAATTGTCCAATCGTTGGATATGTACCTGCCAGTTCGTTGATAATTCCAGCAAAATTTACTGAACGGATAAAGCGAGAGGGGTTAGTAAAACACCAGTGCAAGCGCCGAAAGGGCTTGACTGGTGTTTAAGTCTTGTTAGGAGTTGAAGGACCTTCCATATTACCTCCCTCTAATTAGCTCATATAGCGGCGTAAACAATTGCGGCAGGGACGGCTAGCGCAGCTGCTACAAGCGCGACACTTACCAGTGTAGCCTCTACAATTGGACGGGCTTTCTTTAATGTCTTGCTCATTATCTTTTCCATTTAGTTAAGTTCAGTGTTAATCATTAACGTGCTCTCTACAGCACGGAGCGTATGGTAACACAATATGTCCATAATAGTAACATTAATGTGTATTAAAGCGCATAACAAGGAAGAGGTAACAAAAATTATATTTTTGGTAATTAAATCTTATAAATCAATAATATAGGATTTATTTCATTAGCTCTTCTGTTAAATTCGGGCACCTGTGCTTCGGTAACACACTGATATTAAGAATTAACTCCAAAGCGATCAATTCGTCCTGCTAATTAGAAGCACGCTCTTTATGTAACGATAAGTAGCACTATAATTGGCTCTTTGTTCTCGCAAGCGACACAATTACCTCAAATAGGAACTGAGAAATAAATGACCATGGAGGTGTTTATGATTTTGAGTATTAAATTATCCGGTTTTAATAGCTCGCGTTTGGCGTTTTCCTCAAATGTGTTGGTTCTTGTTACATTCCTAGTTACTAAAGGTTTGCTCTAGTGAGATCGGCTACAATCGAGGCATGGCAGAAAAACCAATCATAGAATCCCCACTCTGTGGGAAAAAAATCGCCCTTCCTGAGAGCCGTCAACTAGATGTGTTGGCAGCATTATTTGAAAGGAGGCAAGCTAAAGTATTTCGTGTGCCCCTTGTCACTATCCTCGATACGCCAGACCAGACAGCGGTAATAAAATGGTTGCATTGGTTTATCAGAGAAACCCCAGATTATTTCATTATCCTAACTGGTGAGGGTTTGCGTCGCCTTTTAGAAGCTGCGGCTAGAAATAATATTAAAGATGAATTTGTTAAAGCTTTAGGGTCGGTTCAGAAAATATGTCGTGGTCCTAAACCTGGAAGGGCATTGAAAGAAGTCGGGCTGAGCTCTGATATAGAATCGAGCATACCTACAAGCGAAGGAATAATGAAAACCTTAGAATCTCTCAAGCTGAATGATTTACGGGTAACAGTGCAACTTTATGGAGATGATCCTAATGTGCAATTAATGGCCTATCTGCATCAACAAAATTTAGCAGCAATTGAGGCCGTGGCTCCCTACGTCTATGCCGCACACAGTAATGTTGAAGAAGTGCAAGAGCTCATTGGTAGGTTAAGCAAAAATGAGTTGGATTTATTGGCTTTTACTAGCAAGTCTCAGGTTAAGCGCTTATTTAAGGTTGCAAAAGAATTTGATCTATTAGATGACTTGCATAAAGGCTTGCTAGTCACTCACGTGGGCGCTATTGGCCCCATTGTCCAACAGGAATTATCTGATTACGGAGTGCAAATTAGCGTCGCTCCAAGCACGAAGTATTTCATGAAACCCTTTGTTAAAGCGGCGGAATCTTTGTTTAGCTCGTAAGCCGCTAGTGTAGATACGCGCCAAGAGCTAGAATTGATGTTTTACCACAGGATTAAGTATATCAACCATGCGAGTAATGACATTTAACTGCAATGGTATTCGAGCTGCTGCTCGAAAAGGATTTTTTGAATGGCTAAATGAGCAGAGCGTTGATGTGGTCTGTCTGCAGGAAACGAGAGCTCAGCTTGATCAGTTGACTGCCCCGATTTTTCATCCTGAGCAATATGGCTGCCATTATTTCGACGCTGTAAAAAAAGGCTATGCTGGGACTGCTATTTATTGCAAAAAGACCCCTAAGAAAATTTCTCGTGGCTTGGGCTTTGAAGTTGCTGACACTGAAGGACGATATATTCAGGCAGATTTTGATAACGTGAGTGTAGCATCGCTTTATTTGCCATCTGGCTCCTCTGGAGAAGAGCGCCAACAACGCAAGTGGGGCTTTATGGAAAAATTTATGCAGTATATGCAGAGCCTTCGGAATAAGCGGCGTGAATTTATTATCTGTGCAGATTGGAATATTTGTCACAAAAACATTGATCTTAAAAATTGGCGGCCTAACCAAAAAAATTCAGGCTTTTTACCTGAAGAACGCCAATGGCTGGATTTGCTCTACGATGATGTAGGTTTTGTCGATGCCTTCAGAGTAGTCAATAAGGATGAGGAGCAGTATTCATGGTGGTCTAATCGAGGCCAAGCCCGCGCTAATAATGTCGGATGGCGTTTGGATTATCATGTCGTGACGCCAGGTTTAAAGAAAAAGATTCGGTCCGCCGAAATCTATACAGAACAGAACTTTTCGGACCATGCACCAGTCATAATCGACTACGACTTTTAAAACTTATTCATACTATCAAGCAAATAATTTCTAGTATTAAACTATCTATGAAAACTACTGCACAAATATTTTCAAAACTTATACTTCTTCTATCAATCACTGGATTCTTTGTTGCTAGTCAGGCACAAACGCTTGTTGCCGTTATCGATACATCTAAAGGTGTAATAAGGGCTGAACTTAATTCGCGCGCTGCACCGACTTCGGTAGCAAACTTCGTAAATCTGGCGACTCGAGGCTTTTATGATGGGCTAACATTTCACCGGGTTGAAAGAAATTTCATGGTGCAAGGTGGTGACCCACAAGGCAACGGAACAGGTGGGCCCGGATATCAATTTAGGGGCGAAATAATTCTTAAGCATAATCAGCCTGGAATTCTTTCTATGGCAAATTCAGGCCCCGCAACTGACGGCAGCCAGTTTTTTATCACTCATTTAGCAACGCCGCATCTCGATGGGCTACATTCTGTTTTTGGTAAAGTAACTGAAGGTCAGCAAATTGTTTATCAAATTCGCCGTAGAGATGTGATTAATTCTATAACTATTGAAGGCGATATCTTTGCGGTGTTAGATGTGCGCAGTGATGAGGTTGCTGAATGGAATGGAATATTGGATGGACTGTTCCCAAATTTGAAATCAGCCTTTATTCCTTAAGTTTGACATGGGATTGTTTTAATGAGGTGCTACTTTATAACACTTTCTTAAAGGGTTTGACGGTTACTTTTGCGTAAACACCGGCGGCTACATAAGGATCCGCATCAGCCCATGCTTGAGCCTCTTCTGCGCTGTCGAATTCAGCAATGATTAGACTGCCACTAAACCCGACTTCTCCAGGGTCGTTGCTATCAATCGCAGGGTGCGGACCTGCAACTAAAAGTCTTTTTTGCTCTACTAATTCGTTTAATCGGTCTAGATGAGCAGTTCGCGCTGATTTTCGTTTATTTAAACTGTTCTTAACGTCTTGACCCATTATTGCGTAGTACATGAATAATCCAAACGGGCTAGGCTGACTCTTCAGAATTTGAATTGCTAGCACTTTCTCCTTCTTCTCCGTCTTCGATGATTGCGTATTTAGCGATCATTGGCATTTGTCCCAACACAAATACGAAAGTAAGAATTAGATTGCCAAACACTTTGAATTGCAGCCAAGCGGCTTCGCTGAGGGTGTATGCAACGATTAGATTAACTACACCAAGTGTAATGAAGTAGATAATCCAAAGTTTATTGAGCCTATACCAAACATCCTTAGGAGCGTCGATAGCGTGCCCCATCATGTGCTCAATGGCGGTTTTGTCACTAAAATATCTTGATGCAAAAAAGATGCTTGCAAAAACCCAGTTAACAATAGGGGCTTTCAGTTTTAAGAATGTGACACTTTGGAAGACTATAGTAAGAGAGCAGAAGAACACTACACCGCCTAGAGTAATCCATTGAAATTTGTCTAATTTCTTCTGAACTAATAAGAGAATCCCATAAGTGACAACTGAGGCGACCAATAAAAATCCTGCCGCATTAAAAATTCCTCCAACACCAATATCCAAACCGCCTAGGCTAACGA
>Ga0315331_10004000_pt1 | contig 11131 bp, 4 predicted proteins | sample M160m34915metaG_FD_203456 | JGI IMG/M metagenome (GOLD analysis project Ga0315331, IMG submission 203456) | Ammonia-oxidizing marine archaeal communities from Monterey Bay, California, United States - M1 60m 34915 | ecosystem: Environmental > Aquatic > Marine > Intertidal zone | place: USA... | reverse complement strand
AAAACATTTATTGGATCATTAATTACATTTCTGATACATCCATTGTTGTCAGTGACACTTAAAGATATATTATAAATCCCAGCATTTAAATATTCATGATTTATGAACTGTGTACTATATGAAGACCCATCTCCCATGTCCCAATTATATGTGAAAAGTGAATTCGTTTGAGCGTTTAGAGCTAAAGTGTCTCCAAAACAAATTAATGTGTCAATATCGACATCAATTATCGATTCATAAAAATACAAAACACTAGTCTTAGTAGCTGAACATCCTGTGCTATCGGTCACAGTTAAAGAAACTGTTTTAGAAGTGTTGTCAATTGGAAAAGTAAAAGAGCTGTTTTGAGTTAATGAAGTGTTTCCATTTCCAAAATTCCAAAGCCAATTATTAGCGTTTGCAGAGTTGTCAGTAAAGCTTACAGTGGAAGAATTACATGAAATAGATTCACTGTAGCTAAAATCAACTTGAGTTACATGTTGAGTTATAAAATAGTCAATTAAAAATACGGAGGTATCTCCATTTGCGGCAATACCGTAATGTAATAAATGAAATATCCCTGAAGAATTGTATAAATGTGAAGGGTTCATATCAGAAGATGTGAAACCATCACCAAAATCCCAATAGAAATTTTGAGAACTTTCAAAAGGAGAAAACAAATTAACCATTTCTGGTCCACATGAGTAATCGATAGAAATATAAGTGATGACAGATCCTGGATTATTTGGATCCATTGGCATGGTATCTAAAGGAGGCGAAATCATTACCGTATCATTATTAGTATTGTTACAATCAAAAACAATAGGAATGTATTGGTTAACTTGACAACCTATTGAGGAGACTGCATTGTACTCAATTAAAATTGGATCACTTGAAGTGAAATCATAAAAGATGGAATTAGTAGTTAATGTGTCGGAACCTAGAATCCATTGACTGGTTGATATCCCTGTTGAATTGTTTGAAATTGAAACAGAAGATGAGTCACAGACAGAAGTAGTTATTTCAATATCAATATCTAAACCATCTATTTCTAAAAATGCAAAATCATTAATTTCAACTAAACAGCCATTTGGAGAAGTTGCAGATAGTTGAGCGTTAAAAACCCCACTGTTGTCATATACATGAAGTGGGTTTGCTCCAGAGCCTAAAGTACCATCTCCGAAATCCCACTGATAATTAGTAAGGCCTAAATTTTGAACATCTGGATTAAATACAAAGGGTGAACAGGTAGAAATGGTATCTGCAGTTGGTAAATTAATAGTTTCAGCTTGTGTTTGGATGTAAGCGTCATAAGTTGTAGTATCTATACATCCAAGGTTGTTCCATATAACTAATGATACATCAAAAGTATCAGCTGTGTTGTAAGTATGGGTTGGGTTTGGAAGCGTGGATGAGTTACCATCACCAAAATCCCAAAACCAGTTGGTAGCCCCTGAATTAGTAGAAAAGAAATCTACATTTAGTGGCGCGCAACCGTTTTGAGTAGATGATGTAAATTCAGATGAAAAAGCTCCAGAATTTATTGTGTCTAAGCTGTATGTTGAGCTACAACCTAAAGAATCTGTAATAGTCAATTGAGGAAAGAATAAACCATTAGAAACATAAGTATGAGAGGGTGAGCTCTGATTTACAAAAGAAGTGTCATCACCAAAATTCCATTCAACTGAGTTGTTGATGTTTGTAGATGAATTAAACAGTACAGTTAATGGAGAACATCCATAAGTATTAGTGGCAGAATAGGTTGCTGTTGGTGCTGCATTAACAATTATAGGGTTGATTTGGGTAACTTCAAAATTACAACCATTGATGTCTGTGATTTGAGCATTTACGTTAAAGATTCCTCCACTATTGTATAGGTGTGAAATAGTGTCTGTTGTGGAGCTAATAATAGATCCATCTCCAAAATTCCAAGATATTGAAGCAATAGAATCACCACTAGAATGTATGTTAAAATTAGAATTAAATGGTTCGCAACCAGATGTTAAATCTGAGTTGATAGTTGCTAACGGCACTTCAAAAGTTTCAATATTATTTAAATATATTGTGTCTTTACAGCCATTATTATTAGTACCTATAATAAAGGAGTTGAAAACTCCAGATGAATTGTATTGATGAGTTGGATTAAAAACTGAAGATGAAGATCCATCTCCAAAATCCCAATTCCAAGACATGCCGCTTGATGGAGATGAAGCAGCAGTAAAATTAAATATATGGGAGGAATCACATGAAAAATAATCTGAAACCGATGCGGTAATAGATGGTGTTTCATCTATGTTTAACGCAGGCATTGTAGTGTTAGATGAGCAATAATTGTTTTGAGCAATTAAGGTTATTATATGAGTTCCATTAGATGAATATGTGTGAGAGGGATTAGTTGTTGTGTCTGTGTTTCCATCACCAAAATCCCAAGTATAAGCTGTTGCATTGATACTGTTGTTAGTGAATGTAAATAAATTGTCGTTTTCACAAAAAGTACCTGAATGTAAAAATTGAAAATCTGCAGTAGGAGCATCAAATACTTCTATGTAATTATTGATTATTAATGTGTCATTTGGAGAATTTGCAAATGATACGATTAATTCAACAGAATATAATCCCGCTTGAGTATAGGTGTTTGATGGGTTTTCAAGTGAAGACTGAGTTCCATCACCAAAATCCCAACTGTAAGAAACTCCGTTAGCTGAATTGTTGGTAAAGGTTACAGCAAATGGAATACAACCATTAACCGTGTCTGAGTAAAAACTAGCAGTTTGGCTGTAAAAAACAGTTGGCAAGAAAATTAGGAATAAAATTTTGAGTAGCTTAGTGTGCATTTGGAAATCAATTTTTTGATTACAATACAAACATATTTTTTTTATTTATATGTTCAATGTCATTTCTTCCTAACGTTAATAATTAACTTGTGAATTGACAATTTAAGCTGATTTATTCTTCTAAATCAATAGGAATTTTCAATTTGACAGAAGTTCCAATTGAGATATTTTTTTCATTAAATAAATCTATAATTTCATAAGTGAAATTTTTCTTATGTAATTCACTAAACATTTGCATCCTTAAATCTATAATACTTTGTGCTTTAGATTGGTATTTACTTCCTCTTCTTTGAGTTTTTAATAGAGCAGCTTTCTCTCGTCCTATTCCGTTGTCATTAATTTCAACCATTAAATAATCTTTAATGGTGCTAAAAATAACAGCTACAATTCCACCCTCTTTTAAATTAGAAATTCCATGTACAATTGAGTTTTCAACAAAAGGTTGAATTATCATTGGAGGAACCATTATTTCATCTTCCAATATTTCTTTAGGAGTTGTGATGTTAAATTGTAGTTTTTCACCTAATCGATTTTGTTCTAAGAATAAATAATTATTTAAAAAATCTAATTCTTCATCCAGAAAAATAAGATCTTTTTCAGATTGATTTAAAGATGTTCTTATTAATTTTGAAAAACCAGAAATTCCTTCTAAAGCTAATTCCTGTTCATTTTCAAGAACATGAAATTGAATAGAATTAAGAATATTAAAAATAAAATGAGGATTCATTCTTGAAACCAAACTTCTTAGTTGATGTTGTATGGATTTTTGTCTTTCAAGCTGGATTTGAAAATCTGAAATCTTAACAGATTTTTCTAAGTTTTCCTTTATTTGCTTTCTAGAATTAATGGCAGCATTTACTCTAGAATTTAAAATTATAGTGTTAATTGGCTTTTCGATATAATCGTTGGCGCCATTTTTAAAACAATTAACAAAGGTCGCTGTATCATCGTCTCCAGTAATCATGATAACTGGAATGTCATTGTGTGATTCACTTTCCCTTATTTTTTTTAATAATTCAATGCCGTTTATTCCAGGCATATTAACATCCAATAAAATAAGGTCAAATTGTTCTTTTTCCATTCTTAAAATGGCAAGTTCTGCTTTGGCAACAAAAGAAATGTCACGATTGTTATTTGACAATAGGCTTTTTAATTGTTCTAAAACAAAGAAATCATCATCAACAATTAAGATTTTATCCATTATTAAAAAGCTTATCTTAAATATAGTGTTTTAATTCCTTTTTACAGTAGATAATTCCTTAGAAATGATTTTACTATACTTTTGGTTGAAATCAAAAAATATTTTCTTTTTAAAGTCATACTTTATGTAAGCAACAGGGAAATCCATTAGGTCTAAATTTTCAGGTGATAAATTCCATAGATCAACTTCATGCAAATTTATTTTTAAGTCAAAAAAAGGTAATTTCTTTTTTCCATTAACATGTGTATTGAAAGCAATTCTTTTAGTGTAATGGTTGACTGAAATAAATTCTAAAAGAATTTCATTTTCAAGCGGTAATAAAATGTCATATCTGCCATTAGCTGCATAAACAGTGTCAGCTACAGAATTGAAATAGACTAACCTAATAGTTACATCTGTTACTTTTCCTAATGAATTTACAATTTGACCTTTTACTTGTAATTTGTTTTCTTGAGCAAGAATAAAAAAACAATTAAAAAGTAAGATTACAAAAGTTATTTTTTTTAAAGTGTTAATTTGTTGTTATAAGTAATTTATAACTAAATTATAACAAAATTATTTCGCTTTTTTAAAGGGTAGGTAAAGAGAATCAACATTGATATGTTTAGTACCCCTAAACAATTCATTTTTATAACTTAATGTTGAGTTTGTATCCAGAAGGTAAAGCTGCTTGAAATCAATTTCAACACTTGAGTTTACAACAATTTTAGCAGGGTTAAATTCTGCCTTTTTTTGGAAAATAGCATAGCAAATATTTGACTTTTCAATATTGATAGAATTAACTATTATTGATGACTCATCTTTTGATGCTAAACCAATATTGGACTTATTAATGCTACAGTTCTCCACTTTTAGATTTGATCTTTCTCCACTTGAAATGGCTTTGTCAACGGCATTAAATATTTGAGAGTTAATAATTGTAACATTACTACCAGAAATGTCTACTCCATCATTGCCTGTATTTAAAAAATCACAGTTTTTAATGATACCATTGCAGAAATCTGCGTCAAAACCATCAGAAAAAGTATTTTTGACTAGAGATCTTTTAAGTTCGAAATAAGAAGAAACAATATTTAGAGCATCCTCTGAGTAATTATTAGAAAATTGACAATCAGATATGAAAACATTTGTATTGTGAAATGTTACAGCTCCAGTAATTGTCCAATTAGAATTTTCACTAAGAGATAAGCTGTCAAAAATCACATTTTTCAGTGTTGATTTTTTATCTTTTTGAGATAAAACAATAAAACTTCCATGTACAAGCTTAATTGGATTTTGTTCTGAGCCAATCATTGATACTGGTGAATAACTTAAAATGTATTTATCAGGACTTAAATTAACAACAGTACCTTCTTCAATAATCAAGGTCCATCCTTCAGGAATAGTAATGGATTCATTAAAGTTGTAAATACCAAATGGAAGTTTAATTGTCATACTTGTTGAATCAATTTTGAATACAGAAGGCATGTAGTCAGTAGATGATTTTACATTATTTAAGCTAAATGATGGATCAGATTTATACTTCCAATTTTTAATTTTACAATAGGTGATTTGATTTGTGTTCAATGGCTTGAAACAAATGTGTGTAGCTAAAGAATCTATAGGAAAAGTTATGGTATTTGGTTTTGTGTTAAACTTTTTAAGTGTTGTTTTATTATCAGTAAACGGAAAAATTTTAAAATCTCTATTAGTGTATCCTAATATTTCCAACTCAGAAAAATGAAAATTTTCAAGTAAGACTTTGTTATGGTTTGTCCAACTTGCTTTTAACCCTAGAGATGGGAAATAGTGATTTCCAATTGTGTCTAAATGTGAATAACTTCTTTGATTTAGGTAGAATTTGTAATTGTTGTTTCTGTAAATAGGTAATAACTCCTGTATAAGAATTGCATTTGATTTATACCTTTTAAAATCAAATTTATAATTAGGATATTCAGTATTTAATTTTGCATTTAACTTCCCCAAAGTTGAACCGAATTCTTTTTCAAGCTCATCAATGTACTCATTGGATGAGTATTTTTCTAAATAGTAGGTGTAATGTCTTTTAAAAGTAGAAGAGTTGTAAAACTGTTTATTTAAAAAAGAGACATCAAATTCGTGCTTATCATCCTCAATATGGCCTAAAATAACATCTTTTTCACCTTCTTCAATTCCAGCAAAACAATCAAACCCAATATGCTCTAATTTATTGATAATCGGGTTGAAATAAAATCGTTGATTGTGCCAGTGTAGAGAGTGCCTAACTCTTCCTAAATCACAAAGTGCATAATATTGAGCTACTTTCTCTAAATTGAAAATTTCATTAAGGTTACCATTTAATTCTTTGTACTTAAGCATTAATTGTGTGGCGTAGTTGTAATTCTTATTTAAAGTAGAATTTTTTAGTGTTTTATTTTTCTTGAAAGGAATAACTTCAGCAGCTTCAAAGTAGGGGAATGGAATGTTATAAAATTTTTTGTTAATTCTTGTCTCCCACAGACCTTCTTCATTAAACTTAAGTATTGGTCCTTCACGTCTATTGCTAGATTCTAATAATTGTTTCTCAAAATGTTCTTCATATGCATAAATTCCTAGTTGTTTGTCGTTTAACTTAACATCTATTAATTCATACCTTGTTGTAAGAATATCTTCTTTTTTAAATATTTTGTGCATTAACCACTCATCTAGAAATGTTCTAGTATGAGGAGATTGAATGGAAAAACTTTTTAATCCTTTAAAAGAGTTTTCACCCAAGACAACAACTCTAAAAGACCATTTATCTCCTTTAAGATGGTCAACCCAGTCGCCTTTAAATCTTAATTTAATTGGTATTTCGTTATTTCTGTATTTTAAAACACCTTTAATGTATTTTTTTAAAGAAGGTTTTATTATACCTAAATTAATTGCAGAATCTCTATTTTGTTTTAAGGATATAAGATCGGAATCTGATATTAAAAGCTCAATACATTCATCATTAATCTTTTTTGATTCAATGTTGTCATTGGTGCAACTCAAAATTAAAAATGAAGCAGTAATTATTAATAATAGTACTATGTTATGGACGTAATTGATAATAATTAATTTTTGCTTGGCAATATTACTAATTTGATTTTGTAATCATCTAATAGAAAAATAATAAATTGTTATTAATTAACTAATTCTCTTTTTAACGCATTAGGTTTTTCCATTATCTTTCGAACAATTATATGTTATATGGAATTAGAAAAGGAAAAAACACCAAGTTTATTATTGGCTTTTATACCAATAGTTATTTTGATAATTTTATTAGGACTTAATGTGTGGCTTTTTGGTGACAATACATTATCAGGTTCTAATCAATTAACACTGTTGTTTTCAGCAGCAATTGCCGCACTCATCGGTTTCTTTCTTAATGTTCCTTGGAAAAAAATGCTTGATGGAGCAATAGCGAGTATATCGTCTGCTATGGGTGCATTAATTATTTTATTACTTATTGGTTCTCTTGCAGGAACTTGGATGCTTTCAGGAATTGTTCCTGCAATGATTTATTATGGACTAGAAATTCTGAGTCCCTCAATTTTTCTGTTTGCCTGTTGTATTGTTTGTGCAATAGTTTCTCTAGCTACAGGAAGTAGTTGGTCTACAATTGCAACAATTGGGATTGCAATGTTAGGTATTGGTACAGCATTAGGGATCTCTGAAGGTCTAATAGGTGGGGCGATAATATCAGGAGCTTATTTTGGTGATAAAATGTCTCCCCTTTCCGATACAACTAATTTAGCTCCAGCCATGGCTGGAACAGATTTGATTAGTCATATTAAATACATGATGTGGACAACTGTTCCTTCAATTACAATTACTTTAATAGCATTTTTAATTATTGGATTAATTTCTTTTGGTTCCGATACAGTCATTGAAAATGTAGGAATTATGCAAGATGCTATTCAAGGCAGATACAACATTTCTCCTTGGTTATTTTTAGTTCCTGGAGCAGTAATTTTTATGATTGTTAAAAAAGTTCCAGCCATACCATCTCTATTATTTGGAACTTTAGCTGGAGGAATATTTGCTGTTTTTTTTCAGCCAGACTTAATTCATGAATTAGGGGAATCTTCTTCTTCTAGTGATATAGCAAACTCATTTAGACCATATGTAGCTGTTATGAATGCAATGACTATAGATGTTGATGTTGATACTGGAAATAGTGCTGTAAATAAATTGGTCTCAACGAGTGGTATGTCTGGGATGTTGAACACCATATGGCTAATTATCTGTGCAATGAGCTTTGGAGGTGTAATGGAAGCTACAGGACTGCTTAGAAAAATAACAGAAAGTTTAATGGTTTTTGTAAAATCTAGAAAGTCTTTAGTACTAACAACTTCTAGTACCTGTTTATTTTTTAATGTTACTGCATCAGATCAATATTTAGCAATTGTTGTTCCAGGTAGAATGTTTGCCGATAGCTATAAAAAATATAATCTAGACCCTAAAAACCTAAGTAGAACATTAGAAGATTCAGCTACAGTAACATCAGTGCTTATACCATGGAATACTTGTGGAGCAACACAAGCTGGAGTGTTGGGAGTTGCAACATTAACTTATTTACCTTATTGTTTCTTTAATTTAATAAGTCCTTTAATGACTATTTTATTTGCTTACGCTGGTATAAAAATTGCTAAAATGAAAAAGGACAATTAACTTAAAATTGATGTTTGCACCTAAATAAAGTATCTAATTTAGGATTCCAATAATTCGGTTTTTATATACAACAACTCAACTAGATTTATGTGTTTCAATATAATAAATTGATAATTTTGAAAATTGTGAAATAAAAAGCAACTATTTGAATGTATAAGTCGTCTATACACTTTATTGAGTTAGCTTTGTTGAAATTTTATTTTTTATTTGTCTTGTTTATTTATTTATTTTAAGATGACGTCATACTTGAAATTTATTCATCTTTTGTTTTGTTTGGCTATTTCATTTAGTTTAACAGGTCAATTTTCTGCTGAACAATTTATATTGTCTACAAGTGGTAATCAGGCAAATCTTTCAAATAATCAAAATTTATCATGGACTATAGGTGAGGTAATTGTTCATACTGGTAGTCAGAGTAATAATCATTTTACTCAGGGATTTCATCAGAATGTTTCAATATGTAATTTAGTTTTTAATCTTTCTGATTCTTTAATTTATTGCGGTTTAGATTCTGTTTTATTAGATGTAGGGTTATATGAATCTTACAGTTGGAACACTGGTGATACAACTCAGTTTTTATTTGCCGGGATTGAGGGTGGTTATTCAATTGAAGTTACCGATTCTGTTGGATGTAGCGCCATAGATTCTTTTCAACTTTTTCTTCATGATTTGCCAACTATAACAGCTAGTGTTTTTGAGTTTGCTGACGGCTCAGGTGGAGATGTAGAATTGGATGTTAATGGAAATTATCCATTTCTATATGATTGGAGTAATGATGGTTCTGGTGATTTTGATGATGATGAAGATCAATATAATTTATCCCCAGGCACATATCAAGTAATTATAATTGATGATAACGGTTGTATAGATACTGTTGATGTTTTTATTGATAATGAAATTTCATTATTTATACCAACGGGTATCTCTCCCAACGCTGATAATGTAAATGACACCTGGGATATTCAAGGAATAGAATCTATTAATGAATATCAAGTTAAAATTTTAAATAGATGGGGTCAGGTTTTATATTATACAGAAAACAATTATGTTCCTTGGGATGGAATGTATAATGGAGAAATTGTACCCACTTCAGATTACTACTACATAGTTGAAATTTTCTCTATTAACAAAGTTTATACCGGAACTTTAACTGTAAAATACTAATTAATGAAATTTAGATTCAAAAATATTGTAGTATTTATATTCTTGATTTTTGCTTTTGAATCTTTTTCACAGCAAGTAGCACTAAACACTCAGTTTTATCATTTTGATTTTATTGTAAACCCATCTTTATCCGGAAAAAAAGAGTTTAATCCAATTTATTTATCCTATAGAAATCAATGGACAGGGTTTAATGGTAGTCCTGAAACTATTCAATTTGGGGGAAGTTTAGCTGTTAATTCCAAAAATGCTTTTGGCGTTCAGTTCTTTCAGGATATACATGGAGGAGCATATAAACAGAATGGCCTTCAATTTAATTACGCCAGACATTTTCCAATTAAGATTAATCATGAAATTAGTTTTGGTGCAGGTTTACTTTTGGATCAATTTTCTGGTGATTTCAGTAATTTGGATTTAGTTAATCCTAACGATGATGTTTATTTGATAGGTCAAGAAAGTAAACTCCTTACAGATTTTAATGTTGGAGTCAACTATTCTTATAACAACTTTAGTTTTGGCTTAGCTGCTTTTAATTTACTTCAATCCAAGATTAGTAATAATTCAATAAACCTTACAAATCGTTTAAGCCGACAATATCACTTACTAACTAGTTATTCTTTTAAAGTTGATAGTAATCTTGTTTTAGAACCTAAAGTTTTAGTAAGGGCATTAGAATCGGGAATTTATCATGGGGACCTTATTTTACTAAGTAAAATTAATGATTTATATATCCTGGGTTTTTCTCATAGATTTAAAACTGCTTGGTCATTTATTGCTGGTTTAGATTTCAATGGGGCTTTAATTTCTTATAGTTATGATTTTTCTTCTGGTTTACAGAATTATACCGGATCAACTCATGAAATAATTTTAGGATATAAGTTTAAGAAGACAGAATTCAAGAAAAAAATTAGGGATAGAGATTTTGATGGTATAGTTGACAGAAAAGATTTATGTCCCGATGTGCCCGGAACAGTAGATAATAATGGTTGTCCTAAAACAATTATTAATTACACTACAGAACAAACAATTGAGACTATAGATACTATTTTGGAAAATGATATTTTAATGCAAATTGATTCTAGTCAAATAGCATCTGAAATAGATACAAATACTTTCGAAATAGATTCAATTGTTGACACTTTAAAGGACACTTTAGTTAAAACTTTAGAAGAGTTAGAGATTAATTTAATTTTCGACAATATTGAATTTGAATTTGACAATTCATATGTTAAAGCTCAATATTTTACAGACTTATTAAGAATTATTGAAATACTTAAGGAAAACCCAACTTGGGAACTTC
>Ga0315331_10003999_pt1 | contig 11131 bp, 7 predicted proteins | sample M160m34915metaG_FD_203456 | JGI IMG/M metagenome (GOLD analysis project Ga0315331, IMG submission 203456) | Ammonia-oxidizing marine archaeal communities from Monterey Bay, California, United States - M1 60m 34915 | ecosystem: Environmental > Aquatic > Marine > Intertidal zone | place: USA... | reverse complement strand
ATCCGAACGATTCCCGCTCACAACGCGTTCGGCCTCTTTGCGACCGAGCAACCAGAACAACGCCGGATGCACGAAGAAGTCGAGCAACGTCGAACTGATGAGTCCTCCCAGAATGACCGTCGCAACGGGATAGAGAATTTCTTTGCCTGGTTCCCCCGCTGCTAATACGAGTGGAACGAGGCCAATGCCGGAAGTAAGCGCCGTCATCAATACTGGGGACAGTCGCTCAAGCCCGGCGCGAACGATCATCGACTTCGTCCAATCCTCGCCTTCGTGCTCGACAAGGTGCAGGTAATGATTCAGAAGGAGAATTCCATTTCGCGATGCAATTCCCGCCAGCGAAATGAAGCCAACCATGCTGGCGACTGTCAGCGTCTGCCCAGTCAGTACCAACGCGACCACCGAACCGATAAATGCCATCGGCAACGCAGCCATGACCTGCAGCGACAGGTTGATCGAGCGAAACATCGTGAACAGAACGAGAAACACTCCCCCCATCGAAACAACAAACAACAATCCTATAGTTCGAGTTGCTGACTGCTGACTTTCAAACTGGCCGCCGAATTCGACGAAGTAACCTTCGTCCAGCGATGCCACAACCGGCGCAACGGCCTGTTGAATTTCCTCAACAACGTCGACGACGCCTCGCTCTGAAACGTTGCACTGTAGAACAATTCTGCGGCGCACGTTCTCACGGTTGACGGTGTTTGGGCCGCCAGATTCATATATATTCGCAACGGATTCCAACGGAATCTTGCCGCCCTCTGGTAAATCGATCGTCAGTCGCCGCAGCAGATCGATGTTCTCGCGGTAGCCTTCGTCGAGTCTTATCAGCAAATCAAACTGCCGCTGCCCTATCAGTACTTCCGACACGACCTGGCCATTCATTGCCGTTTCGACAAATTCGTTGACGCCGTTGGCGGTCAGCCCGTTCAACAGAAGTTTGTCATGATCCAGCTCAATCCGAAGCTGTGGAATAATGACCTGCGGCTCGACGAGCAAATCCTTGACGCCGGCAACTTCGCCGATAACAGCTTCCATTTCGCCGGCCTTGCGGCGCAGCACGTCCAGATCGTCACCGTAAATTTTAATGCCGATCTGAGCTTTCACTCCTGACAGCATATGCGAAATTAGATGAGCAATCGGTTGCTCGACTGCGGTAACGATACCAGGGATCTCGGCCATCGCTTCGCGAATTTCTTCAAGCTGCGTTTCACGGCCGCGCGGTGAGTCTGGATCAAGCTCCAGGATGTACTCACTCATATTGACGCCTTCGGCGTGCTCATCCAGTTCAGCCCGCCCAGTCCGTCGCACGAATGAATCTATGTCTGAAATCTCAAGCAGGCGATGCTCGACAGTTCGATTGATTGAATTCGAGGTCGCCAGCGAGGTCCCCGGCGGCAGTACAACGTTCAGCTGGATCGACCCTTCGTTAAACGGCGGCAGAAAGTCACGTTCAAGATTGACGACAAACAGTCCGGCCATCGCTACAGCCAGCATGGTCACAATTAGGTTCAGCTGTGGAAATGCCAGACTGAAGCGAATGATCTTGTCACCGACGAACTTCAAACCACGGAGAAAGAACGAGTCCCTCGCTACTGGTTCGGCGTCTGCGTCTTGTCTTTCACCGTCTGGTTCCCCGCTCTTCCCGAGCAACCAGTAGCAAAGCACGGGCGTGACAGTCAGCGATACCACCAGCGAAGAAAGAATGGATACGATGTAGGCAACGCCGAGCGGCGCGAACAGGCGACCTTCCATCCCGGTCAAAGCAAACAGCGGAATGAAGACCAGAATCACGATCATCGTTCCAAAGACAATTGAGTTTCGAATTTCAGTACTCGCCTGAAAAACCACCATCAAAGTGTGTTTCGGATCCGCGAGTAAGCGATTCTCCTTGAGACGTCGGAAAATATTTTCGACGTCGACAATTGCATCATCGACCAGCTCGCCGATCGCAACGGCCAGCCCACCCAACGTCATTGTGTTGATGGAAATCCCAAAAAACGCAAACACCGCCGCGGTCATCACAAGCGAAAGGGGAATCGCTGTCAGCGTGATGAAGGTCGTTCGAAAGTTCATCAGGAACAGAAACAGAATCACGACCACCAGTAGACCGCCGTCACAAAGCGCATCGACAACGTTTTCAATGGCCCGGTCGATAAACGACTTCTGCGAGTACACCGGCACGATTCGAATATCACCGGGCAACGAATCCGCCAGCTCATCGACAGCCTCAAGAATATCGTCAGTAATGGCGCGAGTGTCTGCCCCTGGCTGCTTGTTGATCGTTAGAACGACCGCCGACCCACCGGAAAATGCATTCTCTGATTCACGGCCGCCGACTCGCACGAACGCGGAACTGTCTCCACGCTTAACCTGAGGTCCTTCAACGACACTGGCAATCTGTGTCAAAGCAACCGGCCGGCCATCCCGTATCGTAATTACAACTTTCTTAAGATCATCGACACTCTGAATTCTTCCCAACGCTCGCACCAGCAACTCGTTCGGTCCTCGTTCATCGAGGTAGCCGCCCGTAGTATTGACGTTGCTGCTCACGACGGCTTGCTTCACCTGATGCAGCGTCACGCCGTACCGGAGCATCAGGTCGGGATCAACCAGCACTTGAAACTGTTTGCGACCGCCACCCATCGTGAAAACCTGTGAAACACCTGGGATGCTAAGCAGCCGTTGCCGAACGACCCAATCCGCAAGCGTCCGTAATTCCATCGATTCTTTGGCCGTGCTTGTCTCGTCTAAGCTCTCGACGGACGAATCATCTCGCCACATTCCAAGCATGAGGATCTGCCCCATGATCGACGAGATCGGTGCTAACGTTGGCTTGATTCCTTCCGGCAAGCGATCCTGCACAAGCTGCAGACGTTCCATCACGATCTGGCGATCTGTGTAGATATCGGTTCCCCAGTCAAATTCGACGTAGATCACCGAAATCCCGATTCCAGACGAGCTACGAACCGCCTGCACACCGTTCGCGCCATTCATTGCCGTCTCGACCGGAAACGTAATCAAGGTCTCGACTTCTTCGGGGGCAAGTCCAGACGCTTCGGTCATAATTACGACGCGTGGACGGTTCAGATCCGGAAAGACGTCGATGTCCATCCGCAATGCCTGCCAGCTTCCGTAGCCAAGCAGGAAGACGGCAACGGCAACGGTAAGCAGTCGCTGCTGAAGGGCGAATCGAATAATTGCGTTAAGCATTTCTCGCCCTTTCTAATGAGTATGTCCGGCGTGAGGATCAGCTCCTGCGCCGGATTTGTTTTTCAGAGCCATCTGCATCTGGTGAGCACATCGCCACGCGACGACATCACCGGGAAACAACGCACCGTCATTGGCGATCACTACTGAAGACTGGTCGCGATACTTCACGTGGACCGCGATCCGATCAAAGTGACTGCCGTTCTGCTGGAAGGCGTAGAACTCGGCGCCCTCTTTCGTCACCGATTCGACAGGTAGAACAATTTCGTCAGGCCACTCTTCAATAGGCACTGCTAACTGCAGCCGTTGCCCCGGGCGATAACGCCAGTCGATAAAGTGGTTGCCGTCTTCCGTGCTCGGCAGACTCTCTATGACGTTTGGAAGTCCTGCGTAAAAATGCAGCGTTCGCGAATCCATTTCGATTTCGTTGGATAACCGGATGATCGACAGTTCTTCGAGCGTTTGGCGTTCATTGTTCGGTGCTTCGAATACGGCTCGCACAGTCCACTTCCGACGAGCCGCGGCCGCGATCGACCCCGCGTCCTGTTCAAAGGCCAGGCCTTCAATATAAAGCTGGCTGTAGTCGGAAAGCGTGCAGAGCGTCTCGCCCGCATTAACCGACTGACCTTTGTGAACTCGCAATTCCGAAATCACCAGCGGGGGGGCGTCATCGAGCACCTCCGGTTGTCCGGCGTTTGCCTGAAACGCAGCATTTTGAACGGGCCTGTCAGCAAGTTTCAGTTCTTTATCAGAGTGTTCGTCGGGGCTCGGAGCAAATACCTGCAATTCTCGAAGCAGCAGCCGTTCAGTCGCAATCTGATCGACCTGCTGTTTCGAGAGGCCGTGCAAACGCAACGCTTCTCGTTGAGCACTGAGGAGTGCTTCGAGTTTGTCTTTAGCGTATTCGCGTTCAAGTAGTTTTACACGAGGGACAGCTCCGGTTTTCGTCGCCTCAGTCAGTCTGATGATTTCGCGACGTTCAACGTCCAACTCGCCAAGAGTCCGAAGGAAATTTGTTTGAGCAGAAACCAGATCTTCATGTGTCAGACGAATCTCAAATAACAGGACCCCTGGTTTGACCGCTTCGCCGGAGACCGCATGGACATGCCGGATCACACCAGTCATCGGCGTCGCCACCTGCAGCCGAGTTCTCCCTGGTCGTTCAACGATGAGCGCTGGTACGGTGATACTGCGTCGGTAAGTCGAAAGCTTTACCGGCTGAATGAACTCGGGAGTCAGTCCCAGATTTCTCAACGCCTGATCAGACAGTTCAAGCGAAGATGCCTCATCGTGACCGCCATGAGCGTGTCCGCTTGAATCACCGGGGGAGTTGCCATGCCCGTGTTCCGTCTCGGAACCAGGCTGCCGGTAGACACCGATCGTACTTTTGACCCACGCTTCCGTGCCAGGAAACCAGGCGGCGCGATAAACAAATGCAGGAACCACGATGGCGACGACAATAAGCCAGCCGATCGCTTTCAGTGATGTTTCTGGGACGCGAATTTTCATAGGAATGTCCACGGTCGAAGGACGAGGATCCGAAGTCACGATTCAGGAAGACATGGGGCGTGCGTGTTACCAGATCAGCAGCCTCACCTGGGCGGTACGGCGCTGGTACGTTACGCCGCCAATCCAGGCAACATCGCAACAACCTTCACGGCAACACCCGTCAGAAAACGCATGTAAAGTTGCACCAGAGGTAATCATCTGACACACAGCTGAACACGCAAGTAGAGGCGTGCTCTTATAGTCGCCAGACCTGCGTCATGTGACGACAGCAGCCTGTCGCCAGCACACGAGGCGGTCCTGGCTCCGCAGCAAAATGCTCAAAAGCGAATCGGCAGGACGCAGCCATTGAGAATGCTGCAAATGCAGATGGACAGCAAAGTCGGCCGTCTTCCAGCGACGGCGTCTTTACCTCCGGAGACTGCGTAAAACGGCAGTCTCCACCGTCGCAATCCTGCTGGCAGGGGTCTTGCGGGAGCGGCGAAGAATCATGCTCTTCGTCCGCAGTGACCTGCATGCCACCAACGTCATCTCGACTTTCATGGTCACCGTAATCGCCGTGTGACGAATCGCCGCGTGACGAACAACCAGCGTGCCCCTCGTTCGAATAGCCGGCGTGAGCAACTTCAGCCGCTTTCAGATGATGCTCGACGTGCTCAGCCTGACATTCTTCGACAGATAATCCGTGCTCACACCCATGAGCATGATGGGCACAGCACCCAAGCAGCGCATGCAGCAGCATAGCCGTCATCGTTAGAACACTGGTCAGTTTGCTGAGCATCGTGTCTTTCACCGTTGCAGTGGTAACAGCCGCCGAGGACCCCTCTACCAAGTATTACGCAAATATTCTCATCGACACAAACCGCATTATCACTTAAACCCGAAATTGCCCGAAGTCGTCGGTCATATGAAGCAATTCTGCATCGTTAACGTACGTCGATCAGTTTCAAAGTGCCGCCAGAAAGTGGCGAGAAAACTCAGCATGCTACGCATTCGCTGCGCACTTACGAAGGATTAACAGTTTGACATCATCGCAAGACAGGGTGGATTACAGTGCGGAATTACTGGTAGGCTGCGTCCTTTAAATTCCAGCAAAGTCGGTAAATTCCAGCAAAGTCGGTAAATTCCAGCAAAGTCGGTAAATTCCAGCAAAGTCGGCAAAGGAGCAACAAATGGGTAAGCCATCTATCTCGCTGCAGCCCAGCGAAGGCATCATCGTTCAGGCAGCAGCCACCATTTACGCCGGCTACCTGACAGCCGGCAAGGTTGAGAACGGCAGCGAATCGGACTGGATTGCCAAATCGATTCAAACCGCGATCAGAATTGCACAGACAACTGATGAAAACGTGCAAAGCGACAAAGAGTTCATGTAGCCATAGCCGCTGCCTGCGTCATCTTTTCATCTGTGACGAAAAGGAATTCAAATGGCGCGAGCATTTCTTGCCGTGGTAGGAGCAGCCTATATCTTTCTGGCCATCTGGTGTGCTGCACAGCCAGATGCAACGGCTAGATCGGTCGGCTTTGAGCTAATGCCTGGTTCCGGCCAGTCTGAATACTTCGTCGTTTACGGCGGGCTGGAACTTGCGTTGGGAATCGCGTTTCTCTGGCCGCTACGGAGGAAAGAAGACACAGTCGGAGCTTTAAGACTGTGCTGCCTGATTCATAGTTGCCTGGTTGTCTTCCGCACTGTCAGCTTTTTCAATTTTTCTGACATTGGGCAAACGACATACATCCTCGCCGTGGTCGAATGGCTGATTCTGATCGGAGCCCTGTTCATCGCATCGACAATCACTCTTCCCACTGCCGCCGAACAGGACGAATCGTCGTGATGAGTGTCCTTCGTGCCGGCCGATCGCACCACATGGCCTCGCTTGACGGCACAGTAAAAGACTCGTGGGACAATCGAAATCATATCGTGCTCCGAAGCTGACGCAGACCTGAGTTTCGCTCCAGCCTTACCCCGCTTCCATTTCGAATTTTCGGCAATATCTTTGTACGAAGCCATTGCCTTCGTAGCCGCCCATATGCCACTGGCGCGTACGCAGATTTGCCATCGCCAGCCTGGCCCTCATACTCGTCCGCCTCAACGAATATTTGCTCCATACAGAATGTTACGAAACTTGTGTGACCACTAATAACAACGCTCCGCGTCGGTGTTGTGAATCGTCCGGTCAGCCAAAGCCCCTCTCGGATCGGGACTTACCTCAAAGCAACCGCCATGAACTATTGGTCAGCGGTCAAACCTGTTAGTCCATTAATGAAATCGGGCGGGGATGCGGAACGAAATACAAATGGCCGCGACTCATCAAAACGATTTCTCCAACGTCGTTGACCCGCGTTATCGGACCGCTAAAATTCGGCCTTAAACACGGGATGTAGCTCAGCTTGGTAGAGCGCTGCGTTCGGGACGCAGAGGTCGCAGGTTCAAATCCTGTCATCCCGACTTTTTAACTCGTTTCTGGTAAGTGAGTTATGAGTCGCCAACGGTGATACCTTTTGAGTCAAATCACTGATGACACCTTCGGTGATACCCAAGGTGATACCTTTGGGACGACGAATGGTAGCTGGGCGGCCGCGAAACGATCACTCAGCTCAAGCCGCGAAGACGTGACGATTCGGGTGGCTCAGACTCGTGAGAAGCTGTGCTGCACGGCTTGCGGGAGTTTGAAGGTACGGATTGTCGAATGGTTTGAACGTCGCTGGCGAACCGTTCCCATCAGCTCGCGGGAAACGTGGATTGAGATGCGAGTGCCGAAAGTCGAGTGTCAGGAGTGTTTCTCCAGGCGGCGTGTGGCCGTGTCATTCGCCGAGCCGCACGAACAGCACACTCGGGCCTTCGAACGCTACTTCGTCGAACTGCTGCGGTTCATGACGCCGCAGGATGTGTCGCGTCACCTGGGCATTTCGTGGGACCTGGCCAATGACATTCAGAAGCGACGACTCAAGCGAAAGTTCGGTCGGCCGAAACTCAAATATCTGAAGCGGCTGGCGGTGGACGAGGTGTACGTCGGGAAGCGTCACAAGTACCTGACGCTGGTTCTGGTTCTGGACTCCGGAGCGGTGGTGTTTGTGGGTGAGGGACGCGGTTCTGCATCGCTTCGGCCGTTCTTTCGCAGACTCAGGAAGTCACGGGCGAAGGTGCGAGCGGTGGCTTCGGACATGGCCGGTGGCTTCCTCAAGGCGGTGCGGGAGTTTCTGCCCGAAGCCCGTCTGGTGCTGGACCGATTCCACGTGGTCAAGCTGTTCAACGAGAAGCTGACGAAGCTGCGCCGTGACCTGTATCGCGAAGCTACAGACGACCTGCGCAAAGCCGTACTCAAAGGGACCCGCTGGCTGATGCTGAAGAATCCTGAGAACCTGGACGACGATCGCGACGAACATCAGCGACTGCAAGACGCTCTGTCTCTGAACGCTCCGTTGGCGACGGCGTACTACCTGAAGGAAGCTCTTAGACAGTTCTGAGAGCAGACCACAAAGTCTCAGGCCGAACGCTGGCTGACCGCCTGGTGCCGGCGAGCGGAACAGACCGGAATCCGTGTCCTGCAACAGATGGCCCGGACTCTCCACAAACACCGGCAGAGTCTGCTGGCCTGGTACGACGACTCGATCTCTACCGGCCCGCTGGAAGGCGTCAACAACAAACTGAAACTGCTCCAGCGACAGGCGTTTGGATACCGCGACATCCAACTCTTCAAACTCCAACTCTTCAAACTCCGAATCCTCTCACTCCATACCATTCACAAAACACTCGTCGGATAAATACAGCCCCAACTTACCGGATGAGCCCGAATTCTACGGGGCCAGCGTGACGGCCCGGACGACAGGTCGCAGTGCTTCTTATGCCCATTTCAAACGTGAGGCAAAAATAGTGGACAAAATAGAGGTTCTGCTCGATCCAATGTTGTGTCCGGTGAGTCAGTATATGACAAGCGTCGTTCGCACACCGGCGTCTCGAAGAAGAAATCCAGCCTAGCGGAGCTTCTGACTGACTGATTCCGATCGACCCATTAGACTGGGGCAGGATCGATCATCTCCACCTTTAACAGGGCTCTCGATTCTCAGTCCCAAATCAGAAATTTGACAATGCTCTACCTGCTGCAAAACCGAAAAACAACGATCCTCGTGGTCGCGGTCATCCTGCTGCTCGTGTCGGCCTGCGTTACCCGATTAAGCCGCACGTACCTGGTGACCGATCTGGGAACTGGTGGCAGAATCAGTGTGCGATTTACCGCTTCATCGCCCTGGTTGTCCGGCACAAAGGCCTTCGTGCAGCTGTCCTCCCTGGAAAGCAAACGCACGGAAGGCGTGATCTGTAGCGTCACAACCTTCTATCGAAACAACATTCCGGTGCACAAAGGTGTCAGCATCATTTTCAAGTCGAACCCTGGACAGGAAACCACGGTAGGCGAGTTGATAGAGTTATTCGATCAGTCGATCGACCGGGATGATTTTCCAGTGCCTGTGCTCGAATCTGGCGACCCCAACACGCCCATCGGAGCAAACTACAAAGAGCCTCAGCGGATCTATTTCTCACCCGACTGGTCAGTCTTCCAGTTCGGCGACTCAAAAGTGTGGATTCCTGTCTCTTAACATAGCCGCCGCGCACCGTGCTCCTGACCAGCACATTTCAGCCGATGAAGGAAATCATCAGGACCGATCCCCGGCTTTCTGCCACCACGTCCAGCATCGATTTGAACAAACTGTAACGGAACGGTCTGGATTGAAGCAGGCGGACTGCATCGGCCGTGAACCACAAACGCGTTTACCGTCTGTATCGCGAGGAGAATCTGGAACTGCGGACGAAGACTCCCCGGCATCGTGTCAGCTTTCGTCGGCGTTTGGATCGTCCCGAGGCGACTCGCATTAACGACTGCCACGCGATGGATTCAAAAAATTGGTGCGGGCCAAGCAATCAAATCAACACTCAACAAGTCGTACCATTCTCGGGGCAGGTCATTGATACCTGCCGAAAGTTCAACGTAGATGCGATTAAGAAGGAAGAGCTTCTGGATGCCACTTTGAAGTTGGGCTTAAACATCGTGATTGACTCATTTCATGTTGTTCACGATGGAGACATTGCGGTCCAATTCTTCACGGACGAGAAAATTGGTACTGAGAAAGGAATTTGGATTACCGATGACCTGTTTCCGCCTGACTGAGAAAATCCATGATCGGAATATTCCCACCGAAGTCGCGACACACTGACGGCTCCTCGAAACCGTATTGGAACTGAAGTTGCCGAGACACGTTCTGACGGTTGGATAGGACGCCGAACCGGTCCTTGAGCATGCCCGCTACTGTCTACGCGGATTACGAACCAACGGATGCAGCCGCATTGAAATACCAAGGACAGAAGCAACTCAATCGATTGCTTTGTTGATTCTTGAATTACTCGCTTGTCAGCCCTTTTGCCCAACCCAAAAAGTCTCGCTTGTACCTGGGATCGGCGTTTTTTCCGGGAGCAAACTTCTTCATGAACAATCGCTGTTGATCGTCGTCGAGACCGTGGGCACGCCACCAATTGCTGTCCGTGAAATCCGTGTCCTTCAGGTTTGCTCCGGCGAACCGCGTCAGTGAGAGTTTGGCACCGGTCAGATTGGCTGCTTCCAGGTTCGCGCTGGACAGGTTGGCTCCCGTGAGATTTGCCCCCGTCAGGTCGGTCATCAGTAAATGAGCTTCGGACAAATCCGCCAGAATCAGATTGGCATTGCGGGCTGTGGCTTGTTCCAGGGATGCGGCAACCAGCACCGCATCACGCAGGTTTGCGTCATTCAATTTGGCCTTGAAAAATGCCGACTCCGACAGGTCGGCGTTCGACAGATTGGCAGCCGACAAATCCGTCAGTTCAAACGACGAGTGAAACAAATTAGCTTCCTGCAATGACGCCTTCGTCAAATCGCCTTCCATGAGGTTAGCGAATTGAACATCGACGGCTATCAAATCTGCTCCGGCAAGCTCCAGCTTCTCCAGCCGGGCACTCTTCCATTCGGTATTCCTGGCCTTGATTAATTCCAGAAACGCGTGAGTGCGTTCGGCGGATGTCGATCGCTCGTGGCATAGCAACCAAAACTGGTGTTCGATCGACTGTACGTCTCGAGACTGGCTGATTTCGAGCATCAGCCAGACGTTGCTGGTGAGCAAAATCAACGCCCCGACGAACACGACCGCGATGCAGATTCGTCCGACGCCTTTGCGCCGTGCTGAGCCAGCGAATCGAAGTTCCAATGCTTCTAGCCGGGTCGTTATACTGTGATCTTCTGAGTCCATAACGAGAATGATCAGCTGTGAACAAAGACGGGGATGCTATTTCAGCGAAATTGAACAGCAATTCTACGCGACCAGGTGCGCGAAAGCGACGGACCACATTTCGGTTGTTGGCCGTGTTGCTGGGATTCACGCCGTTCGTGCTGCT
>Ga0315331_10003998_pt1 | contig 11132 bp, 8 predicted proteins | sample M160m34915metaG_FD_203456 | JGI IMG/M metagenome (GOLD analysis project Ga0315331, IMG submission 203456) | Ammonia-oxidizing marine archaeal communities from Monterey Bay, California, United States - M1 60m 34915 | ecosystem: Environmental > Aquatic > Marine > Intertidal zone | place: USA... | reverse complement strand
TGTGTTTACAGGGATCATCGTGGCGACACCTGCAGTTGATAGTTGTTGATGTTGTCAGTGACTTCATTGACAGAAGTCGTGGTCGGCAGCGGTTGCCCTGGAAGCCGTCCAGCGAACTGACCATTGTTCAGGTTTGAGCTGACGAAGACGCGCAGGTAGGGATCCGGAAACGGGCTTGTGGGGTTGCCGGTCCGACTGGGAAGTTCCTCACCGTAGAAATCGACCGTCGTGGGCCACCACCAATTGGATGCCTGGTAGTTGTAGTTGGCCATTGACACACCTGCTGCGGTGATCGGGTCGGTTGTGATGCCATATTCCCCGTCGGGGCCAGCTGAGAAGACGAGTGGACGCATCGACCATGGTTTGATCGGTGCATCGTCAAAGTAGTTGCGCCCTGAGAATACGTCGTATGCTCCTGCCGAGGAACTCGTGCTGCCCGGTACCATCGTGTAGGCATAGTCCGATCGGAATAGATCGAACTCATCAGGGATGGTTTTGTCAATCGAGAGTTCCGGATCGAAGTACCCTACAGGCCAGCGAATGAAGCCGAGTGGATTACCCCAGCCATCCAGGATTTCTCGAAGCCCATCGTTATCGGTGTCACCAATGTTTGCAGCAGGAATGGCCTCCAACGCAGGTGAGCCACCAACGAACGAAGTGGCCATGATCAGGTACAGACACTCCGCTCCCTGATTGGCAAGTGCTTCTGCACTGTTGAGCGTCAGATTCGCCGGCATTCGATTGCGATAGGCTGCCAGACGTGATGGGATATTGTCACCACCGTTCAGGAATGTAGCGTTGGGCGAATACCATGAGACCGACATGACGTTGCGTTGGTTTTTTTGGTCACGCGTGTTGATCACATTGCCGCTGTTGTCGATGAGCACTTGGTTGGTTGCTGCGTACATCTGAGATGGAGCGGTTGTGATATCGGAAAGACGGTCAGGGATTTCCATCCGCTGCAGGTCTCGGACCATCATCAACCGAACTCGTGCTGCTTCCGAAGCGAGTACTTCATATCCAACTTCGTTTGCGTTTCCCGAGGGGAGGAACATGTCGGGGATTTCCACAGGAAGTTGGCGGTACTTCAAGTTGGCGTAGTGTTCCGCCAGCACGCTGTCGACAATGGAAATGATCGTTTTGGTGCGTGACTGCTTCGCCGTGGTTGTCACTCCTGAAACAGCAGTCGTAACCATCGCTCCCATGATCGAAAGGATCACGATCACGACGAGCACCTCGACGAGTGTGAATGCGGTTTTCGATCTTTGTTGATTCATGCTGACATGCCTCGGATTAGTTGTGGAAAACGACTCAACGACGTTTATTCTTTCAACTCGTCGATCAATCTTCCGTCTGCAAAGTTGGTCAGGTTGTCCTGCTGGAAGTTGTCAATCTGATTTGCTACGGTTGGCTCTTGGTACCGACTGACATCGTTACGCAACACGCGTGTTCGTACACCGTTGTTGTCAATCACAACCTGTCCGGCTTTTCCAGTGGGGTATTGGTAGTAGACTGCCGACGTTGTGTCATTATCGTTCGGGCCGGTGGTACCAGACTGCTTGCTCAGCCAACCAAAGCTGCCATCAATGCCTGGGGCAATGATCTGAAACGAATTTGGTTTCATGAACTGCCATGTTTGGTCAGTTTGAACGATATCGGAAATGTACGGTCGGACAGGACCGGCCTCCGGACGCCAGAAGCCGTTGAATCCTTTGGATGTGGCTAATGGGCTGCGATACTCATACGTACGCGAGTCGAAGTACACAAAAGGTGTTTTGGTTTTTGTGGAAGCCGCATAGCTCAGAAAGAGATCGCCATCACTGGAAACGTGGTAGTTGCCCATATTGATAGGCGAATTCTTCGCCGGAATGGTCAGGTCCAGTTGTCCGGGGGCAAATCCAAACAGACTGTTTTCTTTCGAAGTGTTGATCTGATAGACGGGCACATCGTTGGCTTGCCCCCCCATCCCTACCAATTCAAGTGGCCCCCCAGGTCCAGTGAATGGACGCAGAGGATCACTGCTGTATCCGCCCAGAACCCAAGCAAGAACTTCACCTCGGTCCATGATGGTCGGGTTGTACCCGTTGGTGTCCGTCAGCAGTGTCTTGAGCAGAACCAGATCGCCTGAAATCCGCGGAAAGATTTTTCGATAGTGACGTTCGACGACTGCCCAGTCAGAGAAGTCTGGCGGGTAGTCTCCATACTTCTCCTGATACTTCTGTACGGCCGTTTCCAGCGAATTGAGTTCCATCTTCATTGCAGTTGAGTTGGCGGTGCTGATTGCCGAGAAAATGGCGGGCACTGCAATGCCAGCAAGAATTCCGATGATGGTAATCACAACCAGAAGCTCGACTAGCGTAAAACCGGCTGACCTGGTGTGGCGGTCAACGGAGTGTGTTTGAACACTTGGCTTGCGCGATGAAAGGCGTCGTTGTGCGTTCATGATGGATTTTGAAGGGGTTGGAATTTCGTTAGGGAAAAACGTTGGCAGGAAACCGTTGGGGTTACACGCCGGTTACCGCCCGTCACTGCGGTGAATACCGGCAGCAAGGAGCGGTTTTTTTGTTGGTAACGGGATCAAGTCAATCCACTGATCAGCGACACCAACGGCATGAAGAGGCTGATCACGATGAATCCAACTGCCAGTCCCAGGAACACAATCATTAGTGGTTCCATCAAGGCTGTCAGGCCATCGGTCATCGTCCGGACCTCTTCGTCATACGTATCTGCAACTTTGTAAAGCATGGTGTCGAGTTCACCGGTTTCTTCCCCGACGTCGACCATGTTGACGACAAGGTCATCAACCACGCGTGATTTGACTTTTGTGACACCCCACAATGCAGCCAGCACGCCACCGCCGATCATGCCTTGAGTCGCCAGCATCGTCAGGGTTTGCACCATCGATCCGTCATCAAGTTTCGTGCCCTTGGCTGTCAATGCGATCGACATCAAGATGCAGCCGGGGAAAGCTCCAAATAACGCCCAAAAGACGATCGCCATCGGATGGAATCCCATCACGCTGTACTCACGGAGCGGCTTGCTGATCACCTCGCCTTCGCGAATCGATTCGTTCACTCGAGTGAACATCCGCTCGAACATTCCATTTCCAGATGTTTCACGCGTGATATTGATCGCTTCAAGAATTGGGACACCGCTTGAAATCAACGTGCCTAAAGTACGTGTGGTTCGAGCCAGGATATTCTTCTCCATCAGGCCTCCGAAAATCGGAACCTTGATAATGAACATGTCAAAACCCATTCGGCCATGCCGGAATTTTCGCATCAGCTTGACAAGAATGAGCAGGCAGATTGGCATGGCGATTAGCAGGAACCAATAACCTGCCAGATAGTTGCTCATGGCAATCAATAGCAGCGTGGGGGTTGGCAGCGTCAGGCCAAACTCTTCAAACATCGTCTCGAAGGTTGGCACAATCATCAACATGATGAAGGTCAGGATGGCGGCAGCAACCAGCACCACAATGACCGGGTAGATCAATGCACCTTTGACTTTACGCTTCAATGATTCAGCACGCTCAAGGAAATCGGCAAGGCGTTGCAGGATTGTTTCAAGTGCACCACCGGCTTCTCCAGCCTTGATCATGTTCACGTACAGGCGGCTGAACACTTTGGGTGACTTCGCCATCGCTTCGCTGAGCGTCGCTCCACCTTCAATTTCCTCGCATACATCCATCAGGGCAAATTTGAGTTTGCCACCTTTCTGGTTGTTTTCGAGGATTTTCAGGCTCCGCAAAATGGGCAAGCCTGCATCCTGAAGAATCGACAGCTGTCGAGTGAAAGCGCAAATTTGCTTTGTCTTGACTTTACCAATCGCGAAACCACGCTTCTTGCCTGATTGGCCAGCAGCGGAAGCTGCCTGTTTCTTGACGGAGATCTTCGTGACGAAGTACCCCATCTGGCGAATCGTGGTTTGCGCCTCTTCTTCGTTGGCTGCATCGATTTCATCGCGGATCTCTTGTCCCGCGGCGTCCATCGCTTCGAATTGATAAACAGGCATGGCTGGCCCAGTAAGTCAGTTGGCAGGGTAAATGATGTAAATGAAAAGTATTCAGTTCAGTGTCAGGTGTTGCACTTCATGGATTCTAAAGTGAATTCACCATCCTGAGCTGTTTGTTTTTGTGCGTGACTCCGCAACGGTGTTACTCCGCAACGGTTTCTCGGATCACTTCGTCGAGTGTTGTGATCCCGTCGACAGCCACTGCGATTCCGAATTCTCGTAGTGGTAACATGCCGTTGATGCGAGCCTCTTCACGCAATTCGTCCGTTGATGCATTGCCCAGCACCATGTCACGAATCTTGTCGTTCAGAATCATCAGCTCAAACAGAGCGATGCGGCCCTTGTAGCCGGTGTTGTTGCAATTGTCACAGCCTGTTCCCTTGAAGAATTTCTTGCCGGTGATGTCTTCAGGTGTGAGGCCCAAGTCGGTGAGCATCGAGCTGCTTACTTTGGTTTCTTCACGGCACTTTGTGCAAATGCGACGGACCAGGCGTTGGGCCAGAATTGCTTCGACCGTGGCGCAGATCATGAAGGGCTGGATGCCCATGTCTTTCAGGCGAGTCACCGTTGCCGGGGCATCGTTGGTGTGCAGGGTGCTGAACACAAGGTGTCCGGTTAACGCTGCTTGAATTGCAATTTCTGCGGTCTCGAGATCGCGGATCTCACCTACCAAAATCGTGTCGGGATCCTGACGTAGGATGGCTCGAAGGCAACCTGCAAACGTCACGCCAACATCGTTGTCGATCGGAATCTGGATGATGCCGTCAATGTCGTACTCGACTGGATCCTCTGTCGTGATCAGTTTGTCTGCGATGTCGTTGAGTTCAGTCAAAGACGAGTACAGTGTGGTGGTTTTACCGCTGCCGGTTGGCCCGGTTACCAGCACGATTCCATTGGGGCGATCAATGGCACTTCGGAACTTGGACATCATGTCTTCATCCATGCCCACGTTTTCGAGGCTGAGGTTGACAACACTGCGGTCCAAAATCCGCATGACGACGCTCTCGCCGAAAATCGTTGGCAGAACACTGACGCGAAGGTCCACTGGGTGACCACCCACCATCAGCTCGATTCGGCCGTCTTGCGGCATCCGCCGCTCGGCGATGTCAAGGCTTGCCATCACCTTGATTCGTGTCGTGATCGCAAACGCCAAGTGACGTGGAGGTGGCACCATTTCATACAGGACCCCCTCCGCTTTAATGCGAATTCGGAACTCGTCCTCAAAAGGCTCAAAATGGATATCACTGGCGTGGTCTTTGATGGCAAGCAGCAACACCATGTTCAATAGTTTTCGAACAGGTGCTGAGTCCGCCAACGCTTCGGCATCGGTGATGTTGAATTTTTCGGTTTCAAGAGCTGAAATCGCTGCTTTCAGTTCTTCATCGTCAGCGAGTTGTTGAACGAGTTTTTCAACGCTCTCAGTTTCGCTGTCGTAGTGCCTGCCAATGGTCTGTAGAACATCTCGCTCGGTCGCGATGACCATCGAAATGTCATGGCCAAGAAAGGTCCGGAGTTCGTCCTGAATGGTCAGGTTCTGCGGATCGCATGTGGCTACCGTCAGGACGTTGTTTTCGAATGACAGCGGGACCACGCGGTAGAGCTGTGCCATGGTTTCAGTGATTTTCGCAATCACTTCATCGTCGAAGTCGGCGTCTTCGAGTGACACCGTCTGCATTCCCATCTGCTCAGCAAGCGCTTGAATCAACTGTTCGTCAGTGATCAGTTGCATGTCTTCCGCAATTCTACCTAGCAACGCGCCTGGCTGTTGCTCCTGCTCTTCAAGCACGATCTCAAGCTGCTCGTCGGTTAGGAAACCAAGGTCAACGAGGATCTGTCCGATGCGACGTGGTGCCATTTGTCAGTGACCAATTAAAGCTATTTGTGGTTGCGGATTTTTTGTGAACGCTGCTTGTACCCGGAAGACCGAAAGCGATTGTCTCAACGCTTGTGTTCTGCCTCCGTGGGTAAATTGTTGGGCTAGTCGTCTTGGGGAATTGGAACCGCGTCGTCGCCCTCACCACGACGGGATTGCACAATTCGCTTGGCAAGGTCATCCGGACGATGTGCTTTTGCCAGCACTTCTTCCACTGAGACTGTTTCATTTTTCCAGTGGTGGAACAGTGCATCGTCCATCAGTTGCATACCGAACTTGGCACCCGTTTGCATGGCACTGTTGATTCGGAATGTCTTGTTTTCGCGGATCAGGTTGGCAACACCGGGTGTCACGTTCAGAACTTCGTACGAGGCACAGCGGCCGCCGCCGATTCTTGGTAACAGCGTTTGGGCAACAACGCCAATCAGCGTGCTGGCCAGTTGGGTCCGAATCTGGTCCTGCAGGTTGCCGGGGAACGCGTCGATGATTCGGTTGACAGTGCCCTGAGCACTGTTGGTGTGAAGCGTGCCGAACACGATGTGGCCTGTCTCCGCCGCGCTAATCGCAGCTTCAATTGTTTCAAGGTCTCGAAGCTCGCCCACGAGAATCACATCAGGGTCCTGACGCAGAGCACGTCGAATCGCTTCCGAGAAACTGGGGACATCAACGCCCACCTCGCGCTGATTGATCGTGCTCTCAATGTGATCGTGGTAAAACTCGATCGGGTCTTCGATCGTGATGATGTGGTGGTCAAGCGTCTCGTTTAGCAGGTTGATGAGGCTTGCCAGGGTCGTGCTCTTTCCCGAACCTGTGGGTCCGGTCACGAGGAACAATCCACGAGGTCGGTGGACCATTTTAACCACTGCATCTGGCAGTCCCAGTTGCTCCGGTGTCAATTTGTCGTTGGGGATCTGACGCAGCACCATCGAAATGAAACCACGTTGCTTGAACACTGACACGCGGAATCGTGCTGCGTCACCGAACGCAAAGCCAAAGTCGGCGCTGCCGCTCTCCTGCAGTTCCCGTTGGCAACGCTCAGGGGTGATGCTCTTCATCAAAGCCACGGCGTCTTCTGCTTCCAGCGTCTTGGTTTCCAGTTTTCGCATCCGCCCATGCAGGCGAAATACCGGAGGTTGTCCCACCACAATGTGGATGTCACTCACACCTTGCTTGATGGCTGCTTGAAGCAGTTTGTCGATCAGAACGGTAGCCAAGAGTCGCTCCCCAGAGCACCTTGCATAGACTCAACTGACACGCGGCATGCGTTCGGAGGGTCATCCGCCAGGAATGCAATGTCGTAAAATGGAAAAGGATTTTGAAATTTGATCGCGATCGTTGCAGGCTCACCGGGAAAAGGCTTTGGGTTGGCCGTGCGGGTCAAAGCAGCGTCGATCTCGTATCTCGACTGCCTCGATGATGTCATTATTGTCTGTTTGTCCCAAAAAACAAAAAAAGTCGTCCACATTGTAATGCTTTTGGGCGCGGCGAATGCCGGTCATGAGGCCAGGGGTCGCCGCGTTTGCTGTGGTTTCCATCGCCACTTGGGGGCGGGATTGGAGTGGCTGTCTTGGGTTGATATCGGGGGCACTCGCCGACGGTGATGGGCCTGTCGCCCCTGCGGAGAGACCCGATTTTTCGCTCTTTCGTTGGCGAAGAGTTGAGAGGCTTAGAGTGAATCGAGGTCGGCCACGATGTGCTGGAACGCGAGCTTCTCTTGCTCTGTTTTCTTTGCCACACGGTAGACTTCTTCGAAGGTCGTGATGCCGCGAATGACCTTCAGCATGCCATCGGTGTAAAGTGTTGACATGCCATTGGTTATGGCCTCTTCCCTGATCCTCTGTGTTGTTGTGCCTTTGAACATAAGTTCACGTAGTTTGTTGTTCACCAGCATCAGTTCGTAAATACCGATGCGACCTCGGTAGCCCGTCCTTCCGCAGTACGCACATCCCTTGCCGCGGGAGAATTCCGCCTGCTTCACCATCTCGGGTGGCAGTCCTGATTCTTCGACCGTGCTTTCGGGGGGCGTGTAGCGTACCTTGCACCGCGGACAGATGGTTCTGACCAGGCGTTGCGCGAGCACGGCAATCACGCTACTTGCCACCATATAGGATGGTACACCAATGTCCACCATTCGTGATATGGCACTGGGCGCGTCGTTCGTGTGTAGTGTGCTGAATACCAAGTGTCCAGTGAGTGAGGCTTGGATTCCCATCGAAGCGGTCTCGTGATCTCGCATCTCGCCGACCAGGATGATGTTGGGTGCTTGTCGCAACATCGCGCGAATGATCAGTGCGAAGTCGAGCCCAATGTTGTGCCGAACCTCGACCTGATTGATGCCTGGCAAGTAGTACTCGACTGGATCCTCAGCGGTGATCACTTTTCGGTCAGGGCGGTTTAGCGCGTTGAGCGCGGCGTACAAGGTGGTTGTCTTGCCGGAGCCCGTCGGGCCGGTGACCAAAATGATGCCGTTGGGCCGGCGGATCAAAGAGTTGAAGTTTCGGAAGTCTCTTTCTGAGAGTCCGAGTTGGCGGACGCCCACTTTGATGTTGTCTTTGTCCAGCAGACGCATCACGCAGGACTGCCCGTGGTTGGTCGGGATAATACTGACGCGGAGGTCGAGTTGCTTATCGCCCACGGTGATTTTGATCCGTCCGTCCGTGGGACGCCGTTTCTCAGAGATATCAATTTTGGACAGGATTTTGATCCTGGCAATGATCGCTGAGAGCATTCTTCGGGGTGCGTTTTCGCGTTCGACGCAAACACCGTCGATTCGGTATCGAATCCGCACGCGATCCTCGAAAGGTTCCACGTGAATGTCGCTGGCTCGCAGCTGGACCGCTTCCTGAATCATCAGATTTACCAAGCGGATCACTGGTGCGGAACTGTCATCGACATCCTCCTCAGCCTGTTCGCTATCGGCATCGGTTTCGGTGAAGTCGATCGCCGTATCGGTGAATTCTTGCAGCATCGAGTCAGCAGATTCACCCTCGACCTGTCCGTAATAACGGTTAATGGCACCGATGATCGCCCCTTTCGAGGCAAGTGCCGTTTCGATCTTACGATTCAGAATGAAACGCAGCTTTTCGATGGTTTCGAGGTCAAATGGGTCGGCGATCAGAATTCGCAGAGCTCCATCTTCCTCGCTGAAAGGCAGGACCGTGTTCTCTCGAGCGACGGACTCGGGCACCAATTCGACCACTTCATCGCTGATTTGGGCGGATCGGAGGTCCACGTAGGGGATTTTGTGATGCTTTGCTAACGCTTCGGCCACCTCTTCCGGGGTGGCATATTCCATTTGCACCAACACATCACCAACATCCGCATTGGTCGTCTTTGCAACCTCTTCTGCTTCTGTCAGCTGGTCGAGGCTGATCACGCCATTCTTAAGCAGTAAGTCGGTAAAGTCCTGAACCACTCGGCTCATAGCGGCGTTCCTGGAAGCATGCGGAAGAGAGAATAGTGCAAGGTTCGAACCACGTTGGTGCCTCACCTATTTGGCCCTAGGATACCAAACGGGCCGGTTATTCGCATTACAAATTAGGCGTTCTGTGCCTTCAACGCATGCGAAAATGTGAGAGGATGTAGGGGCAGTGTCGGTAATACCTACCGTCCGCCTTGGGTCTGATCGGGAGATTTTGCTCTGCTCGCCATCCTCATTGTGAATTTGGGTCGCGCGAACTGATCCCCTCTGCTCACGATCGGCAGCCCACTTTCGAGAGTGGCGGAGGTTCGGAGCCTTGCATGGGTGACATCCCCAGTGACTTCATGCTCGCCGAAGAGGTGCTCACCGCGTAGGGAAGGCAGGGGATTGGATTCCTAGCAAAGGATTCCGGTCATAGAATTAGGGTCGACTGAATCCTGAGGTAGGGGGCCTGGATCACGGCTCGGTGGGTTCAAAATCGCTCGCTGCCTTTGCAAGCCTCCTGTGCAACCTTGGGTTGCGTTGGGGCAGGGCTACAGGCCAGCACGTCCTACAGGCCAGCACGGACTACGCCGACAGCAATCCCCATCACTTTGGCTTCACGCACATAGATGGGGGCCATTGAATCGTTGGCAGGCTGCAAACGAATTCTGTCTCCCTCCGGGTGCCAGAACTTAAGTGTTGCCTCACCCTCAGGCGTCTGGGCGACGACCATATCACCAGCGGCAGCCGTTTCTTGCTTCTGAATCACGACGTAATCGCCATCGGTGATGTGGGCATTGATCATCGAGTCGCCTGAGACTCGGAGGATGAATCGGTCGTCCTTGAAGAGCATCTCGCTGAAGTCGATGCGATCGTTTTGTTCGAATGCGAGTGTGGTAGGGCCGGCAGCCACCATGCCAGCCATCGGCAAAGCGTGACCACTGCGATCGGCTGCCTGCGTTAGTTCAATGGCCCGGGACTTGTTCGGGCTGCGTGTGATGAGACCCTTTCTTTCGAGTGCTCGCAGGTGGCACATTACCCCGTTCGGGCTCTTGATTCCGAAATGTTCGCCAATTTCACGCACGGTGGGACCGTAGCCGCGTTGCACGATGAGGTCACGAATCATGTTGTAGACATTTTGCTGTCTTTCGGTGAGCTGCTTCGCCATCGTGGGGCATCCTTCTCTCGGAGGGGGGCTGTGGCCTTCTTTAGGTGGGGTAATTTAGTATACCGCATACTAAACGTGTGTCCATAACAAATATGGGGGGATCTATAGGAGCCCGTTGAAGTGGCAAACCGCCCAAAGCCCCGCGGGAAAGCACCACCAAGCGAACCAGTGCAGTCGATCTTTCCTGCTCCAGCCGATTAGCCACGTCAGGGCTACGAGGCCGACTAGGAAGGACACAAATGCCCCAATCGCGAGCTCTGCGATCGAAAACTCGAGGGTTTCACCGATGCTGACCTGTTGCCAAATATCTTTGATGGCAAGCAGGCTTGCCCCGAGGATTGCGGGAATGGCTAGTAAGAAGGAGAAGGTGACTGAGTCCTCATTTTTCAGTCCAAGTAGTCTTCCACCCAAAATGGTAGAGCCACTACGGCTCACGCCAGGCAGGATCGCGAATGCTTGAAAGCAGCCGATGATCACCGCAGCCCGCCAGTTCAATTCGGTGTAGCAACCATCCCGTGGGGCTAGTCGACCAAGTAACACCAGCATGCACCCCGTCACCAGCAGCATTGCGGCTGCTAACGTGGGGCTCGTCAGCAAGGTCGAAAATTGGCTCTTGATGGTCAGCCCTACGACTGCGGCGGGCACCGTGCCAATTACCAATAATGGCAACACTC
>Ga0315331_10003995_pt1 | contig 11137 bp, 8 predicted proteins | sample M160m34915metaG_FD_203456 | JGI IMG/M metagenome (GOLD analysis project Ga0315331, IMG submission 203456) | Ammonia-oxidizing marine archaeal communities from Monterey Bay, California, United States - M1 60m 34915 | ecosystem: Environmental > Aquatic > Marine > Intertidal zone | place: USA... | reverse complement strand
TGCGGGTCATGGCCAGCACGCCGGCCTTCGCGCAGGCGCTGGGCAGCACGAAGGCGCTGCCCATCCAGGCGTAGGTGGTCACGATGTTCAGCACGCGCCCGCCCTCGCCACGGTCGATCCAGCGACGGCCCAGGGCCTGGGTGCAGTGGAAGGTGCCGTCCAGCACGATGCTCAAGACGCTGCGCCAGCCGCCCACGGACAAGTCCTCGGCGGGGACCAGGAAGTTGCCGGCGGCGTTGTTGACCAGGCCGGTGAAGGGCCCCAACTCAGCCTCCATCTTGGTGATGGCGGCGTCGATGGTCTCGGGCAGCTTGACGTCGGCGCTGGCCCACGCGCAGCGGTCACCCAGCGCGGCGCAGGTCTCTTCCAGCGGGCCGGTGCGGCGTCCCAGGATTCCCACCTTCGCGCCCGCAGCGTGGAAGGACTCAACCATGGCGCGGCCCAGACCGGTGCCGCCTCCAGTGACCAAGATTGTCTGGTTGGCGAGGGTGTCGTTCGTGTAGCCCATGCGCACGCTTTAACGAGACGGGGGCCACTGCCTTCGCGCCAGCTCCGTGTCGATGAAGGACGCAAGCTCGCGGTGGCCGAACTCGGTGAGGTGGTTCTGATCCAGGAAGCCGATGCCGCCCAGCCTCTGCAGCGCGACGGCGGCGTCCGCAAACTCCACGTTGGCTTCGGAGGCCGCGACCGACTGCATCGCCGCCTTGTAGATGGCGAAGCCCTCGGGTCGGGGCTGGACGGCCTCGGTCAGCAGCAACACTTTGGCGGGCGCCACGGTCTGCGCAATGGCCGTCAGGTTCGCCTCGAAGTGGCCCGGAGGCACCGCCGCGGTCTTGCCCCGTAGCCCCAGCACCAGCAACCGGAAGCCCTGGAACAGCCGCAGGTCCACCGTGGTGGGCGCCAGCGAGCCCGCCTGGTGGGCCGCGTAGAGCCTGTTCATGTCCGCCGGCGCCTGCAGCGCGTCGTTCACCCCCAGGTACAGGGTGTAGACGTCGCCCTGAAGATCCGCGTGGTGGGCCTGGAGGTACAGGCGAATGTGGAAGCTGTTCCAGGCGCCGACGCCCTGGTTGACCACGTCGGCAGAGGTCTTCAGCTTGGCGGGGTAGAAGTCCCGCAGATCGTCGTTCTGGTAGGCCCCGCCGGTGCTGCTCCCGCCCAGACAAACGATCCGCGGACCCGACTTCGGCGCGAAGGCGACGGGGTATCCCACCGACGGGTAGCGGGTGTGGTCGCCGGCTTCGAGCAGGGTGAACTGCTCGCTGATGGCCGCGGCGCCCTCCGCGGCCTGCACGCTCCAGGCATCCTGGGCCGCGGTCCAGCGCAGGGCGTACTCCAGCGCGCCGAAGCAGGCGGCGACCAGGACCAGAGACAGCACGTTCCAGCCCCGAACGGGGTTGCGCTGCAGCCACACCATGCCCCCCAGCGCGGCCCCGGCCAGGACCAGGTAGACCCCACCCCACACCTGGCTCATCGGGAGGCTCAGCAGCAGGAACAGCCCCGCCATGGCCCCGACGGCCAGGATGGGGTTCTTCGGACGCCAGGCGCTGACGAGCGCCGCCTGAGCGATGGCGTAGGGCACCCAGCCCAACAGCGCAGGCAGCGTGCGGGCGTCCAGGGACGGCAGGCGCAGGGTCTCGACCAGAACCCCGGCGTCCCAGAAGAGCGCCAGCCCACACGCCAGCAAGGGCAGGCTGGACCAGCCCTTGCGCGTCACCCGCGCCAATGAACCGACCAGTAGCGCGCCGCCGAGGCCAGCGAGCAGGCGCACCCAGAAGGGCTGGGGCACCTCGGGCAGGCGAACCCGAGCGGTGTGCAGCCCCGACCGGATGGCCCCCGGGCCCTCGAAGCGGGGCCCTTCGCAGCGCATCTGGCCGTAGACAAATCCTTGCGGGTCCTCCTGCACGGTGTCCCCGTCGCCAGGCTCACCGCTGCACGACAGCGGCTGGGTGGGAGCGTCCGGGTGCCAGTAGACCCCCTCCACGCCCTCGGCGGTGACGCGCAGCGCGGGCCCGGCGCCGTTGGCCTCGGTCCACAACTGAAAGAGGACCTCGCCGTCCGATGGCACGTCCACGTCCACCGGAAGAGACGCGCGGGGCCCCGAGGCGACGAACGAGCCAAAGCGCCCCACCGTCCACGCGTCGGCGTGCGGGGTCAGCGGGCCCAGCACCGACGGGTTCATCCACGGGGCCTGACTGGTGCGCCGCTCCCAGCCCTGCGGGGCTTGGTCTTCGCTGGCCTGTTGGCCGAAGCTCCAGGCCGTCGCGTAGGCGGCCAGGGCTCCAATCAGGGCGGCGATGACGACGTGGCGCACGCCTCAGCCTAGCAGTTCGGCGGGCTCCACGAAGTCCAGCGGCCGCCCCTCCAGGCGCTTGACCACCTCCACAATGCGTCGGTTGACCGGGCTGTGGTCCGGCGCCAGGCGCACGATCTCACCGTTCAGGTCGTCGATCTCGGTGGGCTTGCCGGCGTGCAGATCCTGAAGGGTGCTGCTCATGGCCGCGGCGTCGATCTGGATGATGCTGCGGGCCACGGTGAGCACGATGGCATCGGGCAGCGGAAGCAGCCGCGCCACCGCCCAGCCCGGCAGGGGGCCCAAGCGCTCGACGGGGAGGCGGTTGGCTCGGAAGGCGGCCACGCCCTCGGCCATGCAGCGGGCCAGGACCCTTCGGGCGTTGCGGTCCCGAAGCATCTGCTGGATGCGCAGGCCCGTGGCCGCGCACAGCCCGTTGCCCAGGTTGAACAGCAGCTTCCCGGCCTGGACGGCCCGCATGTCCTTCACCAGCTGCGCCTCCTCCCCGGCAGCGCGCCACGCCCTCGCCAGGGCCTGACCGACGGCGTCGTCCTGAAGCTGAAGCGGCATGCTGCTGGCCTTGCGAAAGCGCTTGCCCTGCACGATGACGTTGAAGGGCACCATGCCCGGCGTGACGGCCCGACCGGCAGCCTCGGCGACGCGCGTGGCGTTGTGCAGTCCGTTCTGCAGGCTGACGATGGGGGCCTCCAGCCCCGCCAGGTCCTGTCCGGCGATGAGGCTGTGGCGGCTCTTCACCGTCACCAAGACCACCTCGCAGCCGCGCAGGGCGTCGACGTCGTGGACCACCTTGGGATGGGCCGAGACCGGGTCGTGGTCCAGATCCTGGGCCTCGAGGGAACCCAACTCCTTCAGCCAGGGCCGGCCGAGCAGAGTGACGTCGTGACCCGCCGCGGCCAGCCTCACGCCGACGTAGCCGCCCACCGCTCCCGCTCCGTAGACGCCGATCCGCATGCGCTGCTCTAACGGAGCGACCGCCTCAACAGCATGATCCGGTTCATGGGTCGGCGAGAACCCGTTAATCCCGGCCGCATGAAGCTCTACACCCCGCCTCTGGCCGACATCCAGTTCCTCCTCCAGGCCTTCGACTACGACGCGCAAATCCATGCGATCGAGGCCTTCGAAGACTTCGACCTTGAAACCAGCATGGGCCTGTTCGAGGCCTACGGCGAATTCTGCGTCGAGGTGCTGATGCCCCTGAACGGGCCCGGCGACCAGCACGGCGTGAAGTTCGTTCCCGAGACCAACGCGGTCGTGCTGCCCCCCGGCTTCAACGAGGCCTGGGAAGGCTTCACCGAGAACGGCTTCACCAGCATCAGCTTCGACCCCGAGTACGGCGGCCTGGGCGCCCCGCACGTCATCGGCATCCTGGCCAGCGAGATGCTCATCGCCACCAACAAGAGCTTCTCGATGTGCCCGGGCCTGACCAACGGCCTGGTCGAAGCGCTGAGCGCCTACGGCACCGACGAGCAGAAGGACACCTACCTGGAGAAGCTCATCACCGGGGAGTGGACCGGCACGATGTGCCTGACCGAGCCCCAGTGCGGCACCGACCTGGGCCTCATCACCACCAAGGCCGAGCCCCAGGAGGACGGCAGCTTCAAGCTGACCGGCACCAAGACCTGGATCACCTTCGGCGAGCACGACATGACGGACAACATCATCCACCTGGTGTTGGCCCGTCTTCCGAACGCTCCGCACGGCATCCGCGGCATCAGCGCCTTCATCGTGCCCAAGGTGCTGGAAGACGGCAGCCTCAACGGCGTCGTCTGCAGCGGCACCGACCACAAGATGGGCATCCACGCCAGCCCCACCTGCGTCATCAACATGGAGAACAGCACCGGCTACATGGTCGGCGAGCCGCACCGCGGCATGCGCTCGATGTTCGTGATGATGAACAGCGCGCGCCTGCACGTCGGCATCGAGGGCGTCGCCCTGGCCGAGGCCGCCTACCAGGCGTCCCTGGAGTTCGCCAAGGACCGTCGTCAGAGCCGCAGCCTGAACCCGCAGAAGCGGGAGAAGGGCGAGGACGCCGACTGCATCCTGGTGCACCCGGACGTCCGCCGGATGCTGCTGAACCAGAAGTCCACGAACGAGGCCCTGCGCGGCCTGGTGACCTGGATCGGCATCAACTACGACCTGTCCCACCACGCCGCCGACGAGGCCTTGCGCCAGAAGGCGGACGACCTGGTGGCGCTGTTCACCCCCATCATCAAGAGCTACGGCACCGAGCGCGGCTTCCTCAACGCCAGCGACGCCATGCAGGTGATGGGCGGCGCCGGCTACACCTCGGACTGGCCGGTCGAGCAGCACATGCGGGACCTCCGCATCGCCGCCATCTACGAGGGGACCAACCACATCCAGGCTCTGGACCTGGTGGGCCGCAAGCTGCCGATGCACAACGGCCGCCTGTTCCAGACCTTCATGGGCGAGGTCAGCGCGCTGATCCGCGCCACCGCCGGCGATGAGTCCCTGGCTCCCTTCATCGAGGGCCTGAAGAAGGAGAGCAAGCGCCTCACCAACACGACCCTGTCCATGAGCGGCGTCGCCCTGAAGGACCCCGAGGTCATCGGCGCCATCGCCAGCAACTACCTGAACCAGTTCGCGCTGGTCACCCTGGCCTACGTCTGGCTGCGCCAGCTGAAGGCCGCCCAGGAGTTGGACGAGGGCGACGCCCTGCGCCGCAGCAAGTTCCAGACGGCCCGCTTCTTCTTCGAGTTGGTGCTGCCCGAAGCCGCCATGTACGCCGAGAAGGTCGCCGCCGGAAAGGGCAGCATGACCGACATCGACGTCAGCCTGCTGTAGTCACGGCCCCGCACCGACGGCGTCCGCGGCCCCGCGCCGCGCTGCCCGTACCGGAGTCCACGCCATGAAGACCGCCCTCGTCACCGGCGCCAGCAGCGGCATCGGCGCCGCCATCGCCCGAGCGCTCCTGCAGGAGGGCTACACCGTCGTCGGCTGCGCCCGCCGCGTCGACGCCATCCCCGACGGCGTGCACGCCTACCGCGTCGACCTGCGGCAGGAGGCCGACATCCTGGCCATGTGGGAGGACGTGCGCGCGCGCTTCGGCGGCGTGGACGTCCTGGTCAACAATGCCGGCGTGGGCTTCGCCGAGCCGCTGGTCTCCGGGGACACCGAGCGCTGGCGGCAGATGCTGGAGGTCAACGTCCTGGCGCTGTGCATCTGCACCCGCGAAGCGCTTGCCGACATGGGCGACGGCCCGGGCCACATCGTGCACATCAGCAGCATGGCGGGCCACCGCGTGCCGCCGGGCAGCGGCGTCTACAGCGCCACGAAGTTCGCCGTACGCAGCCTGACCGAGGGCCTGCGCAAGGAGCTGCGGGCCAAGGGCAGCCCCGTCCGGGTGTGCAGCGTCAGCCCCGGTCTGGTCCAGACCGAGTTCCACGGCAACTACTACGGCTCGGACGTCGCCCACGACCTTCGCGTCCTGGACAGCCAGGACGTCGCCAACGCCGTGCTCTACGTGCTAGCGCAGCCGCCCCACGTCCAGGTTCACGACGTGCTGATGCGGCCGACCGACCAGGTCACCTGAATCCGAACCACGCGCTCATGACCGTCCGCCCGCTCGACGGGCGATGACGACCCGGCCTACTTGTGACGGAAGACGATCCGTCCCTTGGACAGGTCGTAGGGCGTAACCGCCACCGTCACGCGGTCGCCCAGGACGACACGGATGCGGAAACGGCGGAGCTTTCCAGCCAGGTGCGCCTGCACCATGTGTCCGGACTCGGTCTCCACCAGGAAGGTGCCACCCGGGTGGACCTCCTTGATCACGCCCTCGATTTCGATCAGATCGTCGCTTGCCAAAGCAGTCTCCTTGCAGGGGCCGGACTAATCCCGGATCGGCTGAGGATCAAGCGGATACCGTGCTGTGCATGCTGCTGTTGCTGGCTTGCCCCCAAACCCCCGACACCCCGAACGAGACCGCGGAAGAGACCGCGCCCCCCATCGACTGGCCTTCGGAGGGCACGGTGCTGGACCACCTGACTCTGGTGGACGGGGACGGCGCTCGCGACGACAAGGCCCTGGTGATGGTCGGCGACACCATCTGGGCGGTCACCGACGCCGGTCAGGACTGGCCCGAGCAGTTGACGGTCCAGGACACGGGCGGAGCCTACGCGCTGCCTGGACTGATCGACAGCCACACGCACCTGGCCTACACCGGCGCGTTGATCTACCAGGGCGACCTCATCAACGAGAACGTGGACGCCACCCTGGCCTGGGGCGTGGTGGGGGTGGTGGACGTGGGCGGCCCGGTCTGGACCTACGCCTTGCGGGACAGCCTGAACGCCACCAGCCTGCACATGAAGGCGACCGGCCCCTTCCTGACCGCTGAGGGCAGCCACCCCTGCGAGCTCACGTATGACCGCCAGCTCTGTGTCTTCATCGAAGACGCCGCCCCCGCCCAGGCTCTGGTCGAGCAGGGCGCCGACGGCCTGAAGGTGGCCCTCGCCGACGCGGGCATCGACGCCACCTGGCCGCGGCTGGACCCCGAGCTGATCGAGGACGTCGCCGCCGTCGGAGCGCCGGTGTTCGTTCACGTCGGCAGCGCCCGGGACGCCGCCGACGCGGGCGCGGTGCACCTCGCCCACACCCCCTTCGACTCGACCATGAGCGCGGTCGGCCCGCTCACGTCGGTGCACAGCACCATCAGCGCCAACGGCAGCGTCCTGTGGACGGATGACATCCCCGACACCGTGCCCGCAGCCGTCGCCGCCACCTGGAACGGCAGCGCCTACCCGGTCTGGATGGGGGCCGCGGAGGAGTGGACCGTCATCGCCCGACAGAACCTGGCCTTCCTGGTCCAGAGCGAGGCCCCCGTCGTCGCCGGCAGCGACGCCGGGTACTACTTCGTCCCGCACGGATACGCCCTGCACCGCGAACTGCAAGAGCTGGTGACCGCGGGCATGAGCCCCCAGCAAGCCATCGCCGCGGCCACCTCGACCCCGGCGGAGCTCTACGGATTCGAGGGCCTGGGCTGCCTGGACGAGGGCTGCGAGGCCAGCCTGGTGTTGCTGAACGCCAACCCCCTGGACGACATCGCCAACACCACCTCCATCCGCGAGGTCTGGCTGCGCGGCCAGCCGCTGCAGCCCTCGGACGTCGGCACCGAGACCTTCTGCATGGACGACGGGGACTGCCCCACGGGCCGGTGTGACCTGGTGCTTCATGTCTGTGAAGCGGCCTGCACGGCCTGGTCCGCGGACAACAGCTGCGGCGAAGACAGCTGGTGTGCCGCCACCGACACCAACGGGCTGGGCGTCTGCCACGCCGAGGTCGCCCCCTGCGACTGGAAGGCCCAGGACTGTCTTCCGCTGTACGGTGAGACCTGCATCCCCGCCGACCTGGACACCAACTACTGCTGGCCGTCGGGGCCGGCGCAGCTGCTGGACACCTGCAGCTACGACAACCCCGCCACACGCTGCGAGCAGGGGCTCTACTGCAGCCCGGTCAGCTTCGTCTGCCTGGAGTACTGCCAGGACGACGCGGACTGCAGCTGGGGCAGCTGCCAGTGGCAGCAGGCGGCCGGTCAAGACTGGTTCGGGCTCTGTTACTGACGACGCCCGCCTACGGCAGCTCGTAGACGCACCACGCCTCCTCGCAGCGGAGCTCGCGCAGCGGCAGGCCTCGGTCCTTCAGAGGGTCCGGGCTGCCCGTGAACTCGAGGATGACGTCCGGCTGAGCGTCGTCCAGCCACTGCTGGGGGCTGCGCCCGACGAGGTCCTGGGTAGGCAAGGCGTGCTGGATCTCCTGCTTCCCGGGCTCGGGCGCGCCGGTCAGCTCGGCCCGCCAGTCTTGAGCCTGGTACCAGGCCAGCGGACGTTGGACCTCCAGCCAGACGATCCGGTGGTAGCGAGGCATGACGTCCGGAGGCCCCGGCCACACCGCGATGGGCCCTTCCCCCGGAAGCTCGACCGGCAGGGGCTTGGCCGACAGCACCGGCGCCGGCCACCACGCGGGCGCGAACCACAACCCTTCGATGACCAGCAGGCCGGCCAACCAGCCACGATGGCCCTTCAACGCCCAGGCAGCGCCGATGACCAGGGCGAAGCAGGGCGCGGTGAGCAGCCGAGGTGTGGCCTGCATGCGGTCGATGCCGGGGATCCACGCGCTCAGCGCCCAAGGCAACGGAATCGGGGTGCTGACCCCAGGAGCCAGCTCCAGCCGCTGACCCATGGCGGCGATCAGGCACAGCCCCGCCCCCAAGGCCAACCGGCGCGCCAGCGGGTCAGCCCGCCGCAGCCACAGACCGACGCCGCCGACCAGGCACAAGCCCAGGCCCAGCGTCCCTTGGGACAGCGCACGGATGAAGGGCCAGTTCAAGCTCAGCTCCCGCGGCTCGGCGCCGTACAGCAGCTGCCACGAACGCTGTCCCGCCCCCAGGTCTTCCCCGAAGAAACTGCCAAAGACCAGCTCGGCCAAGGAAGCGCCCTGGTCGCCCATGGGCGGCGCAGGCATGGCCGTCGGGTCCACGCCGTCGGTCACCACCTGCAGGTAGTACAGCGCAGCCAGCCCGGTGCCCACCGACCCCGCCAGCATGGGCTTCCAGCGCGGGAAGACCAGGCACATCAACACCACCCACACCGCCATCGCCTGGTAGGGCGTGGAGAAGCCCGCCAGGAGGCAAGCCGCCAACGCCGCCCACCATCGATCCGCCGCCGCGGCGAACAGAGCCAGCGCAAAGGCCAACGGCACCACGTTCTCGTACTGCCCGTTGCCCAGGGCCTGGACCACCAGCGGAGCGCTGAGCAAGGCGGCCACCGCGACCAGGGGGTTGCCGTCCAGGCGCCGCGCCACCCACGCCACCCCCAGCCCCGAGGCCACCAACCACAGCACCACCGCCAGGTGGAAGCCCGCGCGGGGGTCCGCGACCAGGTCCAGCAGGGCGGCCAGTCCTAGCAAAGGCAGGGCCAGCATGCGGATCTGCATGCCCTCGGGGTGGCCCATGCTGGGCAAGTGCGTGGGGCTGCCGCCATGGCCAAGGTCCCACGCCGCGATCATGTGCAGCATGGTGTTGGGGTCTGTGGGCGTCGCCGTCAGGTCGACGGAGCTGGGGTAGCGAACCAGCACCGCCAGGGCGACGGCCAACAGCAGGACCGGCAAGGCACGGCGCATCCCGCTGACGATACGTCAGGCGGGTCTTCGGTGGATGAAAGCGACCGCCGCCAGACCTAGAAGCGGACGTTCAGTCCGACGTAGGCCGGCCCCACGACCGGCCGCCACTCCAGGCGAGCCTCTTCCCAGGCCTCGTCCCCCTCGATGACCGGCAGCTCGTCCGGGGGCACCGCGCCGCCGTCGCGCAGGTCCAGCTGTCGCTGCAGGGCCAGGTTGTACTCGACGCACAGCTCCTCGGCGCGGTCACGGCCGTACAGGTTGGCCACCTGCTTGCGGTCCTCGACCATCGCGCGGACGGCGAAGGGGGCGACGCCCATGGTCATGGCGCCGCTGCTGACCAAGGTCAGCCCCAGCCAGCGCATGTCCTCGTTGAAGCCCTGCGAGGACTCGTACTCGCCCATGGCCCTGCTGTACTGCTGCCGCTGGAACTCCATCGCCGACTGGTAGTCCTCGTCGGTCTCGTAGTCGCCGCGGTCCACCCGACCGGTGTAGTCGTCGACGCGGGGGACGATCTGTTCGTGGTCGATGAAGAGCACCGGCACCACCGCCAGGCCCATCAGCGCAGCGCCGCCTGCGGCGACGCCGATCCCGGTCTTTTTCGCGGTCTTCAGCTCGTCGTCCAAGAGCTCAGCGCCCTCGGTGTCCCCCGTCAGGCGAACGAAGGTGAAGCTGTCCAGGACGGTCCCGCTGCCTGTGCGGACCACCCAGGTGGGCACCCCGTTCTCCCCGATGGCGTCGACGACCTCCAGCTTTCGCTCGTCGTAGACGCGAAGGGATTCGGCGTCCAGCTCGATCTCCTGGACCGGCTCCTCCTCGACCGGGGCTTCGCCCCACTCCGCCCACTCCAGCCCCGTCTCGGGGTCAACCTCCTGGCCGATGGCCAGACTCAACAACATCCACATGGGTCTACTGTTCGCAGGTGACGGCGTTGCTGTAGGTCACGCGGATCTCCGCGCCTTCGCCCGGGATTGAAGCCTCGGCGAACTCGATGTAGCGGTGCGTCTCGACCCCCGCGTCGTTCTCGACGACGTGGAAGGTCCAGCCCTCCGTCAACACCTCGTCGTCCACCTCGACGACGATGCTGTTGGGCTCGACGCCACCCTGACTCAAGTAGAAGACGCTGGCCAGCTTGGCGATGCTGGCCTGCTCGGCCAGGTCCACCAGGTGGCTGCCCCAGTCCAGGTCGCAGATGTCCAGGTTCATGCCGCCGGTCTGGACCGCGGCCTCGTAGTAGCCCCAACCCGCCTCGGCGCAGTCGCCGCCGTTCGGGACGGGACCGACGACCGCGTTGACGAAGGTCGCCGGCGCCTTGCTCAGCAGCGAGGTCAGCATGCCGGTGGAGCCGCCCAGGGCGTAGGGGCTCTGCTCGGGCTCATCGCTGACGAAGACCACGTTGACCGTGGAGTTGTCTCGGTAGAACTCGCTGTTGCACTCGCCGATGCCGGTCTGGTTCATGGCGTTGTTGGCGATGACGAAGCCCGCCTCGGTGAACATGCCGCCGGTGCCCGAGACCGCCTGCTGGAACACGGAGGTCTTGTTGTCCGTGTCCGGCTTGATGTAGGTCATGTTGTGGCAGCCCTGGTCGTTGGTGACGACCATGACCAGGTAGTCGACCTCGGACTCCTCCATCTCGTCGATGAAGCTCCCGAAGTTCTGGACCATGCGGTCCCGGTCGTCCTCCATCGAGCACGA
>Ga0315331_10003991_pt1 | contig 11145 bp, 14 predicted proteins | sample M160m34915metaG_FD_203456 | JGI IMG/M metagenome (GOLD analysis project Ga0315331, IMG submission 203456) | Ammonia-oxidizing marine archaeal communities from Monterey Bay, California, United States - M1 60m 34915 | ecosystem: Environmental > Aquatic > Marine > Intertidal zone | place: USA... | reverse complement strand
TCCAAATGTTTTGAAATTATAGGTAAAGACAAAAACGTAGAACATGTCTGTAATGAAGATACCTTAAAATCAGCACAAATGATTAAAAATGAAACAAAACCATGTCCTAGTTGTAGTGCTGCTATCTATAAAATAGAAGGTTGTGATCAAATGTGGTGTACTCAATGTAAGGTAGCCTTCAGTTGGAGAACCGGATTAAAGGTAACGGGGACGATACATAATCCTCATTATTATCAATGGATGAAAGAAAATAAAGATAATGTTATGCAACCAGGTGCGCAAATATGTGGAGGTTTGCCGGGATTAACATTATGGAGAAATGTTATTTCTACAATAAAATCAACAACACCGATGAATGAATTATTTTCAGATATGGGTTCATTATTTATTCATAGAAATACATTCTTTAGAAGATTTGTATTTCATAGTAATCCATTGTGTCATGTTCGCCACGGTTATGACCCCGATAAAAAACAGCTTTATTTAAGAGTGTCCCCCATTCATACACCCGCCTCATTCAATCGAAATAATAATTCTACAATTTCAGTTATTCCAAAAAAATATTATTATCAGTTACCTAAGGAAGAATGGGAAAACATGTTAAATGATGATAATAATAAACATAGAACTATTAATCGCGCATCACCATATGTATTAATGGTTCCACCTAGTATAGTAAAACTAACTTGTATCATAGGTAATATACATAATTTATTGCAAAGTATAAATCATTTTGATAATGTAGAATTGTATGACCAACGGCAAAAATGTCAATTGCAACAAGATAATCAAGACCTTAGAATAAAATTTATTATAAAAGAAACTACAGAAAAAAATATGAAAATACAACTAATGAAAAGAAAAAGAAAACATAAAAAAGAAAATAAAATTCTACAAATTTATGAATTATTTAGTCAAGTAACTGGTGAATGTTGTAGAAATATTGTTAATCAAAAAACAATAGAAACTATGATTACTAATTGGGAAAAAATAGAAAGAGTTCGAAAATATTGCAATTTTGAACTATTAAAAATTTCAGAAACGTTTAATCAAGTAGTGCCATTAATAACATTAGCATTTCGGCATTTTCGTTTAAATAGTAAAACCAAGGAAAATCCGGCTCAGGGTGAATGGGGTTCAAGTAAGGGCTGGACTGAGGGTGGAATTAAATATCTTAATAAAGAAGATTATATAAATAGAAAATTATATCACGATACAAAAGTATATACTAATCTTTCATCGACACATATAAGTGACGAACAATTAGAACATATAAATATTTATGATATTCAAAAAGATGATATTGCTTTGGCAAAAGCATATATACAAGCATGTATATGGAAAAGACAACAACGATTTTAAATAAATAATTCTCTTAAAAATTTTAATACCTCATTAACTTTATCATAATTTTTTTTTATACAAACATGTTTTTTTGAATTGCCTTTATATTTGATCTTACCGCATATTTGACATACTTTTTTTATTTCAGCTTTCTTTCCAGAACATATATGATCCTTTTTAGGTTTTCCACATATGGAGCATAAATACGGTGCCTTTTTTTCAGTTTTTTTTGGAAACGTAGCAATTTTGTCTAATGATAATGTAAAATTACTTGTTCGTTTTAAATGGCTACGACCTTTAAACAAAATATTCTCCAAATAAAACACCAATTTTTTATTTTTATTTAATAAGAATTGTCTATTTCTATGATATTTACTTTTAACAACATATCTATTATAATCTTGACAATTCTTATATATTCTACTTCTCCATTCTGTATGATGTTGTTTTTTTATAAAACCTATGCCTACTATTTGATTACTATCATTATTCATTTCAATAATATACATATAGGTGTTATATGGTATTTTATCAGGTATAAAATATTGGAATCCATAGACAGCTCCGTCCCATTCTTTTTCTTTTTTCCAATCTCTATTTTCCTTTAGTGTTTTATTATTAAAATGTGCCAATCCTATTTGTGTAGTAGAGAATATATTATTCATTTAATGAAATAATATATTCATATATTTATTTCAATTTTAATTATTTACAATAATATAACCGATTTAGTTTTCTCTTTGATTCCTCAAGATTTTTTGATTTATTGTTTTTTACCTTTTTAACATTACAAGATAAATGAAATAAAACTTGGGAAATATTTTTACACCCCTCTTTATCATAAATATCTTTTGTTATTTGTAAATTATTTGGGTCAGTATTATATAATTTTGTTAATAACAACCCTTTATCTTTTAAAAAAGCTTTATAATAATGTTTTTTTAATTTTTCTATTTTATCAGATTGACTAATTAATTTTGCAGGATATTTGCCTATACGTGTGAAAGCTTTTTCATAAGCTTTATTTCTATTAGTATGCATATGTACAATCATAGCTGAAGGAATCCATTCTTTATCAATGCCTATTTTTTCCCAATCTTTTTGTATAATATTATATTTATCTAAAAAATGTTGCATATGTTTTCCATGACAATCTTTAAAACCACCGTAATTATAATACAATTCATTTAATATTTTTTGATCATTTTTTTTAAATTTTAAATTTAATCTTAGAATATTATGATTTTGCATAGCTAATTTTATTAAAATAGCAGTTTGATGATCTTGTTGTTTCATAGCTTTTTCGGCTAATTTTAAGTAAAAATGTATATTATGTTTTACTCTTTGTTTAGTCAAAAATTTTTCACCATCACTTAAAATAAGTATAACAAGATTTGATACAGCATTATTTGTATAATTAGGAATGACTTTATCTTTATTATAAAGATAACTTAATAGTTTTTTTGAAGCATTTCTCATGGTTTTGAGATTTAATTCTAATTTTTTATCAAATTCAGTAGTCATTAGATCTAAATATATTTTTTTCAAATCAAATTTTTTTAAATTTAAACAACCTGTACTTTTTCTTCTAGGAGAAGGTTCAGGCGAATCTAAATCAATTTCTGTCCAACTATTCATTTTTGTAAATTCACGATTTTTATTTTTAGGTGAAAACGGATTCATCGTAGAAAACAACTCGTTTCCAGTATCCGACAAAGTTCTAGTTCTTAACATATAATATTTATTAGATAAATGTTATTAAATTAAAATTGTAATATATATTATATGAGTACATGCACTTACGTTTTTTTAGGAATTACCTGTGCTTATGAGGCAATTTGTTGTAGTCTTTTCACTCATTCACTATATAAAGAGTGTAAAGATATAAATAGATATAAGATAATTCAACGCACAATGGATAATGACGATGAAGATTCTCAAGAATTTGATCGAATGTTAAAAAGAATTGATAATACGGGTGAAGAAAAAGAGACGCCTATATTATGGAATAATAAGCCATTATTGGGTGAAAATAACGAAGAAGAACATATAGAAGAGCCTAAAAAATATAATTATGAAAAGGTAAATTTCAATGTTAGGTCTAGTTTAGAAACATTATATGAAGATCAAAGTAATGAAGAGGCTTCAATACAATTATAATAATTATTAATGATATTTATTTGTTTTGAATCAAAATTGAAAAAATTGAATAAAAATTCATCATTAATATCTTTATAATCAATAATATCAATTATATTTGGTATATAATAAAAAGCATTAATATCAAGATTTTTCATTCTATATCTTGTTGAATCTAATATATAAATAATTGTTTTGGTATAAAATAATTTTTGTAGTTTTAAAAATTGTATATGTGATTTGTCTATTATGACATAATTGTCTTTTGTGGTAACGCCATATTTACCTTCTAGATCATATTGTGGCAAACCATACATTTTATTAGCGAAAATTAATTTTTTCATACCATAAAAATTACATGGTTTATTTGTATAAACTATATTTAATGACGTGGTGTTTTTTTTTAAATAGCACGTTTTTATATTTTTGTATTTGAAAATATTTGTTTCATTATTACTAATTAGTGTTTTATTTGATCTTATTCCGGGATCTAAATTGGTTTTTAAAATATCAATGCTATTGTATTTTTCTATAAATGGTAATAAATTTTTTATAATAGAACTACAACATACTGGTAAATTACGATTAATTGGAAAACGGATATAATTTTCATAATCTTTATCATATAAATTAATATATTCAGATGATGGTTTTTTCTGTAAATAAAAAAAACACGTGGGCGTTTGTGCTTGTTTATGGAAAATTTTATTTGTTTCAGTATTATTCATAGTATGTAATTTTACTATTTCAAATTGTATTAAAAAATCATGAAATGAATTGCTTTTTTTCATCCATAAAGATGGAATAATAGTCAATAAATGTTGATAATCATCTAATTGATGTATAAATTTTCTAATAAAATTTTGCCATATTGTTTTTCCATCTAATTTTTTAGAAATATTATTATTTGTAGGTGTTTTGATTATGCCATAATTAAAAGGTGGATTAGCAACTATAATATCTATCTTTATGAATGGCATTTCAAGATAATCATAATTATATATATTGCCATAACTACCAAATATTTGTTTTAATGTTTTAATATGTTCTATATTTATTTCATTCATAAACAGCATATTTTTTATAATATGTAATTTTCTTAATTTAGAATTACTAATTTTTGTTTTTAAAGAGATATATAATTTATAAAATAAAACAATCATAAAATATCCTTTTCCGCAACATGGATCAAACCATTTCAAATTAGGATTTTCAAATAAATGTTGAGGTAATAATTCAAACATTTTATTAATAAGATTATAATCTGTTCTAACTTCTCCATATTTTGTTTTATTCTCAATACTTACATCAAAATCCTGTTTATAAACATCAAAAATATTATGACAATCAATATTTAAAATAGACATAATATATTTAAAATAAAATATATATACATTTTTACCTAATTATAATATATATGAAATTAAAGTATTTTTTATTAGGTTGTATTTTAAGTATAATTTGGATATTACATTTTTTTGGAACTAGATTGAAACCTAAAACAAAACCTAAAATAAAGATAAATATACCACCATTAATCCAAGAGTCACACATTATTTTATTTAATAAGCATATTCATCATTGGATGATATTTTTGGTTGTATTTATTATAAGTAGTGTATTATTGTATTTTTACAATCATAAATTATTAAATATTATACAAGGCTATAGTTTAATTCAAATAATACATGGGTTAAGTTATAATGATCGTTTTGATTTTTCAGTTAAATTGTGAATTTGTTGTAACATATAAAAATGAATACTCCATTGTATAAAACTTTTACAATAATTAGGAAATAATCCTCTATAAAAACCACTTAATCCTTCTGATTTATATATTTTTTTTATCATGTCTTTTGCACCATTATAAACGGGAACAGAACTATCAAATGATTGCAATTGTAATCTTCTTCTTAATAAATCAGTAGGATAAGAAATTGTCAAAGCTAATACACTAGATATTCCTCCACTTAGCGGACTTAAACTAGGATATTCATTTTTAATTTTATCTTGAAAATAAAAAAGAAATCCACTGAAAGTTCCAAAACCAAATAAGCTCATGCCAAATCCATTATACAAATTTTTAACGGGTGTTTTTCTTAAAACGTCTAAAATACCATTGTATTTATTTTTATTAGTTTGTAAAGATAAATAACTTCTTGTTGTTTCTAATGGATATATCATACCAATTGAACAGCTTCCACTAGCTATACCTGAAATAAGCTTATTATCAATAGTATTATCAATTTTTCTAAAAAGAGCATAATTAATAGAATATTGTGGTATTCCTTTAATCAAATTGATACCATTTCCTTTCCATAAATATCGAATCCCTTCTTTCTTAACTACACTTTGAATTGTAGAATGAGGTATAAAAGGGTTTTGACGTTGTATCCTCCATAACTCAATAGGTGCTGATGCGGTTTTTGAAATAATTGATGCCCCACTTGAAACAAAAAAATTTTCAAAAAATAAATACATTCTATAAATATTAAATATTATCTTTATATTGATAAATTAAAAATCATCTTCTAAAAATGTATGAGCGCATCCTAATAATATTGCACAACAGCAAAATGCACAATAAAACCATAAAACAGTAAATAATAAACCTAGAAGACAAGATAATAATAAGAATATTACATTATTTATTAAAAATGTTTGAGTTAAATCTGGATAGAATACTAGTGAAGTAAATAAATACATTAATCTGCCAATGGTTAAAATTAAAGTAATGCATAAACATAGTGCTATTAATAAAGCTAAAATTGCCAAAAAGTTAATTAAACATTCTTTAAATTTATTTATATATCTTCTATAATTACAAGTTTCGTAATTTGTCAAATCATATATGCAATAACAATTAAAACTATTTCTAATGATATAAATTCTATTTAAACAATTACAAGATATATGAAACACTGGATGGTTTTCTTCACCACTTTCTATATCTCTTTCTTGATTGCTATTAATATAATTAGTTATTATTTTGCATAAATTTGTTTCAACTTCTTGACGACATGCGGGACATATTGTATTGGTTTCATAATATTTTTTATAACACATATTACACATCGAATAATCACACTGTTTTATTTTACATTTTCTTACATATATATCATCACCGGCACAACAATTACATTGTCCTTTTTCTATTGGTTTTATTTTGTTCATTAAAAAAATAAAACTAATTAAAATAAATTCGATTTTAATGTAACAAACTTTTTTCTGGCATAAAATAACACATAATAATTGTTAATAAAATTAAATTAATACCATAATGATTATAATTTTCAGGTTCTTCTCCAGGATATTTAGTATTAAATATAATATCCCATACATCAATGCCAAAATTGGTGGTAGGATCTATATGATGATTTACATGTGTTTCTGGACTATGAAAAACATAATTAATATTATGAAAAGTAGCATATAATAAAGCCCATAAGACACATGCCCATAAATCTACTTGTTTTATAATTATAGCAGCAAATACAAATAATAAACCTTGTGTTACAGAATTATTAACAGCTTCTAAAAATATATTTTTTAATCGTTTATTTATAGAAGAATCGTGATGAGTAATATCATGAAATTCCATAAAATTTAAAAAACATCTAACTATTTGATCGGAATATATATTTTGAGAAAAAAAATTATCTTGTTGTGAGTATAATTCCGTCCATGGTATAGCATGAGAACACCAATGAACAAAATATCCAAAACCACTTATAAATATAAAGCTTATTACGGTAATAAAATAATCTTTTTTGGTTTTCAAAGATAAAAAATATAAACAACAAAGTGAAACAATATAAAAAGGATAATTTATTTCAATATTTTTTAATAACATCGCTAAAGATTTATATTTAACAAAAAAATCTTTATTAGTATCATTCAAATTTAAATTTTTTTTGTTCTTATCTTTTTTTCGTTTTTTCTTTTCTTTTTTCTTCTTTCTTTTCTTTTCCTTTTTATCTTTTTTCCATTCCTTTTTATTTTTTTGATGTCTAAATTTATTTTTTATTAAAGAAGTAATAATAGTGCTATTTTTTTGTTCTATCATTATTATTATATAAAATTAAAAGAAGTTATGATATTTTACAAATAAAAAAATATAACTAAAGTTTAAATGGGTGAAAAAAAACAAACACCAAAAATAATAAAAACAATAGGTTCAGCCTTAAAAAAATCATCTGTATCAAAAAAAAATTTAGCAATGTTATTAAATGCTATTCATTTAGGGTTACCATGGATATTATTAGGATTAGTATTATTAGGTCCTAGATGGTTGGCTATACTTTCTTTGGGATTTTTAGCATTATGTTTAATGTCTCTTATGATATTAGGAGGAAGTTGGCTTACTATGCTTACTCAGGAAATTACAGAAGATGACCATAATATTATTGATCCTTTTGTTGAAATATTAAGAATGAAACCAAATGATTCTAATAGAACAAAGGTTTATTGGATGGTTGGATTATGGTTTATAGTAGTAATAGGTGCTGTATTTTATGTTAGATTTATATCAGAAAACAATATAGTAAAAAAAGTTTTAAGCGATGATCTAGATGTAAAAGGGGTAGTTGATATTGTAAGAGGCGCAGTTTAAAATGGTAAGCTTTTTAACCAAAATTCCATTCTTTCAAATTCTTTTCTACTCAATTTTTTATATTTATTTACTTTTCCAAATTTCAATAATAAAGGAGGTTGTTTAAATTTTTCATTTTTATAAGGTTTAGATGATTGGTAGTAACAATATCCTACTGATCCATTATTTGCTGAATTTAAATTCCAATAATCAACAACACAACCACAAAATAAATGTTGAATTTTCCAATCCGTATTAAACTTAAATTTTCCAGTTGGTTTAAATTTATCCCATAAAAATCCTGCTTGTTTGGCAGTTAAACCTAAACCAGTGGTAGATACATTAGCAATCCTTTTTAAAACATCAAATATAGATTCTAAAGCAATTAATCTATTTTCTCTCTCAATTGGATGTCTTAAAATCAACTCAATTCCTCTCCATAACCCATGTTTATTTGAAATAGTATTTTTCATAATAATACTATTTAATTCATTTTCATTATAAATATTATCAAATATGCCAGTTTTTTCAGTAACTAATTGATATTTTTCAGGTCGATTTATCATAAAACATTTAAAACAAAAATCATCAAATAATTTGTTTTTATAAAATTTTCTACAAGAAGGACAATCAGGTTCCTCTTTTATTTGTTTTTCACTTTGAGTTTCTACTATACAAGCCATGTTTTATAATGTTATTATGTGCAAATTTTTAATTCGATTTTCAAAAATTATATTATTAAACATATTAAATAAATGTATTAATATTTAATTAATATGTCAATAGAGTTAAAAAATGAAGTTAATATGATGAAATTTATAAAAAAAAATAATTACTTAGTATTATATCCTGATACATCAATAAAACTATATGGTTCTTTGAGAGATATTGAAAATGATATATTAGTTCATTCGAGTAGTATATCAAAGAAATTAAAAGATAGCGATCATTGTATTTGTATATCTAAAGGAACAAATTATGTATTTTTTATAAGAAAATTAACATAATTGTTGTCTTAATACCCATCCAGTTTTACGCGCTAAATAACGATTATAACTATTATGTTTTCTATCTATTCCACTACCTACATCTGTCGTTCTTCCTTTATAACCTTTTTTAACACAACAATATTCGTTTTTAGCTGGAGTAGAATCACCAGGTCCTCCAGCATTAGTAATTTGAACTTGATTTGGGCAATTAGCATTAGCTTTGACAGATTGATTTTGTGCATAATTTCTAGTAACTGCTATTAATTTTCTATTTAATGTAAATTGACTAGCCTTTTTTTTGTATTGTTTTTCGTTTAATCTAGGGTCTCTTTTTGGATATTTGAGACCAAAACATGAATTATTTTTGGCATACATTTATATAAATAAGAAGATATAAATAAAATCGAATAATTTAATTTATTGATAAAATAAATAAATTAATGACTACATGTATTCATTGTAATAAACAATACTCTAATGCTAAATGCTTTAGAAAACATTTTGCAATATGTGATATATTACATGGTGGAACAAATGATCAAATATTAAATTTAAAGGAACTGACTGTTTTAGTAAAAAAATTAGTAAAAGATAATAATGATAAGACCAAGCGTATTAAAGTATTGGAAAATAAATTATTAAAACCTAAAGAAATAAATTTATTGAAATATTTAAATGAAAACATAAATAATTTAGATTCATTTGAACATTTTATAGGAACAATAAAAATAACAGATGAAAGCGTTGAAAACTTAATTGACCTAGGTTTTGTCGATGGTATTGTTGAATTAATAAAATCAAAAATACCTAATACATTAAATGAAGACATACCTATTAGAGGGTTTTATGAAGCACCATATAATGAAAAAATATTGATATATACAGGTGTTGATTGGGTTACATTAAAAAAAAATAAATTTGATGATATGATATTCAATATTCAAAGAGAATTAATCAATTATAGAGAAACATGGCAATCAAAATTAGGTGATAAAATATATGATAGCGAAAGTGATAAATATTTACAACTAAGTTCAATTATATTAGGAGGTGAAGAAAGAGATGTAAATATTTTAAAATGTTATAAAAAACTATATCATTCCATAAAAATTAGAGCTAGAAATTTTATTAATAATAGATATAAAATAATATAAATAAATCGTTAATATAATATAAAAATGAATAAAGTCCTATATTTTATTCGACACGGAACAGCTTTACATAACGTTTTATTTTGGGAACAGGGGGAAAAAGTTTATTCAAAATATCGCGATACACCGCTTGTTAAAAAAGGCGTAGAAGAAGCAAAAAAATTAGGTGAAACGTGGGAAGATATAGATAAAATAGAATTAATTATTACATCGCCTCTTCTTAGAACTTTACAAACAACTGATAATATTTTTTATAAAAAAAATATTCCAATAATAGCTTTAGATTGCGTTATGGAATATTCACAGGGATTGGACCGTTGTAATTATAGAAAATCAATAACAGAATACAAACCGTGTTATCCAAATGTCAATTTTTCTTTTATAGAAGATGACATAGAAAAAAAATGGAGATACTATAGATATGAAACAATAGACGAATTAGATGAAAGAATCAAAGAAATGATAGGTTTTATTAATACACGAAAAGAAAAACATATAGCTATTGTCTCTCACAGTTCTTATATAAGTCATTATTTATTTAATCGAATAGGGGATGAAAATAATGAATTAAAACATTGTCATCCTTATATTCATAAATTATAAGTTAAATTCTAATTATTATATATATATGAAATTAGAATTACAATTTTTTGATAAAGAAGAATGGAGTATGTATGGTACTATAAACGTAATGATTCCTTTTTTATTATTGATTGTTTTACAGCAAAAAATTAGCTATGATACTTTAATTTTAGCTTCTATTATTGGTATGATGAAAGGAGATCTAATACCTAAAATTATTTTCACGGGATTCTTGAATTTTTTAGTATATGAAAAAAATATTGAATGGATTTTTAGAAGTATACTATTTGTCGTTTCTACATTTATTATTCATTTTATACCTTATAATAATATTGTTCATAAGACTGTT
>Ga0315331_10003988_pt1 | contig 11148 bp, 10 predicted proteins | sample M160m34915metaG_FD_203456 | JGI IMG/M metagenome (GOLD analysis project Ga0315331, IMG submission 203456) | Ammonia-oxidizing marine archaeal communities from Monterey Bay, California, United States - M1 60m 34915 | ecosystem: Environmental > Aquatic > Marine > Intertidal zone | place: USA... | reverse complement strand
GTGCCTAGCGGGCAATCATCAAATTCACGTTGAGGATAGGAATTTCAAGCTGTGTTTTCCGCACCACCGATACTAGACATTCTGACAAGTAGGCCCTGACCCGGCTCATTAGTCCCTTACTGGGCCCCAGGCGCAGGCGATGCGTTCGTTCGGGGCATATTCCCTTTCGAGGATGGTGACCCACTGCTCTATACCCAGGGTCTCTTTCCCTCGGCGAATTTCTCCTCCGATGGGGACGGGATCATCGATTCAGGGACGGATGGCGCTGCACTCGTGAGCTTCATCGAGAGTTGTCGCCAGTTCATCGTCGCCGCAGGACTCGGCCCTGACGACAAGACCTTCCTCTACGGGTGGATCAAGGACAACCCGACGACGGGAAACGGGAAGGCCACGATTCCGGGCTACTCGGCCTGGGGGAATACCCAGGACATTCGCTCACAACGAACTTTTGCCCACGAGCTGGGGCATCTCTTCGGCTACTCCCATAACAGCCCGTTTGTCGACGAGCTCGGATGGACGTGACGGGACGGCTTATCGACAATCCAGCAACCAACAATGTCACGTCGCGCGTCAAGGAACTCGATCACAGGGACATCATGGTTCCGGGCCTGCTTAGCGAGCAGGCTTGGGTCGACACTTCTACCTACGACGCGATGTTGTCGGATCACGTCGTTCAATGCGCGGCCCCCAATTTTCATCAGTTCGTCGCGGTCATTCAGGGGATCTTCGATCCGTGGGGTCCCTATCAGATCGAGCGGAATCCGGTGTTTCGGTATCCGTGGCCGTCGTCGTCGCCGACGCCGCAACGGTTCCAGCAAGGGCCCTTCACCCTGCGATTGGTCGACGACATCGGCCGTGAATACGTCCAGAACTTCGATGCCACTATGTTTACGGAAGACCCTGAGGGTCTCGAGGCGGAGTTCGGCGCGTTTCAGGTGGGCGTCCCGGTCGATCCGAACGCGCGCATCGTTTCGATGGAAATCCACGACGGCCAACGGATTCTGGCGTCGAGGCAGGGGGTCAAGGAGCCGACGATCGAGATCCTCTCGCCTCAGCCGGGCGACCTGTTGGGAGAGGTCACGACCATCGCGGTGCAGACCGATGATCCGGATACGGATCCGTCCCTGATGATGATCAATGCCGCTTACAGCCCGGATGACGGGGAGAGCTGGGTCCCGATTGCTGTGCAGCTTCCTGGCGTGACGACTGAGTTCGACGTGAACACGGCCGAGATTCAGCGCTCCAATGGAGAGGGCGTGATCAGGGTCTTCGTGAGTGATGGGCTGAATACGGCTTATGCGGACGCCGCTGGCTTGTCGCCTCAAAAGGCGATCTACCCCGTGCCGGAGTTGGGCTTCGGTGTCGGGCTTATGAGGTGTGCCACCGTCCTCTCGGCTATCCGCCGACGCTCACGCCCCTAGATTGGCGCGCACATCGTGTCCTATGGAATGCGAGATCACATGCCCGTTCGGCGGCGAGAGCGAGCGTCGTCGCACGGGCTTGCGAGGCTCGTCGTCGGACTCGAGCTACGCATCCCGAAATGGGGGTCTGAACCTTTGGCGACTACGGGAATGGCGCCCGTCGGGCGCTTCGGACCACGAAGGCCCTGCTCTTAGTCGAAGGCAGATTGGAATTTCCAGCTAACCAGGAGGGCCTCGCTCGTGCTGGAGATCGCCGGCTTGACCGGGACGTGTTTCGGCGGGAGCCCGGGCAGGCAGAGGGTCTACGCCGCTGGATCGACGTGCGGAGCTCCGCCCCCCCCCCTGGAGGTGATCCAGGTAAAGACGGGCTCAGCCATTCCGTCCACGGGTTGCGGCTGTACCTGCGTGATCAGCGTGCGGTCTCGCCCCTGAAGCGCCGGCCCTCTTGTGTCTCTCCAAGGGTGCGGCGCTTAAGAGAGACGCCTAACCTTAACACGTAATGCCCTCGATGAAGACCATTAACAAAGGCGAAGAGACGGGGGGCGCCATCGCGACTCATTTTCCGCAGCTCGATGGGCTGAGAGCCCTTGCGATTCTCTTCGTCCTGATCCAGCACGGCTTTCCGGAACATTATTTCGTCAATCGCAGTCTTCCGTGGGGAGCAGCTGGCGTTCGTCTTTTCTTCGTGCTAAGTGGCTTCCTGATCACCAGGATTCTGTTGGATTGTCGGCGGCGAGAGGGTCGCGATGCGGGCGCGCGCAGACCGGCGCTTCATGCCTTTTATGTGCGCCGTGCCCTCCGGATTCTTCCCGTCTATTTCTTCGTTCTTGGCGTTGCGGCGCTCCTGGATGCTCCGGGCGTTCGCGATCATTGGGTCTGGCTCGCGACGTTCACGAGCAATTTCCTGTTCGCGAACCTCGGGAACTGGCCTGGATTCATCAACCATCTCTGGACTCTTTCGGTCGAAGAGCAGTTCTATCTGATCTGGCCCGTCGTGATTGTGTTCGCGCCGCGCCGCGCGTTGGTTCCGATCGTGCTCGCGACCGTTGCGGCGGCGCCTCTATGGCGGGCCACCAGCATCGGACTGGGACACAACGCGATCACGACGAGCGTGTTCACGATCAGCTGCTTCGATTCTCTGGGTATGGGCGCTCTTCTCGCGATCGCGCGAGACCCCACTCACGGCTCCGAGGCGCTCCTGGTTTCGCTCCGGCGTGTGGCGCTCTACGTAGGAGTGCCCGGCCTCCTGATCGTGCTGGGGCTCCATATTACGGGACACCTTCCCGCGTTTCAGCTCGTCGCCCGTGACTTCGCGATGGCTCTCGCTTTCACCTGGGTAGTGGATCGAGCCTGTGATGGCTTCGGGGGTGGGATCGGATGGCTGCTCAGCTGTGGTCCGGTTCGATACGTCGGGAAGATCAGCTATGGAATCTACCTCTACCATCGCTTCATCCGCGGTTTCCTCTTCATCCTGGTGACGGAAGGCCATCTGCCGGCACCATCGGGATACGGGACACGGTTTCTCCGAATTGCGATCCTTTCCATCCTCGTCGCGGCTGCCTCCTGGCATTGGCTCGAGGCGCCGATCAACCGAATGAAAGACCGTTTCCCGTACGATCGCCCCCGGGCCTGACTATTTGACCGAACATACCGGCGCTCGAGCCCGGAGGCAGATCGGGCAACTTCCAGAAGGGCGGGGGAGACCACCCCTTCAATGAGGAACCCATGGAGAGAAAAGTCGCGCTGATCACAGGGGCGAGTCGAGGCATTGGACGCTGCGGAGCGCTTTCGCTCGCTGCACGCGGATTCGACGTCGCAATAACGGCCCGCACTCTGCATGAGGGCGACGGGCGCGCCGGGACCGTAGTGCTTCCCGGTAGCCTGGACAGAACGGCCGAAGAGATCCGCGCGATCGGACGTGAAGCGCTTCCGGTGGGGATGGACATCACGGATCGCGAGTCGATCCTCAGCGGCTATCGGACGGTCATCGACGCCTGGGGCGAAGTCGGAGTTCTGGTCAACAACGCCCCATACTCGGGCCCGGGAAGCGACGAGAAGCTGCTCGACATCAACCTCGAACACGCCACAGCGCTGCTTGCAGGGAACTACCTGAACCAGCTCTACCTCACACAGCTCATTCTGCCGGGCATGCTCGACAAGGGCCACGGGACTGTCATCAATCTCGGATCTGGTTCTGCCCTGGTCGCGCCACCGGCGCCGGCCGGCGAAGGGGGCTGGAGCCTCGCCTACTGCGCCTCGAAGGCGGCGTTTCATCAACTCGCCGTGGTCGCCGACGTGGAGTACCGAGAGGCGGGGATTCGCGCCTTCAACCTCGAGCCGGGCTATACGGTCACCGAGCGCCACGAGGCGCTCGGCGCCGGCCAGCGTTTCTCACAGGGGTTTCACGGAGATCCGCCCGAAGTCGCCGGCGAGGTGATTGGCTGGCTAGCGGGCGATCCCATCGCCGATCGTTTCCGAGGCAAGATGGTTCACGCACAGGCCCTGTGCGCGAAATACGACCTGGTACCGGGATGGTCTCCTCAGCAGTGAGCCCGCGTGGATTGGCGCGCCATCTCTTCGTTCGAGCGCAGAGTGCCGGTGCAACGCGGGGCGTTCGAAGGTCCGCGCGGGACTCTCTTCGGGGCTAGGTAGGGCGCGTGTCGCAGCCGGGACCAATTCTTTTTTGGCGGGCCGGGGCCTTGGTTTTGCGGGTTACAAAGCCGGTGATCATCGAATCCTCCGAGTTCTTCCTCGTTGACTCCGTGGTCCTGAAGGAAGGGGGGACTGCCAGATTATACGCCCGCCCCGATCCCATCGATTTGGGTCCAAGAGGCCGATTGGAACGTTCATCCGCCCGGCGTAGAACTCACTCGTCGCGGAGGTACATCTGGCGGAGCGTTCCGCCGTAGGGGATAGGAATTTCCGCCGGCCGATACCAGACCGGAGACGAGTAGGCGCGTTCCTGGAGTGTCGCTGGGCGGCCCGTCTCGGACACATCGACGCCAAGGGAGATCGCATCGAGCAGGGAGTAGCGAGGGGTGGGGATTTCCAGGGCGCGTACGTAGTAGAACGAGGGTTGCGCCGGATCGAACTCGGGATCGGACCAAAGGGTCACCAGCTGCCCCGCGCCGATCGCGTTCGAATAGGCGCCCGTCTCCAGGTCGACGGTGTTGCCGACCTCGGGAAGTTTCCCGTCGACGTCGAGCTGCCGATCTCCCGACCATGCGACGTCGTAGACGCGTTCGTGACCCTTGCCGGAATCATCGACCCATCCCTTGACGACCTGAACGCGATCGAGGTTGGCGCCGGACGGGTCTTTCATCGCGGCGATGAGCAGGCGAGGTGTGCCGTTGCCTGTTTCTTTTCGAAGTTCACCGCCCATGGGCACACCGCGCGACCAGGTATCTGGATCGAAAAATGAGGGCGCACCCGCTTCCTCGGCAGCCAACTCAGCTCGCAGCCTGAGGCTGATTCGCGGCCCCGTCGTCGCGTAGACCTCTCTCCTCATGAACGCCTCGAAGATCGATTTCCGGGTGTTCTCCGTGGCCCATGCCGCAACGAGTCCCGCTGCGCCCATGTCCCAACCCCGTGCCACGCCGATCCCGGTCGGCTTCGATCGATCCGCGGGAGACGAGTCTTTTTGTCCCTTGCCAGCGAAGGCGGTCTCCTCGATCGCCGAGATGCCAGTGTGGGAGTCGGATGAGCCGATCATCCCGACCTGATAGGGATTCACGCCGATCTGGTTTTCGATCTCGAGACCCCGAACGAGTGCCGAACGTACGTAGTCGCCGCGCGTCGCGTCGGGCGTCGGGCCGTTCGGATAGAGCACTGCGTTGTAGGTCTCGAAGTCAGCGAATTCGTCGTTCGGCGAGAGGGCGGGATGCGCTTCCGAGTCTCCCTTGATCTGTGTGACCTCGACGACGCGCTCGAATTGCATTCGCCGTCGTGCGTAACGCTCGCTGAGCGGGTTTCGAAAACTGTCCTCGAGCGGGAACATCCGGCCCATCGAGACGTTCGAGTTGTGGGGGATCGCGATGAAGGGGGCGCCCGTTCGTTCCTCGATCGAGGCGAGCCATTCCCAGAGGTCTTCGGGACGCGGAGTCTCCGTTCCGCTCAAGGGCAAGAACTGGCTCGCGATGTCGCTCCCGGCTGGCGTGAAGACCACGCGGTGCAGGTTCGCGCCGCCGGGGAGAGCCGTCCATTCCCAGCCGATGAACGCGGAGAATTCGCCTGGTTGGTTGTGCCGATCTGCCGTCTCGATGATGTCCATCCAGGCACCGAGGCGCTTTTGGTCACCATGCAGGTCCAGATACCAGTCCATCGAGGAAAGTCCGGGGTCGTTCTCGCTGGGAATCCCCAGGCCGGAGTTGACGAAGAACTCGAAGATTCCGATCAAGGCCTCTCGGTCGTTCGGATCCGCCATCGTGCGCATCGCTCTGCCGGATTCCGTGTCCCAGAACTCGGTCCCTTCGGTGAACGCACTTTTGATCGTGCCGAGGGATTCCGCGTGATCCGAAACGACGAGGAAGTCGAGCGGGCGATCGAGTTGCCAGGCTTCACCCGTGGTCGGGCTGGTGACCCACTCTCCCTTTGCGAATCGATACGCCGTGTCGGGAGTCGCCGTCGGCGTGCCGAAGAGGAAGACGTCGAAGGAATGACTCGTGTGGAGATGAGTGTCGCCCCAAAGGGGTGCCTCGTTGATCGGCGCTTTCGGCTCCGGCTCCGGCTCCGGCGACGCGAGGGGTGTCCGATCGTCGGATGGAGCAACGGTCGCGCTCGGTGCGTCCGTCTTCCACGGCTCGTTGGGGACGCAAGCCATGGTCGAGATCGCGAGCGCGACCGAAGACGCCATCCGAGCGGCTCGACGGATGCGCTTCGCTCGTGTGCTCGAATGAGTCGTCTTCATCGTCCTCGACTCCGCTGCGGGTTCGTCCGCGAATCAAACAGCTTGCAGAAAGCTCGCGATCGTTGCGGCCGTCCCCTCTGGATCTTCGACCGCAAGCATGTGGCCTCGCCCTGGAACGACGAGGTGTTCGACTCGCGGCAGGTGTCGTGCCAAAAGCTCGGCGGGCTTGATGAACATTTCGTCGAGCTCGCCGAGAATCACGAGATTCGGACACTGGATCTCTCGAAGTCGCGAAATCTGGGGATCCAGATCCGTGTAGAAATGTCGCCCGAACTGGACCACATGGGTCGGGTTGCTCATCGCGAGGATCTCTTCGGTCCAGCGCCAACAGCGTTCGGGATCTTCGTTCGTGTCGAGCGCGGACCAGAATGGACGGCCGTCGCCCTCGCGCGCCTGACGAATCTGCTCGGCAACACTCAAACGAGCGAAATCGGTGACCGCAGGGACGTCAAAGGGGGGCGCAAAGGGAGGTGGATATTCGCCGTCGTAGTCCGCATCACTGTAGACGTCGGAGGGTGCCGTTGCAGAGCCCGTGTCCGTGGAGACGAGTGATCGAAGCCGCTCGTGGTGGTCCATGGCGAATCGCAGGCCTGCCATGCCTCCGGTCGCGTGCGTGAGGAGGTGAAAGCGATCGAGACCGAGATGATCCGCCATCGCGCCGATGTCCTCCGCCACCTGATCGACGTGATAGCCCGGATCCTCACCGGGAATGACGACGGATCGACCGTGGCCACGTAGATCCATGTCGACGACCCGGACGCCCGATTCGGCGAGAGCAGCGCTGACCCCGGTGCGAGACCAGTAGGCACCGCACATCGTGACACCGTGCAAGGTGAGGACGGTCTCGAGACCCTCACCGACTACGTCGTAGAAGAGTCGAGCTCCGGGTCGTTCAAGGTACGGCACTAGCAGCAGCCCTTCTCCGCGAAGTCACGCATAGGCAGCGCCAATCCTAGCCCAGCGCGTCCGTGGCGAGCGCCAACGACGCACGCAGCTCGCGCGCGTGCTCCCGGCCTAGAGCTGCGAACCCGAGGCTCGGCTACACGATCTCTTCCGCGCGTGGCTTCTTGGGCACGGCCGGAGGGATTTCGAGGCCTCGCCCCTCAGGTTAGAGGCCTGGCGTCGACTCAATCGATCTGACGCGCGGGGCCCTAGGAAGCCGAGATACAGGATTCGGCTCGCTCAACGCTTCAGCCAGCGGATTTGGAGTCCGGTCCGAGTAGGGATGCGATGACGGGTTCCGGGCGGGTGCGGGCTGGCCTCGGCCGAGGCGTGGAGTGCGGCCCGGATGCCGACGAATCGCCCATTACGCCAACGCCATCCCCATCCGGCCTCCTCCCTCTATAATGGGGGCACCATCGTTGAGGAGAACCCCATGGTCGAAGTCAATCCCGTCAAGCTCGGTATCAAGCGCCCCGCCGTCCGAGGCCTTCTGCCCGACCCGGATCCGCGCGCGGTTCACTACACGCTGATTTCCTGCGACGACCACTTGCTCGAGCCTCCTCACGCGTTCGAGGGCCGGCTGCCGGCCAAGTACCAGGACATGGCGCCGAAGGTCGTCGAGACCGAGGAGGGCCACGAGGTCTGGAGCATCGACGGGACACCCTACTTCCAGGTGGGCTTCATGGCCGTGGCGGGGCGTCCCAAGGAAGATCAACGCATGGAGCCGTCGCGCTTCTCCGAAGTTCGACGCGGTTGCTGGGACATCCACGCGCGTATCCAGGACATGGACCTCGGGGGGGTCTGGGGGTCGGTCAACTTTCCCTCTGGCGTGACCGGCTTCGGCGGCACGCTGTTCTCGGAGTTCAGGGATCAGGAGTTCGGGCTGGCTTGCGTGCGTGCCTGGAACGACTGGCTGTACGAGGAGTGGCACGGCTCCTACCCGGATCGCATCGCCGCGCTGGGGATCACCCACCTGACCGACCCGGTGCTCGGTGCCGAGGAAGTCCGCCGCAACGCGAAGCGCGGCTTCAGGGCGATGACGCTCCCCGAGCGCCCGCACACCCGGAACCTGCCGTCCGTCTATAGCGACCATTGGGACCCGCTCATCCGCGCCTGCGCGGAGACCGGCACCTGCATCAACCTCCACGTCGGCTCGGGCGGCTTCACTCCACAGCCCGAGGGCGCGCCGATGCTCGAGGTGGGGGCGACGATGTTTCAGGCCCAGGCCTTCACGTCCTGCGCGGAGTGGCTCTGGGCGGGGTGGGCCTCCAAGTATCCCGATCTCAAGATCGTCATGAGTGAGGGCGGGATCGGTTGGGTCGCGGGGTTGATCGATCGGCTCGACAACATCATGTCGCGCTCGGGCTACGGCGGAGGCTGGGCGGACAAGGAGATGGGCCCGTCGGATCGGCTCCGCAACAATTTCTGGTTCACCATGATCGACGATCCGTCTACGGTTTCGACGATCCTTCCCACGCTCGGGGTGGAGAACGTCATGGCCGAGTCCGACTACCCGCACGGCGACGGCACCTGGCCCGATACCCAGGAGGTGCTCAAGGGTTTGATCGGGCACCTATCACCCGAAGACCAGCGCAAGATCTGCTGTGAAAACGCGTCGCAGGTCTACGGCCTACCGGTTCCGACGGACGCCGTGCCGAAGCTCTAGTCACCCGCGCGCGGTGCGCTCCGCGGCGTACCGGTCCAGCGACCGTGTCGCCGCGCGCTCGTCTCGTCGGAAAGCGAGTCCGCTAGAGTGGGCCGATGCGCACACTCCTCGCCGGGCTGCTCGTCTTCGTACTCGGGGCTCATCAGCCCCTTCCTGGGCTCCTTGGTGCACCCACATCATTCTCTTGAGGGGAGCGAGCTGCAAGGGTGATGATGTCGAGCCTGTGTGATCCTCCTCCGTGCTGCATGGGCTCGCCACCGCGAGAAGGCTGATGGTCACGCTTTCCGAATCGCCCTGGGTAGGTCTCAGGCCAGGCAGGCCGCGTCGGCCCGACTATCGCCCGGGAAGGGTGCCGCCGTCCACTGTGTAGAACTGGCCCGTAATCCACGAGCCCTGATCGGAACAGAGGTACGCCACCATCCAGGCGATCTCCTCACCCGTACCGGCACGTCCCAGCGGAATCTGCGCCGCGACGAGGTCGTCCCACTGCTTGCCGCGGGGAATGTCGTCCAGCCGGTAGGTGTCGATGATGCCTGGGCACACGGCGTTCACGCGCACACCCTCCGGCCCCAGCTCCTGGGACATGGCCGCGGTGAGCGCATGGATCCCGGCCTTCGACGCGGAGTAGGCGGCCGTCCGCGCGGCGAGCATCTTGCCGGCGATCGAGGAGATGTTGACGATCGAGCCGCCGCGGCCCTGGTCGACGAGGCGACGACCAAACGTATGGCTCATGTAGAAGGTGCCATGGAGATTTACGTCGATGACCTTTTTCCACGCGGCAGGATCGAGGTCGACCACGGGTACGCGGTCGTCTCCACGTGCGGCGCCGGCGTTGTTGACGACGATGTCCACGCGTCCGAAGGCCTGCATCGTCTGCTCGGCGAGAGTCTCCACCGCATCGGCGTCCGAGACGTCGCTCACCACGGGGAGCGCTCGGCGACCATGCGCGCGGACTTCGTCCGCCACGGACTCGATGTCTCGCCAGCCCACCTCCTTCTCGTCGTCGGGGTAGAGGGAAGGGTCCCGGCCGGTGCCCGTGAGCACCACGTCGCAGCCCGCACGCGCGAGCTCCACGGCGATCGGTCGCCCGATCGAGCGCATCCGGCCCGCCCCCGTGACGACGGCGACTTTGTCCTCGAGGCCCGTCAACTCGAGTCCCGACATGTCGATTCCTCCTCTTCGCGCATCGTGCTCACCGCAGCGCCCGTGCGCGATCCGTCAAGCGAACTCGTTATATGAGTCGATGCCGTCGGATAGGAAGTATAAGCGGGGTTTTGGGGTGATGTCCGAGTAAGGATATTTTGAGAAGTCCCGGCGGGTGCCCCGCGGCGGAGAGGATCGGCGTCATGCTCCCGTCCCCGCTGGTCGTAAGCTCGAACTTGCCTTCTAGCCAGGCCTCGATGAGATCGATCTTTCGATCGCGCGAAATTCTATCGTCACTCCACATCACGAATGCGGATAGAACGAAGGTTCGTGGCTCCCGTGGACGACCTCGACGGGCAGCTCGCGGAGGCGGATAGGAAGTTCAAGCAGCGTTTCCCACACCGCCCATAGTAGACATTCTGACAAGTAGGCCCTGACCTGGCTCATCAGCCCCTTCCTGGGCAGAAGAGGCGACCGATCTGTCCATTGGGGCCGATCGTGAGGATCTTCGACATGTCTCTTCTTTAGCATCGAAGGGGGTTCGACTCGAACTCCCATCGCGTTTCGGGTGGGATCGTTTCGACCGATGACCCTGCGTTTGCCATTCGCGTAGGTCTCGGGATTTGTCCAGGGCAGTACGGCTTGTTCGAATGGTTGATTCGCACGAGTCGCAGCAGGCGAGATGCGCAGCCCCGCATGGAGCGCAACTTCGACCTGATCGGCGATGTGCCGCCGCCGCGACTCGAAACTCGCGATGGCTTCGCACTGGTGATTCACGAATCAGCCGACGAGGCGGCCCCCACCTGCGTCGTCGACTACTTCCTCCGCCGGCCCGCGCCTGGTCGGGACACCGATTGGCGCGCACTTCGGGGATGTAGATATTCTCAATTACCACATGCGTTTTGAAAGAGCGGTGATTCAGAACGGAAAATTCATCTGCCAGTACCGCATGGGCCCGAGAAATGGAAGCACCACCCGAACACAGATGATCGCTGGCCAGCGAGTAACCTTTCCTTCACCTGGCTTTAACGCCTACGAATGCACGCCCGGATCGGGGTTCTCGGTTGCAT
>Ga0315331_10003985_pt1 | contig 11151 bp, 9 predicted proteins | sample M160m34915metaG_FD_203456 | JGI IMG/M metagenome (GOLD analysis project Ga0315331, IMG submission 203456) | Ammonia-oxidizing marine archaeal communities from Monterey Bay, California, United States - M1 60m 34915 | ecosystem: Environmental > Aquatic > Marine > Intertidal zone | place: USA... | reverse complement strand
GGTGCTGGTACCGTGACTAGTAAAAAGCGCTTGGCAAAAGCCCTGGAAGCGGGTGCCAGCTTCGTTGTGACGCCTAATCTAAACCCGGCTGTTATTCAATTATGTCAAGATGCAGAAATTCCGTTTATACCCGGCGCATTCACTCCCACCGAAATCTATCAAGCTCATGAATCAGGAGCACTGGCCGCCAAAATTTTTCCAGCAGAGACGCTTGGACCGAAATACGTCAATGCGATCAAAGCTCCCTTACCCAATGTAAAGATTGCTCCCACCGGAGGGGTGAGTGCTGACCGGATGCGCGCTTATTTGGAAGCGGGGGCAGACGCTTTTGGGTTGGGTTCCCCATTATTTCCGGCGGGTGCAGTGCAAGCGAGCGACTGGGCTGTTATAGAGAAGGAAGCCCGGGCGTTTACTAACGCCTACGCTCTTTTCGATCGTCTGGAATAGGCAAGGAAATGATCCCTTTGATGCTCAGGTTAATTCCCCAATTGTCCCTGGTTCTTTGTATGGGGTTCCATTCGCGAGTGGTGTCTCAAAATCTACCCTTCTCAGCATCCGGAAAAGCAGTGGATCACTCTCTTCGACGTGAGGTTGCCCGCAGTATTGATCGTGGTAATCAGTGGTTGCTTGAGCATCAGGATGCTTCCGGATTCTGGGTAAGTGCTGATCAGCTCTCCACTACCGCCAATGCATTGATGGCACTGCAGCGTGATCCTGAGGAATTTCATGCCAGGATAAAAATGCCTGTCATTGAAAAAGGCTATCGGTATTTAAATTTATGTATCCAGAAAAATGGAGGCATATACACCGACCATTCAAGGCGTCTTATAGATACTTCAAGTGCCATATTGGCCTTGTTGATGAAGCCGGATGCATTGCAGGAAGAGACGGTAAAAAACGCACGTGACTTTATTATGGGGGAGCTAGGGGTCATGATTGGCCAAAACGGAGGTGATACAAAGATGGTGGACACTTTGGGTTTAGATTCGGGCGATGTATCTCAACTTTTGAGCATGATGCATGGATTGGAGGCATTGCGGTTTACTCAGCATTTACCGGGTCAATCGCATGATGCATCCTTAGAATCTGGCAGGAAATCGATGCTGCGTCTTTTAGGTCAATACCAATATCCTGTTTCAGGCTCCAGAAATACTCAGTTTGCAGATTTTGAGTCTCTGAGGGGGGGCTTCATGGCCCGTTTACCAGCCCTGCCAGCCCAGTCGACTCCTTCGAAGATTGATAAAGAGTGGGCTCTCCCTGCCGGTAGTTATGGTTTTGCCGGCCTACTTTCGTATTTGTATATGGATGTGGAGTTGTCAGATCCACGTGTTGTGGGGACACAAGATTGGTTGATCGGAAATTACACCTTGAAGCAAAATCCTGGGCTTGGCCAAAGAGAACTGTTTTTCTATTACCTTTGCATGGCCAAGGCATGGTCTGCCTTTAAACTGACCGATTTGCCGGATGGGCCCTCCTCCGGGAAGGATTGGAGGCATATGCTGGCGTTGCGGTTAATGGACCTGCAGGAGGCAGATGGGTCCTGGGTAAATGCGCGTGACTCTGGCCATGCGCTACTTGCTTTTGAAATCATTTACTCAGGACTGTGAGCCATCTGCATGATTTCCTCAGTTTTAATGGCCTGTCAGGAGTTTTTTCTTTCATACATGGATACAATCTCTAATTTGGGTTTAATGGAACCATGATGAGGTTCGAGATCTTAAGTATTCCAAATGAGTATGAATTCAGATTCTAAAAAACGGGTTGTAGTTGGTATGAGTGGAGGTGTGGATTCCTCCGCGGCTGCTGCGGTTTTGATAGAACAAGGTTATGATGTGATTGGAATCACGCTGAAGCTTTGGCCTCAGGATTGCGTTTCACGAGCTGAAGATAAGTGCTGCGGCCCACAAGCTGTCATGGATGCACGGAGTGTTTCCAGTAAACTCAAAATCCCTTATTACCTTGTTGATGAGTCTGAGGATTTCCAGAGTCAGGTAATTCAATATTTCGCAGATGAATACAAGGCAGGGCGCACACCCAATCCCTGTGTCATGTGCAATGAAAAGTTAAAGTTCGGGACATTGATTGACCGAGCAAGGCAGCTGGGTGCTGATCTGATTGCGACGGGACATTATGCCCGCGTTCACCCCAATGAAGATGGGTCTCGCATGCTCCTGAAGCGTGGTTTGGATGCCAGAAAGGATCAAAGTTATTTCCTTTTTTCTCTTCGACAGGAATTGTTGCGTCACATCTTGTTTCCTCTGGGCGAATTGACCAAGGATGATAGTCGTAATGTCGCAAGAGACTGTTCGCTTCGTACCGCTGACAAGGAAGAAAGCATGGAGATTTGCTTCGTTCCAGACAACGATTACAAAGGGTTTTTGACAAAAGCCAATCTGGCAGAAACGCATCAGGGTGATATTGTAGATATGAACGGCACGGTGCTGGGAAAGCATGATGGGATTGAGTTTTACACCATTGGTCAGCGTAAGGGACTTGGGATTTCCTCACCCAATCCGCTTTATGTGCTTGAGCTTGATGCGGGAAAAAATCAAGTTCTCGTTGGTCCAGTGGAAGCATTGGACAAGCAGTCTTTCGTGATGGACAGATGTAATTGGATTCCCTTTGAAAACCTCGACGCACCTGTGCGGGCGGTTGTCAAAATCCGATACAATCATCCGGGATGTGAAGCAACAATACGACCCGTTGATCGCTACACAGCTCGGGTCGATCTGCACACCGCTCAGCGGGCGATCACACCCGGTCAAGCGTGTGTGGTCTATCAAGGTGATCTTGTTCTGGGCGGCGGTTGGATTCGCAAAACAGTGGCCCAGGAGGGAAACGAAAAACAGCCTTCCGAAATTGCGAATGAGACTCTGGCTAAATAATTGGGCTGCAATTCGACCGCTTGTCATGAGTATTTTTATTCAGTAGTTCCTCTCCAACATTGACGAGTGAGTCCTGAATTGATATTTGAAGGGTTCGTCCTGCAAGGGACTCGTATTTGTTAGACACGACCAAAGGCCAATGAATCCATACTCCCTTACATGAAAAAGACAAAAAACCCCAAATACAAACGTGTTTTAATCAAGCTCAGCGGGGAAGTCCTCGGTGGTGATCAGGGGGGCGGTATCTGCCCGGAGGCGGTGCATGGGCTCGCAGATCAGATAGTCGCAATCCATAAGCTGGGTGTTGAGGTCCTTGTTGTCATCGGGGGAGGGAACATATTCCGTGGTCTTCAGGGCAGTCAAAAAGGTATTGAACGCGTGACTGGAGACTACATGGGGATGTTGGCCACTGTGATCAATTCATTAGCGATGCAAGATGCCCTCGAGAAGAAAGGGGTGGAGACCCGTGTTCAAACCGCCATCTCAACCGAAGCAGTTGCTGAACCTTTCATTCGGCGCAAGGCTCTGCGTCATCTTGAGCTTGGGCGGATTGTCATTTTTGGCGGAGGCACAGGTAACCCTTATTTCTCAACAGATACCGCTGCCGCTCTGCGGGCAAATGAAGCAGGCGCTGAAGTGATTCTCAAGGCCACCAAAGTGGATGGCATATATGATAAAGACCCCATGAAACACAAAGGCGCCAAGAAATATCCCCAGATCCAATATCAGGAAGCCTTGGCGAAGCGTCTTCGGGTTATGGATTCCACCGCCTTTTCCTTGTGCATGGACAATGAGATGCCCATTATTGTATTTGATATATTCAAAGCCAACAACCTACGCAAGGTCGTGATGGGACAAAAAGTGGGGACTTTGGTGACTTCCTGAGAATAATGGGAAGAGTATTGAGAATCTGTAACAAATTGATTGGATAAAACGATATGCCAGTAGATGACATTTTAATGACCGCAGAGGAAAAGATGCAGAAGACCGAAGAGGTCATTGTGCGCGAATTCACCGGTGTGCGCACTGGTAAAGCTTCACCAGGCCTTGTTGAGAATTTACTTGTGGATGTGTATGGATCGCAGATGCGTTTACGAGAGGTGGCCAGTATCACCACGCCCGAATCGCGTACTTTGGCCATCCAGCCATGGGACGTATCTACCGTAGGTTCTATTGAAAAAGCCATTCAAAAAGCGAACCTGGGATTGAATCCAGCAGTGGATGGAAAACTCATCCGGATTAATCTTCCTGAACTCAGCGAGGAACGCCGGGTAGAATTCACCAAAATAGTCAAGAGAATGACAGAAGATGGTCGTGTGTCTGTGCGTCATGTGCGGCGAGATGCCATGGATGTGATTAAAAAGGAAACCAAGACTGGCATCATCACTGAAGATGAGGGTTCTCAAGGCGAAAAGGAAATTCAAAAGTTGACCGACAAATATATCGCCAAGCTGGACACACAGCTTGAAAAGAAGGAAAAAGAAATCATGACCGTTTGACGGTTAATGGCACATGCGATTGATACTGCGTGTGCTCAATATTCGTTTTTGAAAGGTCCGTTGGGTAGGGGCTCTAAAAGGTCTCCCCTCAACGGACTTTCCCTTTTAATTCTAAAATAAAAAAACAATCACATCTCTTTCATGCTGACGATCAGCGGTCTAAGTAAAGCCTTTGGCGAAAAAACCTTGTTTGATGAAGTCAACCTTCAGATCAATGAGGGCGATCGCATCGCCATTGTCGGCCCCAATGGGGCGGGCAAAACGACCTTGTTCTCCATTTTGCTGGGTACAATCGAGCCTGACCATGGACAAGTCAACTTGCAGAGGAACCGAACGCTCGGCTACTTACCGCAGGAAAGTGCCGAGGTGCCAGACGAGTCCGTACTTGAGTTGGCGGTCAACGTTCACCCGGAAATTCCCGGCTTGCGCAAATTCCTGTCTGAACATCAGGAAGATGATTCATCAGCGGTCAGTCATGACGATGGTTCAGCCTATGCGCGATATGAGGAATTGGGCGGTCACACATTGGAAGTGCGTGCCAAAAAAATCCTGATGGGCTTGGGCTTCAAGGAATCAGATTTCAATCGATCGCTACAAACATTAAGTGGTGGCTGGATCATGCGCACGCATCTGGCTCGACTGCTTGTGATGGAGCCCGACCTTTTGATGCTGGATGAACCAACCAATCATCTGGATTTACATTCTGTTTTGTGGTTTCAGAATTATTTGATGAATTACACGGGAGCGGTCTTGTTTATTTCTCACGATCGAGCCTTTTTGAATCGTCTTGCGCAATGGACGGTTGAATTGCGTAGAGGGCACTTGACCCGATTTCGAGGTAATTACGATGATTATGCGCGTCTAAAGGATGAGGCCTTGGAGCAGCAGCGTGCAGCCTATAAAAATCAACAAAGGGAAATCGAGCGATTAACAAAATTTGTCGAACGATTTCGATCCAAGGCATCCAAGGCAACCCAAGCCCAGAGTAAACTGAAGCAGCTCGAAAAGATTGAGCGCATTGAGGCTCCCGAAGAAGAGAAAGCAAATCTCAAATTCCAATTCCCGCAACCCAAGCGCAGTGGTCAAAAAGTCATTCGTCTTGAAAATATCCATCATAGCTATGGTGATTTGCAGGTTTACCAGGGTGTGGATTTTTCAGCTGATCGCGGAAAACGCATCGTACTGGTTGGTCCCAATGGAGCGGGGAAATCTACTTTATTGAAACTCCTCGCCGATGTCATGCCGGTGCAAAAAGGAATCCGTGAATTAGGGCATGAGGTGAAGGGCGGTTATTTCTCTCAGCAGCGTATTGATGTGCTGAATCCGGAACGAACCCTGATAGAGGAAGCTTTGGATACAGAGCAACGTATCACGGAACAGCATGCTAGAACTGTGTTAGGGTCTTTTCTGTTCCGTGGTGATGATGTTTTCAAAAAAGTTAAAGTGCTCAGCGGAGGGGAAAAGTCACGTCTTGCCTTGATCAAGCTGCTTTTGAATCCTCCTAACCTTTTATTGATGGATGAACCGACGACGCATCTTGACATGTCGGGTATTGACGCCTTGATTGCCGCTCTGAACCAATTCAGCGGCACGCTCATTTTTATCAGCCATGATGTGCATTTCATCCGATCCATAGCCGAACATGTGGTGCATGTTGAGCATGGAAAATTGAGAAGCTATCATGGTAACTATGATTATTACCTCTCCAAGCAAGCGGAGGAAGAATCCCGTTTGAATGGCGCAACTGAATCCAAAGGGAAGGCTCAAGTGGCTTCGCGAGGTGCGACGGCTGTCAACAAAACCATTTCTTCCAAAGAACGGCGTCGTATTGAAGCAGAGGAGAGAAATAAACGTTCTGCAAAGCTTCGCAAATACAAATCTAAAGTTGATGCTATCGAAAAAGAAATTACCACGTTAGAGGAAAAACAAACCACATTGACTGTGGAATTAGAGCAACCCACAACGTATCAAAATGGTCCTCGGATCGTTGAAATTAATCAGGAGTTAAAGATGATTTCTGATCTGCTTGAATCACGCTCTTCAGAGTGGGAAGTTGCGCAGCAGGAACTTGAGTCCTATCAATCTTGAAAGTAATTCAACTGGTTTCTTCGACGCGACCGTCTACCAGGTGGAGTGTCCTGTCGGTGCGATCGGCAATAGATCTGTCATGAGTCGCCATGATCAACGTCAGTTTGCATTCCTCTTTTAATTTGAGAAGAAGTTCCATGATCTCTCTGCCTGTTTCCGAGTCCAAATTACCCGTAGGTTCATCGGCCAATAATAGTATCGGTTCGTTGATAAGCGAACGGGCAATGGCAACCCGCTGTTGTTCGCCTCCTGATAATTCATAGGGGCGGTGATCCATGCGTTTTGCCAACCCTACTTTCAAAAGCCAATCTTTTGCACTTTTTTCAACCTCATTGATAGATCGACGTGCAATACGACCAGGTAATGCGACGTTTTCCTGCGCATCCAACTCTGGGAACAAATGGTAAGCTTGAAAGATAAAACCAACGGATCGATTTCGAAATTGAGAAAGTGTGTTTCCTCCCATCTTGGAAAGATCTTCACCGGCAACACTCAGTTGTCCTGAGTCAGCGCGATCCAGCCCGCCCAGAATATGAAGAAGAGTACTTTTTCCTGAACCTGATGCCCCTACGATGGAAAGGAATTCACCTTGCCTGACGTTCAGTTCCACGCCGTTCAGCACTCGGATTTGCTTTTTGCCAATATTGTAGCGTTTAGTAATGTCCTTGCCTTTAAGAAGGATTTCAGGAGATGGAACTGTTTCTGATTCCAGTGAATGAGATTCAGTCATGACGCAATGCCTCCACAGGTTGCAGGCGTCCTGCGTTGAATGCCGGAAACACACCTGCCAATACGCAGAAAATCAAACTTCCGCCACAGATGATCCATATATCCTTCGGGTCAACGATTGCAGGAAGTTCTTCGAAGCCATAGATGCTTGCTGGGAAAAGAGAAAACTCCATAGTTTGATTCATGAAAATCAAAAATTCATTACGATATTCGATTGCGAAAAGTCCAAGTGCTAGGCCTATGGACACTCCCAATAATCCTACGAAAACGCTCTGACTCATGAAAACCCAGACAACTTGTCTGGATGAGGCTCCCAATGCCTTGAGCATACCTATTTCACGAGTCTTTTGAACGACAAACGTTATCATCGAACTAGTGATGCCGAAGGCGGCTACCAGCACGATAAAAAAGAGCAGGAATCGGATCATATTCTTCTCCACCACCAGTGCATTAAAAATATCTTTATTTCGATCCAGCCAGGTGGAAACGACAAAATCAGGGCCCAGTTGAGCGAGTAATGTTTTCCTCATTTCTGTTGCGGCTTCTGGATCATCCAGCATCACATGAATGCCGTTGGCCTCATTGCCCAGGCTGAACAGGTCTTGGGCATTGAAAAGGGAACACACCATGCCGTTGGCGTTGTATTCGTAGTAACCAATGTCGAAGATACCTTCAATGACATAATCATCGGCAAGCGGTGCTGTGGTCTGTTCAGCTGGATCCTTTTTCAGTACATCTCTTACCTCTCGCAGTAAGCTCATCGAATAGACCGCAACTGGATCTCCGATGCTCAGCGACAGTCTATTGGCAAGTGCCGAACCTATGAGCAGGCCATTGCCATCAATGCTCTCGAAATCACCTGTTACCACGCTTTTTTCAAGGTCGCTGACTTGGTTGTTTGTCTCCGAATCAATGCCACGCAGAAAAGGTGCCGCAATCTGCGAGTAGCGTTCCCCACGCTGTGTTTCGATGACGATGGGGCCTTCGATGAACGGGGATGCTCCTGTGACCTTGGGTTGATCACGAATAAATTTGGCTACCTGCTGATAATTTTGCATGGGACCCCCCAGTTTTCGGACGATCAAATGAGATTCAAAGCCGATGATACGGTCTCTTAACTGCAAATCAAAACCGGTCATCACGCTAATGACCACAATCAATACCGCCACCCCTAAAACAACACCAATGATCGAAATCAAGGTGATGATGGATACAAACGTCCTTCTTGGTCGCAGATATCTCAGTGCAAATAAAAGTTCGAAAGGCAGTCGAGTCATGATCTTGAAACACGAAGCTAAACCGGACCTCTTCTCTAAAGCAAGTTATGTCTAAGTGGAGTCAGCGAAATTCGCAAGATTGGGGATAAATTTGATCGGCGAGCATGGATGCCCGCCTGTATTTGCGCAATCAATCAGGTTTTCTGGATTCCTTCAAAACTTTGTGCGTTTCACCAAGTAGCCATCGCGTATCGATTGAGATTTGGAGTTGATGTGCAAAAAACATATTGATCAAAAAGAAAATTGCGGAAGTAACAATCAGACCATTATTGAAAAACAACGAAACTAAAAGGGCAATAAGGCTCAGGTAACCAATATTTCGAAACAGAGACACCCATAAAGAGGATTTAGGGTAAGGATTGAAATATTTTTGATTTGTATCAGCGCCTGCTATTTTTGCAGGCCCAGCGCTATCCTTTACCCACACTTCGGTGACATCATTGGCACCTTCAGTAAATGAAGCACCGATTTTCTTGTCATTCCCCAATTTGAGTGGTGTTGTGAAAGTGTGTTCTCCTCTTTGATATGTAACGGGCACCTCCAGATCCACCAGGCCTTGAATCACAGCTTTGAGGTGCTCAATCGATGTTATTTTGATACCATCAAGCTCCAATACTCTGTCGCCAGGATATAGCCCGGCCATAAATGCCGGGGAGCCATTTTTGGTGTTTTGAACTGTTGGGGTTGTGTCCATTACATAAAGATTTCCAAGCCACTTTTTCAGAGTGAACTATCCTTTTTTTATTATTCTCCAACAAAAGGTGATCCGCAAGAAACGTTTTATAGGTTGGATTCAGCCACTACACTGGGGTTGCAATTCTAGATCCATCCGTCAAGGTTTAGCAAATGAAGAGCGAGGACAAAAAGAAGGACATGCCAAGTCCGGAGGAATTTCAAAAACAACTTTCGGATTTTATGAAGCAGAACTTTTCCGGTATGGGGTTTTCTCCATTTGGAGGGGGCGCACCTGGTAACAAGGAATCAGCCTCTGCAAACGACGAAGAGACAAAGCAAAGTAGTATTGAGGATTTATTAAAATTTGATTATCGCCCCAAGGGTGTAAAAGCTTATCTGGACCGTTTTGTCATTCAACAGGACGAAGCCAAGAAAGTATTAAGTGTGGCATTGTGTGATCACTACCATCATGTGCGTCTGGCCTTGGAGGGTAAAGAGGCGCCCAATTATGCCAAACAAAACATCATCCTCGTTGGGCCTACTGGCGTGGGCAAAACCTACCTGATCCGGAGTGTTGCTGATCTAATTGGTGTTCCTTTTGTGAAGGCCGATGCCACAAAATTTTCAGAAACTGGTTACGTTGGATCGGATGTCGAAGATTTGATTCGTGAATTATACCGCCGCTCGGACAATGATCTAAAGCGGGCTCAGTTCGGTATCGTTTATCTGGATGAGGTGGATAAGATCGCGATGTCCCAGAACTCAGCTGGTTCACGTGATGTCAGCGGTCGTGGAGTGCAAACCAATCTGCTCAAGCTCATGGAGGAGACAGACGTGTCCGTGCGTTCTCCCAATGACATGGCGAGTCAGATTCAGGCGATGATGGAATCACAAAAGGGCCGAAAGGCGGCATCTACCATCAACACCAAGCATGTCCTGTTCATCGTCAGTGGGGCCTTCGATGGTTTGGAGCCTATCATTCGTCGTCGTATGAGTGAGGCAACCATTGGTTTCGCCTCTTCCAGAAATGGCAATCAAAAAGAAGGCGAAATGCTTGAGCAGGTCCAGACCAAAGATTTTATCGAATTTGGATTTGAACCGGAATTCGTTGGGCGTCTGCCCGTACGTGTGGTTTGTAATCCTTTGGAAGTGGAAGATTTGTTTCACATCCTCAAAACATCAGAAGGTAGCATCATCCGGCAATATGAACAGGATTTTGCTGCATACGGTATCGATATTCTTTTCAAGCAGGATGGCCTTCGTCGCATTGCTGAAATGGCGGTTGAAGAGAAAACGGGTGCCCGAGGATTGATGACTGTTTGCGAACGAGTTTTCAGGAATTTTAAATATGAGCTGCCCAGTTCTGATGTAAAACGATTTGAAGTGACGCGCGCAGTGGTGGATTGTCCGGCTGAGCAACTTAAGACGTTGTTAGCTGAGCAATCTCAAAAGGAACGGGAAGTCTCAGGAAAGATTCTGGATGAACTGGTGGCAAGATTTGAGGAATCACATGAGATTCAAATGGTTATCGAGGAAGCCGGGCGGCGTTGTCTTATTGATCATTCTCTTACCAAAGGCATCCCCATCCGTGATCTGTGGTTGGAGCGATTCAAGGATTATCAATTTGGACTCAAACTCATCGAACAGAACACCGGCCAAAAGAAATTCATCATCGATGAAGCGGCCGCCAAAGACCCAGACAAGCGATTAAGTGATTGGGTGGTTGCAAGTTATCGCGAAAAGGAAACTCTAGCCGAGAATGTTGAACAGGAAAACCCGGAGACCGAATAGATTTGTATTCAATGCATATATCTCAAAGGTATGAGGTTGACCCATTTTCTGCAATTTGGCTTCTTGGTAATTGTAGAAAGATTTTTTTTCATCTCCCTCAAATGGGGTTATGCCTTTATTCGTATGCAAGTGATCCATCTGTCGGAAGAGTGCGCCTTAGGTCATCATCGTTGACAAGAGCGTTACTCACTTTTTATCAACCCTAAG
>Ga0315331_10003983_pt1 | contig 11152 bp, 6 predicted proteins | sample M160m34915metaG_FD_203456 | JGI IMG/M metagenome (GOLD analysis project Ga0315331, IMG submission 203456) | Ammonia-oxidizing marine archaeal communities from Monterey Bay, California, United States - M1 60m 34915 | ecosystem: Environmental > Aquatic > Marine > Intertidal zone | place: USA... | reverse complement strand
CACAGGTTTCTAAACCAGCATCTAATGTTCCTTATCAGATTTTCCAACAGATAGATAGAATAGAACGACAACTTCGTGTTGGTGGTTCATATCCTACAACTGATGATTCACAATCACCACTAGCTTTTGCTACTGGTAGAGGACTTGAAGAGTTAGGTGCATCTATGTCACTTATGATTAGAGAGTATCACACAGTTATGTCTGATGCTATAGAGATGATTGACTCTAAGAGATTAGAGTGGGATGCAAAAATGTATGGAGGAGAATCTAAATCACTATCTGGTTATATGGATAATACTTTCTATTCAGAAACATACGATCCAGCAAAAGATATTAGTTCTTATAAGACACGAAGAGTGTATGGAGCTATGGCTGGATATGATGAACCACAGAAGATAGTTACAGGGCTGCAATTACTTCAAGCTGGTATTATTGATAGACAAACTTTACAAGAGAACCTAGATGGTTTAGATAACCTTGTCAGAGTTAACGATAGAATTACAAAAGAAAAAGCAGACAGTGTATTGTTTGATACATTGTTAGCACAAGCACAAGGTGGTGACCCTAAAGCAACTATGGCTGTTGTGCAGATAAGAAAGAATCCTGATGATATGCAAAATATCTTAGATAAGTTCTTTACAGCAGAAGAGCCAGAGATACCACAACCTGAACAAGAATTGCTTGGAGGAGGTGCCTTGCCACCACAAGGTACTCCACCAGGCATAGCTCAACTACTTGGTGGATTAGGAGGATAATGTCTATAAATAAAAAGTTTGAAGATATAGTAGATTTCTGTCTAATTGATGTTGATGAGTTAGGTGATGACATAATTTTAGAAGAAGATGTATTTAAGCCAAGAGGCAAGATGTACATTGATCAGCTACCTCCTTTAGTATTTCCATTTGGCTATATGGTTATAAGTTCAGCGTTTCAGTTTTTTGAAGAAGAAGAAGAGGATGAAGATGGCGAGATCACCGAGTAACAAAGGAATAACAAATAGAAATGCTAATGTTCCTCCAGCAGGTAGGAATTATGCAGACAATACACAAGCTGTTCGTAGAATACCTGGTGTAGAGTATGGTGAACAAAAAGAATTAACTGAACAGCAACAAGCTGCACCTTTACCAAAAGATGGAACACCACAACCACAAGCTAGAAGGCAAATGCCTAATATGGATGTGTTTGGAGCAACCCAAAGACCAACAGAACCTGTAACAGCAGGATTAGATATTGGACCAGGAGTAGGACCAGCAATTCCCCAACAACAAGGTGTAAGTGATTTGTTATACCAAATGTATGCTCTTACAGGAGATACAGCCTTATTACAGTTGGTGGATTTTGACTGATGGTAATTAAAAACTTTGGATATGATGATGACATTTTTGATGATCAATTTCAAGAAACTTTTAAAACAAAAGCAGAAATATCACCTGTAGTTTCACAAGAAGAAGCTGAACGAGCAGCAAAGATTGCTAACAGTTATCCTAACTTACCACCTAGTGTTATTGCAGCAGCTGCACAATTAGGGCTAGGATTTGATGACAATAGATTAGAAGAGATTGCAAAAAAAGCAGCAGTACAAAAAGAAAATGCTTTTAATAAAATAAAAAGATTTACTTCTGAAAATCCTTTAGCTAACCAAATTAAAAACAATAGGTTTTTTCAAGTAGCTTCTAGTCCAATAGACAACATTGTCAAACCTGTTACAAGAACAGCAGTCACAGGGTTTGTAGATATTTATGAAGCTATATTTCCTGCTTTAGCAAGAGCTAATGAATTACAAGACCAAAACCCTGATATGGCTTTTGGAGATGCTTATAAACAAGCAGTTAAAGGAACACTAAGAACTCCTAAGATGTTAGAAGCTATACGATCTGGTGAACAATTTGATTTAGGCAGAGGCTGGTTAAAACTCTCTACTGATCCATCAGACACAAAAGAATATAAAAGATTAGTTTCTGCTGGTTATGACCCAATACAAGCAAGAGAGTATGTTTTAGAAAATGTATTAGGTACACAGATAGATATAGAGTCAAGAGAAACAGCAGAAAATATTGTACAGTTTCAAGGTGAGCTAGGACAAGAATTTAAAAATGCAGGACTTAATCCTTCTGTATCTCCTGGTAGAAAAGTATTTCAAGAACTTGGGTTATACGACTTATATGAACCAGGTACTAAACAAGCACAGTTTGGATCAGGAGCATTAGACTTTGGTTTCCAATTATTATCTCCTGAAAACTGGGCAACAGCAGGTGTTGGTAAAATTAAAGATGCTAAAAAACTATTTCAAGTTGCAGAAAGACTTGATGATGCAGGTGTTATTACAAAGGGTATAAGAAGTACCTTTCACGGACCTACTTTGCAACAGTATCTTGCTGGTGGTAAAGGTAAAGAGTTTAAAAAATTACTTTGGGAAAATGCTGATAACCCATTTGAATTTATGACTAGAACCAAACAATCTATTACAGATGCAACATTGTTCTCTGATTTAAAAAAACTTAAATCAGAATCAGGTCTAACAAAATATGATAGACAAGCAGAAGGAATTATGGATGAGTTTTTGTCTAGCAAAGTTGTACGAGAAGGTATGGATAAAGCAGAAGGTTTAGGATCAGCAAGACTTATAGAAGCAACCAATATGTATGTACCAGAAGTTATAAGAGGTAATGGTCTGCAAAAAGCTATGAAGCTATACTTCGCTCCTGCATTTGGTAGGTTAGTAGATGCTAATGACCCTGCTGATGCTTTACAAAATTTATATAGATTTACTTTACAATCTAAAGCATTTCTAAAACAATCTGAAGAAGGTACTGATTTAGCTAACAAACTGTTAAACAATGCTATTGATGCCTATGGAAAAGGTGGCGATATAGGAGCTAGTTTAAATAAAGTTGTATCTGACTGGCTAGAGGGTGATTTTAGAAAAGTTTTAATTGATTCAGGTGTTAAAGAATCTGTTGCAAAAGCAGCAACAAAAATAACTAGAGAGTTTTCTGATGATGCAAAGATTGCATCAGATATGAACAAAGGTTTATACGGAATGGATATGAATGGTAAAAACTTCCCTTTGACAGAAATTTTAAAAGGTGCTGGTGTTGATGATGTAACTAATCAAACTATAGGTAGAGCTTTATTTTCTACGCAACTTAACAACACTGTTTATTTACCAGAACTTAATGATGTTATAAAAGCATCTAATCAAATGAACAAAAACCTAAGAGGTAATATGACAAAACTTGTTGATACTATTGGTGGAGATAAGTCAGAATCTTTTATACAGTTTTTAGATTGGTATAACTCTAGTGTCTTTAAACCTTTAGCTTTGTTAAAACCTGCTTGGACTGTAAAAGTTGTAGGTGAAGAACAACTACGACTTATATCAAGAGGATTAGTTTCTGCACCTCTAGCACCAATACAAGTTATAGCTAGAGTATTTGGTAGAAGTGTCGGTGCTGATGAAGGTGGAAAACTTAGAAAAGGTGTTGATCCACTTACACCTGGAGAAGCAGCAGGAGGAGATTGGGCATCAGATTTAGCTTACTTAGATTCACAAACAGGTATAAACAATGTTAGAACACTAAGAAGAAAAGCAGTGAACCCTGGGCGTTGGGGTAAGTTTGATAAGACAGCTCCTGAATATAAACAAGCAGCAGTTCGTACTATTTATCAAATTATTAATGATGATGTTGCTGTGTTGTTAGCTAAGGTAGATGCTAGTGACTTAACACCTTTACAGAAAGAACAAGAGTTTAGAAAACTTGCAGATAGATTAAAAAACAAAGATTTAAAAGAACGATTAGAAAAAGTAGTAGGACAAGAATCACATCCTTTTAACAATGCTTTACGAGATGATGAAGTTGCTTTAGAGTATGTATATTATTTACGAGCAGCTTTAAACCAAACACTTGGTGGAAGAGTTATTGCAGATGAAGCATCTAGTGCATTGAATTGGGTACAAGATATAGCTAACAAAGATTTACTTAGTATGATTGCTAATGGTGGTAAGTTTACAACAACTAACGGAAAAAAAATGGGCTTTCTTGATGCAGCTGCTATTGCCAGATCTAAAGCAAAAGCAGATAAAGTTAAAAAGAAAATGGGAGATAAAGAGTTTGATAAGATAGCTGATGATTACATAAATGGAAAAATCACAGAAGAAGATTTGGCTGTAATAGCTCCTTTATTTAAAGAAGCACAAGATGATATTGTAAATGGATTTTTTGGTACTTACATAGAGGATATGCCAGAATTAGTTAGAGGTTATGTTGATCCGACTTTCCAATTAGAAAAAGCATATGACAAAACTATAAACAGTATGTTTACAACATTGATGACACTTCCAACTAATAAACTATCTCGTTCACCTGCATTTAGAAGATTATATTGGAAACGAGTATCAGAAACAATAGAGTTTCTAGGTAAAGATGCAAGAGATGAAATGGTTACTATTGCAAATACTGCTCTTAAAGAATTTACAAAGTATGACCCTAAACTAGCAGGGTATCTTAAAAAGATAAATAATGCTAAGTTCTCTGGTCCTGCTGAAGCTATTACAGATGTAAAACTTTACGACAAGATGATTGCATCAGATGCTTTGACACAAACTAAAAAACTTCTTTATGATATATCAGAGAGAACTGTTGTAGGAGATTCACTTAGATTTGCTTTTCCATTCTTAGAGGCTTACCTTGAAATCTTTAAAACTTGGTCAGATATTACAAACAAAGCTGGTGGTAAAAACTTAGTTAACCTTAACAAGTTAGTACAAAGTGGTAGTGAACCAAACCCATTAGCCGATCCTTCAGGACAAAGAGGATTTTTCTACACTAACCCTGTAAATGGAGAAGAAGTCTTTGGTTATCCAGGTACAGGTCTAGTACAAAAATGGATGTTCCCTGAGTTTGAAGGAACAGGAGTAGAAGCAGAGTTTCCTGTGTATGTATCATCTCTTAACTTAGTAGCAGATATTATGCCTGGTGTAGGTCCAATCATAAGAGTACCTGCTAGTTATTTAAGAAAACAATTTCCAGCAGAAGGTAAATACAATAAGTTAATATTTGGTGACTTTACACCACCTAGTGGTTTCTTAAACAATGCTGTACCATTTCCTGCTTGGTTAAAGAAATTCTATCAAGCATATAAACAAGGTGGAACTGGTAGTGCAGATTTAAACAGAATGTTTAACAATACTGTTATAGATACTTACAAAGCATTAATTTATGCTGGAGCTATTGATGACTCAACTCCACAAGGAGCAGAAGAAGGTTTGCAACTAGCTACAGATTATGCACAAAGAATATTTATGATTAGAGGTGCATCACAACTTATAGGTCCAGCAGGTGCAGCTTCTCCTATATGGTCAGTAACAGATAAGTCAGGTAATGCTTTCTTCGTAGAAGCTCTTGCAGATACATACAGAGATTATAAGTCTTCTGCACAAGGTGATGACTATGAAGCAACACAGAGATTTATACAAGAGTTTGGTCTTGATCCAACAGCTATGTTAACTTCTAAATCCAGATCAGTAGTTGCAAGACCAGCCACAGTGTTTAGTGCAGATTGGGCTAGGGAAAATAAAGACTTGTATGAAGATTTTAATACTACTGCTTTTTACCTAACTCCTACAGATGTTGATAATGAATTTAGTTATGATGCTTACCTTAATGCTTTATCTGATGGAACACTTGCACCAAGAACACCTGAACAATGGGTGTTAGCAAAGAACAGGTTGTTAGGTTCTATTGCTTATGAAAACTTTTTAAGAAATACAAAGATAGGTGATTCAACACTTATGAATACAAATGTTAAAACTGCACAGTTACTTAAATGGATGAAGCAGTCACAACTTATGGAACAATACTGGGGTTATGGACAAGATGCAGGATTTGAAGTAGATAAACCTGATACTGATTTCTTACTTAGAGAAATGGGTGGGGAAACATATCTACCAGATCGTTCATCTAGTTTCGTTACTGGTTGGATTAATGAAGATTACACACCTATAGAGAAATTAAAAGCTAATAATGCAGCTATTGCTTATGGTAAATATAGACAACAGTATGACAGAATAGTAGCTGAAGCAATTAAAAGAGAGTATGCACCTAGTTCTATAAAAAGTAATAAGGATTTAGTTAAAGCAAGACAGTATTTAAGAAATTATGCGACTAAACTTATATTAGAATATCCTGAATTTGGACCTCTTTGGAATAGCATTTTAGAAAATGACCTTAGAGAAGAAATATCAGATATGGAATTATTAGGTATATAGATGGATGATGTAGATAAATTTGTAGCAGCAATCGTAGAGCAGGATAGTCTTGCAGGTTCAAACCCTATATTATCTGAAGATGATATTCAACAAATGCAACTTATGGGTTCTGTAAATGATGTACAAATGTACGCTATAGAAAAAGGTATTGATGCTGGTAAGGTAAACAATGCTTTAATATCTACAGGACTTGATACTTCATCTGACCCAATGGCTGATCTCACTGGATTATTTGGTTTTGGAGAAGCAGAAAAATCAATCATAGGTGGATTACCAAGTGATTACTCACCAAGAAATGCAGGAGCAACAGATTTTTATAGAGAAGGTGATGAGTACAATATCTTTGCTAACTTACCAACAGAAGATTTATATAGTTTACAAGCAAGACTTATACAAGGTGGTTTATTAGCTAGAGGTGCATTTACACCTGGTGACTTTGATTCAAGTACAGCAGGAGCTATACGATTAGTATTAAGCAGACAAAATAGAATTGGTGTTAAATCAGGAGAAAAATCTACTGCTTGGAATGAATCATTACTGTTATATCAGAATGAACCATTACCAAGTGGAGAAGAAGTTTCTGTTTATTTACCACCAGACTATGCAGAAGTATCAACAAGAGTAAGAAACTTGTTTACTGAAAGTTTAGGTAGGGATCCACAAAATTATGAACTGCAATTACTATCAGAACAATTTTACAATGATACACAATTACAATCACAACAACAAGCAGAGTTACAACAAGTTGCTTTAGGACCTACTGTAGAAGAGTTAGAAACAGGTAATATAGGAAATAGAGATATACAGGGTGTAGTATCTGAAACAGGTATGCAAGAAGTATCTCCTACAGGTAGGTTGTACGAAAACTTTAATAACCTTATAGCAAAAGAAAAGGATAGGTTACAAGCAAATGATGATATCCAAAACACTGGTCGTCTTATGCTTGGCACTATTCTCGGTACAAGGAGATAGTATGGCTGATGCAAGAGAACTACAAGCATTTAGATTCGGTATAGCACTTACTGAAGGTGGAGGGAAAATTGATTACACACAAGGTAATTCATCTACTGGTGCATACGGTGCTTATCAGTTTGTGCCTAAGTGGTGGGATTGGTATTCTACTGAAGCAGGTTATCCTGGTGCAAATATAGAAGATCCAGCTGCACAAGATGCAGTTGCTAAATATTGGTTTAATAGAAATTATATTGATTTCGGTTCTTGGGAATTAGCAGCTATAGCTCATTTTGCAGGTAGATCAACTGCACAAAAAGCATTAGATAATGGTTTTGATTCTGTTAAAAATATGGAAGATTCTACAGGAACTACTGTAGAACAATATGTGAACAAAACAATGCAAAATTATAATGAGCAAATGCAGATGATGGCTAAAGTAGATACAGATGTATCAGCTATGGGTTTACCTAAGACAGATGCAGAAGTTTTCCAAGGTTCATTTGAGCCACAAAAGATTGTAGAAAAAGAAGCAGCTACTGTACTTGATGCTATTACTAATGGTATGAGTGACAATGGTAGAAAAAAGTTTCCTATGAATACTAAATCAGATTTTAAATCACAAGTTCCTAAAGCAGCAGGTTCATATGAGGGAGCTAAAATAAAAACTGATATTGGTAGAGGGATAAAGATTCAATAATGGCATATAACTTACTTGGACAACAAGGTAATAAAGGAGATAGAAACCCTGATCCTAACTTAACAGCAGAACAAGCTACTTACTTGTATGACACTCCACCAGGTAGTGGAGATAACAAAGGATTAACTGGTGCAGGAAAACCTGTAGATAAAAAAGATGTTGAACAAAAATTAGAAGATGTGGGCGAACCAATCAGATTTACTGATGGTCCTAATAAAGATACAACACAAACATCAACTACAACTAATAATGTTTCAGATGCACAGACAATTCTTAAAAATGCAGGATTTGATCCAGGAGTTATAGATGGTCTTAATGGACCTAATACTAAAGCAGCTGCCGAAGCATACATAAATGCAGCTAGAGGGCAAGATGAATTAAATAAAAGAAGAAAAGAAGTTGGTTTTATTATAGGAGTAGAAACACCTACTACATCTGAAACTACAACAAAAAGTACAATTATACTATTTGATAAAAATGGAAACCCAATTAAGTTTTTAAGAACAGAACCTTGGCAAAATTATGTTGACAGTGGACAATTATTTTTAGAAAAACCAAATCAAGCATCACAAGATGATTTTATGAATATTCTTAATAGTATTGAATTTGGTGAATCTATGCCTTCAGATGCAACAAATAGAGATGTAGATTTAATAAATAAAGAATTGGGAATTACAAACACTGCATTAGGTTCTGCTATTAGTCGTGGATGGGAACGAGCTATGCGTGGAGATATGGGTGCTAATGAATATTTAGAATTAGTTGATAATATGAATCAAGCAATAGAGCAGTATGAAGATACAGACAATTCTACAGCTGAAAGAGTAGGTGCTTTTTTAAGAAAAGGAGCTATGGGTTTAGGATTTACTGCAAGAGGAGTTGGCTCAATACTTGAAGAAACATTAGGTGGTTTATTTAATTCAGGAACAGATTTAATTAGACCAGAAGAAGGTGGAATAGGAGATGCTTTCTTTGATGCACTTATGGGTGTTGAACAAGGAACTAATGCTTATTCAACTTGGGTTACGGAAAAGAAACCAGGTTGGAGATATGATTCAGCAACAAATTCTTTTTATGATGTAGCCACTGGTAATCCGATAACAGGTGAAGAAGTTGTAACATCTATCAGTGAATCAGAAGAAGATACACAAGAACAAAACAACGAAGGATCAGGAGATAGTACAACAGGAAATGGTGAAGTAGTAGTACCAGAAGTAAAAGTTACAGAAGAAGAATATCCAGAGGGGTTTCCTAAAAGAGTCTATAGAAAAGATAGTGAATTTGGAGAACAAGTATTTAATCAACAAGCATTAGATGATGCTTTAGCTAATGGCTATAGTTTAGACAACACAGGTATATTTGTATATCAACCACCAGGAACAGGAACTGCTTTTGGTGAATTAGATCAAGTAGATTCTATTGACACAACAGAAGTAGGACCAGGACAAGTAGTAAACAGTACTTTTAACACATTTAACAATGTTCCACAAAATGGTGTACTTATTGAAGCAGCTGGTCAATTATTTTTAGGATATGAAGTACCTGGTGCATATGGACAAATGTACACAGGTGAACCAATGTTTATGCTTTATGAAGTTTTAGATAATGATTTATACGAAGCAGGTATATTAACACAAGGTGCAACACCACAAGTTAATGTATCTCTTGGATCATTAGCTGATCTTAATCAGTATGGAATAGTTGTTGGTGGTACAGATGAACTTACTGACAATGTAGAACACCCATTCATTAGATTTGTAGAAAACTTTGAAGCAGGTAAAAGAGTTAACCCTTGGTTAAACGATACAGAAATAAATCCTGTATCTGGTGTTACCTATCAACAAGAAGCTATAGAGTTTCTTGCAGAACAAGCATTAGAACAATGGTCGCCAGAGGAAACACAACTTAAATACGAAGGTACTGACTGGTATAGAAAGTCAACTACTACACAAAAACAATGGCTTACAACATTATTAACACAACCAGAACAAGCTACACAAGATATACAAGATAAACAATTATCTGTAAGAATAGCTATGGAAGCTAATGGAATAGCTAGTCCACCAGATGCTTTAGTTAGTTGGTTTGCAGATAAAGCAGTATCAGGTACTTGGACACAGTTATACACAGACCAACAGATAGCTTTACTTGCTGACCCTTATAAGCCTGGTGCAAGAGATACAGGTATGGTCAACTTTATAGAAGGTGTTGGTGTAGGTACATTAGATAGATTGAGTGTTGGTGAAAAAACAGTAACAGATTTATATAGAAGGTATTTAGGACCTTCACTTGGTAATGCAAGTGCAGATGAGATTGCAGAGAAAGCAGGACTACTTAGGAATGATCCAGATGCAGAAGAACAACTTAAATCATATTTAGAACAACAAAGACTTGCTATGTTTGGTAAATACACCAATCCAACTTTAACCTATAATGATATTGTACAACCATATAAGAACCTAGTTAATCAAGTATGGGGTCAAGAAGTAGATGAAACACAAGATTGGTTTATAAAGATGGTACAAGATAACGACATAGAACAGGCTTACACAACCCTAAGAGAAAAAGGTATCGCACAAGGTATAGGTAGAGTACAAGATCAGGCATTAAATGATTTACAGTCATCTATTGGTCAAGGTCAAGTAGCACCACAGTTAGGAGCTAACGGATAATGGAAGAGTTGTTAAGAAAAGCTAGAGCTTTATATCCAGGTTTACCTGATGCTTTCATTAATTTGTTTGTATCTAAATGGGAAGATACAGGAGATGCACAACAAGCTATTGCACAAACTAGAGAAGATACTGCATACGATACTATTTTTCCTGGTAACAAAAATGAACGAGGACAAGTTAGATATGATGAAGTAACTTATTTTGCTTTACAAGATTCTTATATTGGAACACTATCTGAATATGGAATACCTAGAAATACATCTTTAAATATATTACAAGATAGATTTGTTAGTTTATTAGAGAACGAAGTATCTGCTAATGAGTTTCAACAACGAGTAGCTGCTGTTTACAGAGGAATACAAGAGAACATACCACAAGTACAAGACTTTTACGCTACTAACTTTGGTTTAGATTTAGATGAACAATCAATATTCTTAGGTGCATTAGATCCAACAGTTGGAGAAGATATAGTATCTGGAAAGATTACTGCTGCACAAATAGGTGGAGAAGCAGCAAGAGCAGGTTTCACTATATCATTTGAGGAAGCAGAAAGAATACAAC
>Ga0315331_10003982_pt1 | contig 11153 bp, 11 predicted proteins | sample M160m34915metaG_FD_203456 | JGI IMG/M metagenome (GOLD analysis project Ga0315331, IMG submission 203456) | Ammonia-oxidizing marine archaeal communities from Monterey Bay, California, United States - M1 60m 34915 | ecosystem: Environmental > Aquatic > Marine > Intertidal zone | place: USA... | reverse complement strand
CCTGTGTGACGTCTTTTGCCCGTCGTTTGAGGTCCTCGCGAAGCTTCATAACAAAGATACGTTCACCGCTTTCACACTGGAGCTTGGTTTGCCGATCGCGGAGACGCGCACGGTCCGGAGCCGTGACGAGCTGGAGGCGGCGACCCATGCGTTTCCTGAGTTCTTTGCGCGCGCCGCGTTTTCCCGCGGTGGTGTGGAGCTGTTTACGAATACGGGCCCTTTGGCGGGTCGAGTGAAGCTCGAGGATTGCCAGCCAACCGCCGAACAGCCTTGGCTGGTGCAAGAGTTCCTGCACGGAGAGGACATCTGCAGTTTCAGTGTGGTCAAGCATGGCGAGGTGGTTGCCCACAGTGCCTATCGCCATCCGTTGACCATCGAGCACGCCGGGGGGATCGCGTTCGAGTCGATTGATGAGCCACGGAGCTTGGAGATCGTTCGGGCCTACGCTCGAGCGACTGAATTTCATGGCCAGGTCTCCTTCGACTTCATGAAGACGGATTCCGACGTGTTCGTCATCGAGTGCAATCCGCGTCCGTGCGCGGGCGTGTTCATGATGGCTGCGGATGAATACGCAAATGCAATCGTCGGGGGAGACGCCACGGACCCCTATGTGGTCCCGCCGGGTGAGACCGCTCAGATCGACAGCGCCATCGTTCGTGAAATGTTTCGTGAGCCCAAGGAGATTCCGAAGGACCTCCACTATCTCTTCTCGGGTACGAAGGATGTCTACGCCCAGAAAGGCGATCGCTTGCCGGGTATCTACCAGATCCTGTCGTACTCACACGTGTTCGCCTTTCGGCACCGGATGCACGCGCGACGTCATAAACACTCCGATTTGATGGCGGCGCAGTTCTTCGATATCGCGTGGGACGGTGATGAGATTCTGTGAGCCGGTGCCCCGCGAGGATGAGACGATCCTGTTTGGAGGCGGCCGCCCGCGGAGACATTCAGAGGGAATGTTTCGGGTGGCTCGGCTGTACGTTTCGGCAGGGAGGTACTGATGCAGGCATGTGACTTGAAACGGAAGTCGTTGTGCAGGGGGCTCCTGCTGCTCTGCGCGGGGCTCGTCCCCATCGCGGGAGCAGCTCCCGGGAGTGATGAGGCCGAGCAGCGAACCGTTCGCCGGACGTTTGAGAAGCTCGGGGTCTCGGCCTCCGACGCGGAGCGAGTGCTCGCCGGTCACTTCGTGGAGGCGAGCCTCCAGCCGAGTAACCCGCGGGAGCTCTCGGTCATGTTGGGATTTTTGGTCGACGTCGAACCGGAAGACTTTGGCCAGGATCTCGACCAGGCGCTCGCGATTCGCGATGACCCCGATACGCTCACGTTTGGCGTGATCGATCCGGAAGATCCGGAGACGGCGCTTGACGCGCTGAAGCTGAGCGAGCACGCGGCGCGCCGTTGGTTGGCATCTCGCGCGGGTGAGGACGTCAACCTCTCCAAGCGCGAAATCTCCGAGTTGGAGGCGCTGCGCGACAAACTCAAAGGGCAGTCGTCCATCGCCGAGCCCGTGTCGCGGGCTGTCCGCCGCCTCCTGGTGCGGCGTTTTCGCAGCTATTCGACCTTGGGGCTCGCGGGCATCGAGCCCTATGAGCGATCGGGGGGAGCGGTGCTCGATGCGAGTGGAGAACTTCGGAGCGCGAGCCTGGCCGCGAAGGCGCTCGGGCTCTTCCCGCCTGACTTCTACGATCTCCTCCTCGAGTACCCGAAGGATCGGCCGGAAGGCTTCGAAGAGAGATTCTTCTGGATCCATTATCGCGCCCACGGCGAGGTGACCTTGATGCTGACGCATCGTCTCTCGGTCCCACAGAGGCCCGCGTTCGGCAGCGTGCAGCGTCAGTACTACGTCAGTCGCAGTTACAACGTGGAGCAGTCCCTCTCCAATCTCCTGGCCGTCGATGAAGGGACGATCGTCTCGTACACGAACCGGACTTCGACGGATCAGGTCACTGGCTTCGGAGGCGATGCGCGGCGATCGATCGGGCGAAAGTTACTGGGCTCACAGCTCGAGGGGCTCTACCGGCGAGTGAGGCAGGAAGCCGCGAAGAGCCCGTGAGGCGGTCTACGGTCAACTCCCTTGGGCTGGAGAGTCAGGACGAGGGAGATGGGGGAGGACTCTCTCCTCGAAGAGCCGGAGGCTGCTCCACGCCAGGGACGGGTCGAGCCCGCTGAGCAGAGGCGTCATGTACAGCGTGCCGTGTGCGCCTAGGCGGATAGCGAGCTCAAGAGCCTCTTCTGGACCGAGCACTTGGTACGCGGGGGAGGCGCGGATGTCGAGTCGCTCAGTGGCCTTCGCGTAGGGCCCATCGGCCTGGGCGGCGGACTCGGCTTGCCAGCTCCCATAGACCTCTGCCATGCGCCGCGCGTGCGGTGCGATCTCGTCCCAAGCGCGCTCCGGGTCCAGCGCGACGTGAAGGAACACGGGGCCCTGGTTGGAGTAGGGACCGGGATCGGGCCGGCCGAGCTTCTTGCATTCGTCTCGGTACGGCCCCCAGAGGTCGGGTGTGCGGGGGAGCCAGCCGTCTGCGATGTGCGCTGCGCGACGAGCGGAACGAGCGAATCCGCCGCCAAGGATGATCGGCGGCGGAGGTTCCGGGCGGGGTGTTATGCAGACCGTCCTGTCCCGCCACTCGAAAGGTTCGCCTGTCCAGGCTTTCCGCAAGAAGGCCACGACTTCTGCCATGTCCTCCCACCGGTCTTCCATCCGTTTCCCGAAGGCTTCGAACTCGCTGGGTCGGTAGCCTGCGCCGAGCCCCGCGATCAATCGTCCTTGACTGAAGATCGAGGTGACCGCGAGGTCCTCCGCGAGCTTGACGGGGTCGTAGAGGGGCGCGAGTAGGACTGACGTACGAATGGCGACCCGCGCGGTTCGAGCGGCGATCGCGGCAGCCGCGACGATGGGGGACGGGTCGTAGCCGTCGAGAGCGCCGTGATGCTCGCCGAGCGCCACGGTGTCGAATCCCACGTCGTCGGCCCAGGCGCACATGTCGAGCGCTGCGGCGTAGAGCGCAGTGGCCGGCGTCCCGAAGGACGGCGTACTGAGGTCGTGGACCATTACGAGCTGCATGGACCCGCCCCTCTGAAGGGGTTTGCGACGCCGCGGATCATTTCAGCTGTCGCAGCTCCCCGCGCTGGACGGCGTCGAAATCAGCCTCTCCTACGACCCCGCGTGCGAGATCCTCACAGTCCGGGAAGCGGCGCAGCGTATGGCCACCATCGGTGGTGATGCACTGCGCGGTCACCCAGCTGGACTCAGGCCCAGCGAGGAAGCGGATCACCTGGCCGATGTCTTGAGCCTCGCCCCCTCGCGCGATGGGCTGCTGCTCGAGGAACCGTTGGAGGACGGGCTCGGTCGCGAACATGAAGCCGGTCGCGCCGGTCTCCGTGAGCCCGGGGCGAACCGAGTTGACGCGGATCCCGTGCCGCCCCAGTTCGTCTGCCGCGACGCGGACCATCTGGTCAACGGCGGCCTTGCCCGCGCAATAGGCGGCGAGGTATTGGCTGGAGAGGATCGAGGCGGTCGAGGAGACCGCGACGATGGAGCCCCCGCCGGACTTCACCATCGAGAGGCCGGCGTACTTGAGGACGAGGTATTGCGGTCGGACATTGTTGTCGACCTCTGCGCTGAAACGGTCGTCGTCGTACCCCAGGATCGGGCAGTAGTTGCCGCCGCCTGGAATCGTGACGACCGCGTCGAGCCCGTCTTCCCCTGCCGCCTCGGCGACCGCTGCCTGTACGTCTTCGGCGACGTGCGCGTCACACCGTAGCCATGCGACGGATCCGCCCGGCGGAGCAGAGGCGCTCTCGAGCTCGTCGCACAGCGCTTGGAGTGGTTCCGTCGTGCGACCGGCGAGCCAGACACGCGCGCCGTCCTTCACCAAGATCTGGGCTGCGGCTTTCCCGATGCCGCTGCCGGCGCCGACGACGAGGATGCGTTGGCCCGTGAGGGGCGAGGAGGAGGACTGTGTGTTCGTCATGTTTCGGGCTCCATACGAGTCAGGGCGCTGGCGGAAGTGCCGAGGTCGACGCCTGCCCGTTCTACCTGTTCCGGCGCTCGGTTCCTAGTCCCAGCCCAGGCCGGGGCGGCTCAGCGCCCCGGTTTCGTCGTGCGCGGTAGGGGGAGGGAGGGCGACTCGCGCCCGAGCTCGCTCCCGATATGCTCGGTGATCCGCCAGCCGGAGGGGGTGTGGATGAGCTCGTCCCGGTACTGTCCAAAGATCGTGAGGTCTGGGCGGGGTTGGGTGAAGCGATGCCAGGCGCGTACCTGGGAGAGGCTTCGTATGCGTCGCTCGTTCGCTTCTTCTACCAAGATGTCCGAGACGATGTGTTGTGTGGCCTCGAAGCGCGCGAGTCCGCTGCGGAGGAAGTCCACGAGCTCATCGAAGCTCGTCAGCGCGACGGACCCAAAACAGACGTGACAGTCGGGTGCAAAGACCTCCTCGAGTTGCGGCAGACGGCGTGAGTCGATCCGCTCGCAATAGCTCGCGAGTCGTTCGGTGACGATGGTCTCGGCGGGGCTGCGTTCCGGCATGGCAGGTGAGAGGCTAGCAGCGGGTTGGCGCGGGCGGCCGGGTGGGCCGATCGCTCCGGCGCCAGGACTTCTGCGGTAGGGTCGCCGCCGGGGGCACGTAGGGTTGTATTACGGCTGGTTCATGGTGGCGATCGCGTTCGTGTCGCAGTTCATCGTGACGGGGGCGTGTATTCAGTCCTTTCCCGTGTTCCTGCTGCCGTTGGCGAACGAGTTCGAGGTGAGTCGCGTAGAGGCATCGTTGATGCCGGTGGCGCTGATGCTCACTGGGATCTTCCTGTCACCGCTGATCGGGCGTGCGGTCGCTCGGTTCCCGATCCGGAATGTCATGGTGACCGGCGCGCTGGTGATGTCGCTCGGCTTCTTCTGCCTCTCTCGCGCCCAGGAATTTGAGCACCTCCTGCTCCTCTACGGGTTCACCGGCTCTTTCTCGATGGGCGCCTTGGGGATCATCTCCTGTAACTCCTTGATCGTGAATTGGTTCGAGAAGCGTCGGTCGATGGCGCTCGGGATCGCGATGATGGGGATGTCGCTGTCCGGCGCGGTGCAGATCCCGTTGGTTACCTGGGGGATCGCGAACTGGGGCTGGCGCGACGTCTTCAGCGCGTATGCCATCGCTGCGCTGGCGCTGGTGCCGCTCCTGGCGGCCTTCGTGGTGACGCGCCCGTCTGATGTCGGTCTCCTGCCTGACGGTGGGCAGGCGCCGGCGGATGTCCCCGTTCCGGGTGGGGGTGCAGGGTCGACCTGGGCGTTGTTGTCGACGCCGGCCTTGTGGTGGATCGCCGCTGCCTGCGGCTTCACGTTTTGGTGTTCGCAAGGGCTCATGACGCATGGGCAGGCCTTCGCCATCGAGCGTGGGATCGACCCCATGGGGGCCGCAGGCATGTTGTCTGCGATCTCGGTCGGTGCGGCTGGCGGCAAGTTGCTCTTCGGTTGGCTGGCTGATCGGCTCGGCGAATCCGGGGCCTTCGCCGTCGCGTTGGCCGTACAGCTGGTAGCGATCATCGGCTTCATCGTGGGCACGAGCTACGCCGCTTTTGTCTCGTCCGCTGCGGTCTATGGGCTTGGGCTTGGCGGGGTCTCGCCGCTCCAGGCCGCGCTGCTCGCACGGCGCTTTGGCCCCGCACAGTTCGCGCCAGCGATGGGTTTGTTGAGCCCGTTGATGATCCCCTTCCAGATCACGGGCCCGCCAATCACCGGTTACATCTTCGATACGCGGGGTAGCTATGAACCCGCGTTGTGGCTCTTCATGGGCGCGCTCGTCGCCGCGGCGGTCGCGTTGTCATTCGTGCGGCTCTCTTCACCCGCCGCGCTCGAAACAGCGGCGGAGTCGCCCCTGCCCGGTGACAGTTGATCGAGACGGCCCGTCAGCCGATTTGGTCGAGTCGTTTGCGCGCTTCCGCGTAGACCTCCGCGGGGAGCGGACCCTCTGCGGCTGCGCGGACGTTGCTCTCAAGGTGCGCTGCGTTGGCTGTACCGACGATGATGGTGTGAATGTCCGAGTGGCTCAACGTGAAGCGCAGCATGAATTCCATGCGGGAGCGCCCGTCGGTCAACTCGTCGAGTTGTGCTTCTTCCCATCGGTCGCGCTTACTCGTCATCTGGGTCCGCCAGAACGAGGGCGCGGACGCGACGTCTTGATCGGGAGCCGGTGCGCCGCGCGCAACACCGCCGCGGATGATGGTCCCCGCTCCAGCGGCCGCGGCCGCGTGGATGATCTGCTCGTGGTCACGCTCGAGCCCGGAGTAGGGGATTTGAAACGCATCGAAGACGTCCATCGCGAGGTGGTCCTCGATGTGGGGCAGTGTGCCGGACATCCCCAGGAAACGGAGCTTGCCCTGTTGTTGCAGCTCGCGGAGCGTGCCAATCGTGTCGGCCTGCTCGATCTCGTCCCGTGCTGGGCTCATATGGACCTGCACGAGGTCGAGGTGGTCCGTTCGCATTCGGGTGAGGCTCTGCTCGACGGCGGCGCGCACGTTCTCGGGGGTGAACAGGTGGACCGGGCGGCCGTCGTCGAGCGCAAAGGGAATCGTGACCGGACAGCCACACTTGCTCGCGAGGAAGTACTCGTCTCGCCGGTGCGCGATAGACTCGCCGATTAGCTCTTCCGAGGCCCCGTAGTCCGGTGAGGTGTCGATGAAGGTGATGCCGGTGTCCAACACCTGGTTCAGCAGTCGGCGCGCGTCCTCAGGGGCGACAGGCCCTTTGATGCCCGCAAGCTCCATCGCGCCGTAGCCCAGCCGTGTGACTTCCAACTCGGTCCGCCCGAGCGTTCGCGTTGCCAGTGTCAAGGCAGGCCCCTCCTTCTGCGGCGCGTTCGATCGCGCCTCCCCCTGCTGATGACGGCGGGGGGCTTAGAGTCCGTGGACGAGCGCAGCGCGAAGGTCGGCCGCTGGGAGGCGGATCGCTTTGGCCGCCTGGTACTCAGGCGAGTCATACCACCGGCGAAACGACGCTTCGTCGGGGAACTCCATGATGACCGTACGCGGACCGTGCCAGTCGCCTTCGATGGCTTCGGCATGATCATCGGCGGCGAGTACGCGCGCTCCTGCGGCGATCACCGAGGGCGTAGCCTGTTCCATATATTGGTTATAAGCTTCGGCGTCGTCGATTTTGACCTGGCCGATGAAGTAGACGGGCATGGGGCCTCCTCTTCGTCGTCTCAGGCTACCACGCACTGGGGACCCTGTATCCGTCCTGGTGCGATCGGCGTGCACCGAGGGGGATCCGAGAGGTACCCTGTCAACGTCCTATTGGATTCAAGAGTACTGGAGGTATCCGTGGCGACCGCTGAGCCGAACCCTGCCGAGCCCTACGCACACCTGGTCGACGCTGACTATTACGAGCAGGTGGGTTACCCCCATGAGGACTGGCGGCGGCTGCGCGCCGAGAGCCCGATCCACTACGTCGAGCGTGAACTCGGTGACTCCTTCTGGGCGCTCACGAAGCAACGAGACATCTCGACGGTGGGTCGTCAGCCGGAGCTGTTCAGCAGTGACATGCCGATCGTTCGGGACCAGGACCTGATCGACGATCAGCCGACGGATCTGCCGAAGCAGCTGATTACGCTGGACCCCCCGATCCACGCGAAGTACCGGGCCCTCGTGGCGAAGCGGATGACGCCCCGCAAGGTTGCAAAGCTCCATGACGACATCGAGGAGATCGCGGTCGGCATCCTCAACGACCTCGAAGAACATGAAGGTACGGGGTGTGACTTCGTGGACGTCGTCGCTGCGCCGCTGCCGATTGCCGTGATCGCCTATCTGCTTGGGGTGCCGATGGATGACTGGCGTCAGCTCTACAAGTGGACGAATGAGAGCGCGGGCGCGTTCGACCCCGAGAACCGCCAGGAGGGTGAGACGCCGCAAGAGACCATGCGACGGGCGATGACGGAGCAGTTCGCCTACTTCGCCGAGTTGCGGGAAGAACGACTGAAGAACCCCCAGGACGACCTGGTGACCTTGCTCGCGCAGGCGACGGTCGATGGGGAGCCGTTGCCGCTGATGGACGTCTTGTCGTTCTACCAGATCTTGATCGCGGCTGGGAACGAGACGACCCGGAACGCGACTTCGGGCGGCCTCCATGCCCTGATCGAACACCCGGCAGAGCTGGATCGGGTACAGAAGGACCCCTCGCTGTTGAAGTCGACGGTCGAGGAGGTCTTGCGGTGGACCAGCCCCATCATTCACTTCGCCCGGACCGCGACCGCCGACACGGAGGTTGGGGGGCATCGCATCCGGAAGGGTGAGGTGGTCAGCATGTTCTACCCGTCTGCGAACCGCGACGAGGAGGTCTGGGACGACCCCTACACGTTCCGCGTGGACCGCACCCGTAACCCGCATATCGCGTTCGGGGTGGGGGAGCACTATTGCCTGGGAGCACACGTCGCGCGGCTCGAACTCGAGGTGATCTACCGCCACCTCCTTCCGCGGCTGGCGGAGGTCGAGATCGCGGGGCCTGTGGACCGACTCCGTTCCCACCTCATCGGGGGCATCAAGCGTCTGCCGATCCGCTACAAGCTGCGATCGGGACTCGGCGAGGGGCGTGCATGAGCGCCTCGCCCGTCGGACTCATTCCCGGTTTGAGAGTGGCATCCCCCCCCGCGCGTCGGCGCCGGGGTCGGTAAGCTTCCGCCATGATCTTGGACCTCTTTCGCGATGCTTCATTCTTCGAGTTGACCGCCGCGCTCCTTGCGCTCGGGGTGGGCTGGTACCTCCTCGCCTGTGGCGGGCTCTACCTGCTGCTGCACCGTTCGTCCCTTCGGGAGCGCGTTGGGCGCTGGCGGACGCAGCAGGAGTGGCCGACGCCGAAGCAGGTGCGGGGAGAGGTCCGTGATGGCTTGATCTCGATGTCTATGGTGATGTTGGTTGTCGCCGTCTCCTTTTGGCTCGGGATCCACGGCTACAGCCGGATGTATGCAGACCCGCTCGCATATGGCTGGGCCTACATCCCCGTGAGCATCTTCCTCGTGTTCCTGACGATGGAGGTGTTCGAGTGGACCTTTCATTGGGCGTGTCACAGGAGCGACCTACTCTGGAAGGTCCACAAACATCATCATCGCTACTCGAACCCGACTGCGTTTGGAGTGATGGCCGACCAGCCCTTCGACATGCTGATCAAGGCGTCTCCGATCCTTTGGATCCCGTTCCTCTTCCCGATCTCGGATGTGGCGTTGATCGGGACCTTTGCAACATTGAATTTTGTCTACGGCACCTACCTCCACGCGGGGTTTGACTTCCCGTTCATGCCGAGTCCACACAGTCGGTATCTCGTAGGCGCGTGGCACCACAACGTGCATCACGCGGGGAGCTTGGAACACAACTATGGATTCTTTACGGGGTTCATGGACCTGTTGTTCGGCACACGCTTCACGCCCGCGGACAAGGTCACGCAGCGGCCGAATTACCGCTGTCCAGAGTGTCGCAACCAGAGCGAACTGGCGGCTTGACCGCCGGCACGTGAGGGCGTGGGGCGCACGGCGTGTGCCCGCTCGACCCTTTGTTCCTTCCTCGATTGGCGTACCCGTCGGGTTCACTTCGTTGCAGTCCCCTGCCTCGAGCGCTTGAGAGGCGGGAGAACGCATTTCTTGGGGGGAGAACCTCCCGTGTGCTTCCTTGAACGCTTCTCTCTATGCTTGCCCGCATCTACTGGGGTTCTGGAAGCGGAGAGGCTGCCGTCCTGTGCCCTGTCATCGCAAAGGAGCGAGTGTTGACTGAATTCAACCCGCCGGGTCCGGAAGAGTTGGCTGAGATTCTGCAACGCAGCGCTGGCGTTTTCATCGGGGTCGGTATTGTGCAGATCGTTCTCGGTGTGGCCGCCGTTCTGGCGCCGCAGATCGCCACGGTGGTTGGCGTCGAGTTCCTCGCCGTGATGCTCTGTCTCTCTGGGGTCGCGCAAGGCTTCTTGATGTTTCGGGTCCAGGACCGGACGGGGACCTTGCTGCTGTTCGTGGGGGCGCTTGTCAGTGTGGTGGCCGGGCTCTTGATCCTTCGTGACCCGGAAGGAGGCGCTCTCGCGGTCACCCTCTTGATGGCGTTGTCGTGTTTGGTGGAGGGGGTGAGTCGTATGGTGCTGGGGTTCAGCCCTGCGGGGGCGAGCGCCCGTGGTGCGATCGTGCTGTGCGGTCTCGCCAGCATCGGTCTGGGCGTACTCTTGTTCGTCGAGTGGCCCGGTGATGCGGTCTGGGCGCTGGGTCTGTTGTTGGGAGTCAACCTGCTCATGGCGGGAGTGAGCTTGACCGCGGTGGGGATCGGCGTCCGTGGTGGAGGCGGCCCGAAGGCGGCTTGAGCGGGTACGTCGCCCCGACTTCAGGGCCTTAGCGTTCTGCCGTTGGGAAGAGGAGCGTGACGCGAAGCCCGGGGCGGCTGTCGGACAGGTGGAGCTGCGCTTCATGCAGGTCCGCAACGGCGGCGACGAAGCTGAGGCCCAGCCCGGTTCCCGTCGTGCTCCGGGAGGCGTCCAGGCGAACGAAGCGTTGGAGCACACGCTCTCGGTCCGCCTCGGGAATGCCCGGTCCGGGGTCACTCACGGCCAACTCGATGGCGTCTGCGCCCGTCTCGTTCTGAACCCGGGCGCAGCGCACCACGATTTGGCCTCGTCCTTCGCTGTACTTGATCGCGTTGTCGAGGAGGTTCGTGAGCGCCTGGGCCAACAGGTGACGGTTCCCGCGGACCCATAGGTCGGGGGTGCTCTCGCTGCAGAGCGTTAGCCCCGCCTCCTCTGCGACCGGTTGGTAGAGCTCCACGGCGTCCTCGACCTGCTGGTCGAGCGCGATCACCTCCATGTGCTCTCGAAGTGAGCGACTCTCGATTTGTGCGATGTGGAGCAGGGCATTGAACGTGTCGAGTAGGGCGTCGATGTCCTCGAGCGTTTGGTAGAGCGCTTCGGTCGCCTCACCCGCGGGCGGCTCAGCGCCGAGGGTCGCCTCGATGCGTGATCGCATGCGGGCGAGGGGGGTTCGCAGGTCGTGCGCCACATCGTCTGTGACTTGCCGCATTCGTGTGAGTAGGCGCTCGTTGTCGTCGAGGAGCCGATTGAACTGAATCGCGAGCTGGTCGAACTCGTCGAGTGTCTCGGCAGCGGCGTTCCCGGTTTCTCCGCCAGGGGAGACTCGCGTCGGAACCCGCTC
>Ga0315331_10003979_pt1 | contig 11158 bp, 10 predicted proteins | sample M160m34915metaG_FD_203456 | JGI IMG/M metagenome (GOLD analysis project Ga0315331, IMG submission 203456) | Ammonia-oxidizing marine archaeal communities from Monterey Bay, California, United States - M1 60m 34915 | ecosystem: Environmental > Aquatic > Marine > Intertidal zone | place: USA... | reverse complement strand
CATCATTTTTCCAGCAATAAAAGTCAACGGAAGACAACACAACGTTTTGTCACCTTTTTTTAAATCAAGGAAAGCTCCTGTTTTTAAAGCAGAGAGAAACATTTTAGTTTTACTAACTCTAATTTTTTTTGGTTGCCCTGTAGATCCAGAAGTTTTAAGAACAATAGTATCACTGTTGTTAAACCAGAGTTTGTAAAAAGCATACAGTTCTTTTGAAAGAATATCTTTATTTTCTTCCAAATTTTTAGAAGAAAAAGTTGTTCCCGATACAGTTAACAATGAATTTTTCACCTATTTTGATTTACTGTCGCTTGATAAAACCAAGGTCCCATTTTTTTTCTAAATCATAATAAAGGCCCCCGTCTTTTATTGATAATGGAGATGAAATATTATTCGTGAACAGCTGTCCAGTCCCTAGGCCTTGTTTCATATTCAAAGATATTTTAAACACCCATTGTGATATAACGTTAAGACCAATATTGCTTTCCAGAGCACTAGTCACCCACCATTTTATATTGTTTTTTTGAGCTAAAGCAATCCATTTCTCAGATTCTTTAATGCCCCCTATTAAACTTGGTTTTAGAATAATATATTTTGGGTTGATTGTTGAAATCATTTTTTCCCGTTCTTCAAAATATATTCCGATTAATTCTTCATCTAAAGCAATATCAAGTGGTGAATATTCACATAAATAAGCCATGTTTTCCCATTGCTTTGTTTTAATTGGCTGCTCAATTGAATGCAAAGAGTGTTCAGAAAGGGATTTTAATTTTTCGAGCGCAGAATCAAATGAAAAAGCACAATTTGCATCTACTCTAATCTCAATGTCACTTTTTGTAAACTCTTGTCGTATATTTTTTAACAATTTAAGCTCAGTATCAAAGTCAAGAGCTCCTATTTTTATTTTTACACAATCGAACCCGGCATTAATCTTTTCAACAATTTGTTTGTACATAAAGCTTTTGTCTCCCATCCAGATCAAGCCGTTAATTGGAATGTTTTTTTTTAGATTGGTAAATGGTGAAGGATACAAAATAAAAGGAGTTTTAGACTTTAATGACAGAAGAGCGGTTTCATAACCAAATAAAATTGAGGGATAGGAGAGAAGTTTTTTATAAAAACAGTCATCTCCAAGATTGATGTTATGACAGACTTCTTTCAAAGTTTTTTCAAAGCTTACCAATGGATCTGGACTTAAACCATCAATTAAGCTACACTCTCCAACACCAATTTTTTCATTTTCCTTAATCACTATAAACCAGCTAGTTTTTTTTAAAAGAACACCTCTTGATGTACCACTAGGATTTTTAAAATTTAAATCATGTCTAAAATAAAAAGCCTCCATCATTAAAAAAGTTTAAAATAGTATGATGCTATAAATAATGAATAGAAAAAGGCATTAATTGCTAGTGGCTTTAAAAAAGCGTCGTAATCTTTAGGGTTTGCAACCGAGTTAGTCTGAAAAAGATGTTTTACAAGCCCAATTATAATTAATATTAAAAGAAAATTTAGAAAAAAAGAATCAATTTTCAGTTCAGCTTGAAAAAAGATCATTAAACATACTGAAATTGAAATAATAACAGAATGATAAAATCTTGCTTTATTGGGCCCCATAAAAACAGCGAGTGTTTTTTTATTGCATTTTTTATCAGTGAGTAAATCGCGCATATTGTTTAGGTTGAGCACTCCAACACTTAACAACCCTAATATAATTGAAGGGAATAACAGTTCCAAGCTTAAAATGGAGCCATATAAAAAGTTTGACCCCAAAACACTAATCATTCCAAAAAAAATAAAGACAAAAAAATCTCCTAAACCAAAATATCCGTACGCAAACTTCCCAACAGTATACTTTATTGCTGCATATACAGCCAAACTACCCATAGAGATGAATAAAAAAAAATAATTTGTAAAAAGGCCAAAGGCCAACCCAACTAAAGTAAAAGTTAGAATCATTGATATTATTGAGAATAATAATATTACTTTTTTCATTGAACTTTTAGAAATAGACCCGGTTTGAACTGCTCGTTTAGGCCCGATTCTATTTAAATCAGATCCCTTAATACCATCACCATAATCGTTTGCAAAGTTTGATAAGAGTTGATAAGAAACCGTTGTTAAAAGGGCAATAATAAAAATAACAATATCAAAAAACCCTTGATAGTATGCATAAGAGGACCCAATTAAGATTCCTGAAACAGATAGGGGAAGTGTTCGGAGCCTAGCAGCCGACAACCAAACGCTTATTGAGGAGTTGTTTTTTATTGCCAATAGAAATTTAATTATGGGAATTTGGGATATTTTTTAAAGTCTGGGTTTCTTTTTTCCAAGAAAGCTGTTTTACCTTCTTGAGCTTCTTCACTTAAATAGTAAAGAAGTGTTGCATCTCCCGCTAATTGCATCAAGCCATGTTGGCCATCAAGCTCAGCATTTAAACTTCTTTTTATCATTCTTAAGGCAAGAGGGCTTCTTTTTTGCATTATAGAGCACCATTTTAAAACAGTATTTTCTAACTCAATAAGAGGAACCACTTTGTTAACCATGCCCATTTCTAAAGCCTCTTGAGCAGAATATTGCTCACACAAAAACCAAATTTCTCTAGCCTTTTTTTGCCCAACATGCCTTGCTAGGTATGATGAGCCAAACCCTCCGTCAAAACTACCAACTTTTGGACCAGTTTGACCAAAAATTGCATTTTCGCTTGCAATAGTCAAATCGCAAACCACATGAAGTACATGACCACCACCAATTGCATATCCATTTACCATTGCAATTACAGGTTTAGGAATTTCTCTAATTTTTTTATGCAGATCTAAAACATTTAACCTTGGGACGCCGTCTTCTCCTATGTAACCTCCAGAGCCTTTAACATTTTGATCACCTCCACTGCAAAAAGCTTTATCTCCTTCTCCCGTAAAGACAACTACGTCTATGTCATTACGCTCTCTACAAATATCCATTGCCTCGAGCATCTGGATGTTAGTTTCTGGCCTGAACGCATTGTACACCTTTGGCCTATTGATAGTAATTTTAGCAATACCTTTAAACAGTTCGAATCTGATATCAGAATACGACTTTATGTTTTCCCATTTAGCTTTCATAATTTAAAATTTATTAAATATAATGCTTTATAGATCTATTAAACTTAAGATTTTTTTAAATTCAAAAAATAATCTTCAAGCACCTTTGCACTTAGGCTTGAATCTGTGAAAATTTCTAAGATTTTAGGCCTAGATGACGATTTAAAAAAGTTTAATAATGCAAACTTTAAACCAAAAGAGCTACTAGCTTGTATATATTTGAAACCGTGCATTTTTGCAAGTTGTTTAGCTGAAATATTATGTCTAGTCTCAATAAACTTTTCATGAGTCTTATCATTTAAATATCCTGGTAATATCTTAAATATTCCACCTCCAGAATTATTGATTATTATTATTCTAAAACTTTTCTCTATATAATTGTTCCAAAGACCATTAGAGTCATAAAGAAAACTTAAGTCTCCAGAAATTAAAAGAGTTGGAGATTTAGAACCTATACTAGCCCCTATAGCAGTTGATGTACTCCCGTCTATTCCGCTTGTTCCCCTGTTACAATTAAAGTTAGAGGATGGGTTTTGATCAAAAAGCTGCATATACCTTATCGCAGAACTATTAGAGACCTGAACGGAATAATTTTCAGGAATTATTTCACTTATTTTAGAAAAAACTTTTAAATCACAAAACCTAACTTTTGGCAAGTAATTTTTATGAGATTTTTTTCTAAGCTTTGACAGGTTTTCCCATTCAGACTTGTAGTTTGAATTACATTTAAAAACATCTAAAGTTTTATTAAAAAAATATGATGGGTCGACTTTAAAATGTTTTACCCCAGAATAAAAGGTGTCTTTTGAGCCATGTTTTCCCAAATGAATGTGGGATAGGGGCCTATGATTTCTGAGCATTGTTTTAATCTTTTTTGAGATTATCATCCCCCCGATAGTTATCAATAACTCAGGTTTTAGTTTTTCAAAAATTTTATCTCTATGAGTGCTTAATTCTATCGGTGCTATAATCTGATCAATTTTTCCAATAAAAGAATCATGTCTAAGGTTTGAGGTCGTTTCTTTTAAAACTACAATATTGTCAAATTGAGATATTTTGTTTTTTAGGTTTTCCGATAAAACATTAGCATCGCTACAGCCTACAAGAATCATTATTCGCGAATATTTTTTTACTAAAGAATTGCTTAAAAAAGCATTGGAAGTTTTTTTAATTGAATTTTTAATAACTGTATTAATTTTTACTGAAGGGGTTGATTTAAAGTTATACAAAGGCTCTTCAAAAGGAGCATTAAGATGAACGGGCAACGATTCTGATATAGCTTTTGTAAAAAGAGAATTAATAATTTTTTCGTTTACCGCTTGAGTCTTTTTCTGCTCTGCTTCGAGTGTTTTTTCTGTAAATTTTTTTGGAATGATTTTTTGTTTATTGCTTTTAATAATTTCTTTAAAATTATGTTTTGGATCAAGAGCAAGACTTGATGAGTCTAAAATGGCATTCTTAAACACACCTTGCTGGACAATTGTTTGACCATCACCAATATTTACTTTATACGCTGGCCTGTCAGCTGAGATAACAATTAAAGGAATATTACTGTAATACGCCTCAGAAACAGCTGGGAAATAATTTAACAGAGCGCTTCCTGATGTGCAAACTAATATGGTTGGGGTTTTAGTTTGCTGCGAAACACCTAAAGCAAAAAATCCGGCAGATCTTTCATCTACAATACTATAACAATTAAAGTTCTTATTTGAAGCGAATCCAATTGCTAATGGGGCATTTCGAGAGCCAGGAGATATTACAATATTTTTAAAGCCAAATTTTTCACAATAAAGAATGATAGTTTGAGCAGAGTATATTGAAGGATACTTCATTAATTGTACAAATTTAAAAAAGAGCGTTCAACATTGTTTCAGATTTTTTTAAAATTTCTTTCCATTCCTTTTCTGGATCACTTTTTTGTGTTATTCCAGAACCAACATATAGAGAAAGCACATCGGATTTAAGGTTAAAACATCTCAAATTAACAAACGAAAATGATCTGTCATTTTCTATTTGACCAAGAAAGCCAGAGTAAAAAGATCTGTCGTGATTTTCAGATCTGGAAATTTCTGCAAAAGCTTCATCTTTAGGAAGCCCCGCTATGGCTGAGGTCGGAAATAATACATCAACAATTTCTTGGCAAGATGCCTCTGAGGTCCCCTTGAACTCAGTTTTTAGGTGCTGAATTTTCCCTGCCGAAACCGTTACGGTTTCCCCAATCTCCAGAGAGGAGCATATAGGTTTGAGATTTTCATAAATTTCATCTTTCACAATTTTTTGTTCTTCTATTTCTTTTCTTGTCCAACTTTCACTTTTTATAAATTTTGAACCAGCCAAGGCCATTGTAGTAAGGTTCTTGTTTTGTTTTTCAAACAACAGCTCTGGACTTGCTCCGACCCAATAGCCTTGATCTGGATGAAAAAACATGTAGCAGAAAGCATCATCATAAGAATCTAAGATCTTTTTAAATGTTTTTAAGCAGTTTGATTCAGGGTATTTAAAAGAGAACTTTTTTGAGAAAACTATTTTTAATAGTTTTTTTTGTTTAATTTTTTTTACTAGTTCTTTTATAGAGCGTAAGTAACTGTTTTTTTCTGTTTCAGAAACTAAAAAATTTGAGGGTGTTTTATTTGATTTTTCAAGCCTTTTGTTGGCAATATATTTTGTTTTTATTGTGATCTCGTTTTTTATTACATACCCTTTTTTATTGTTAAAAGGTATTAAAAAAAAAGAATTATCAGAGATATTTCGAAAATCTTTATTGGTAGTCCTTCCGGAGTGAAAAGTTAAATCGCATTCAAAAGGTTTTCTGTACAAGATAAAGGGTTTGTTTTTTCTTTCAAACAAAAGAACGTTTTCAAAAAATTTTTTGTTTGACACTTTATCTAAACTCATAATTTTTTTTTTGCAATGTAAATTGTTGATGCGCCAAGCATCTGTGGGCATATGTTGACAGATTCAAAACCACAACTTTTTATGATTTTTGCAAAATCATTTCCCGAAGGAAATTCTTCAGCTGATTTCTGAAGATATTTATAGGCTTTTTGGTCTTTGGAGAAAAAAGAACCAATTAAAGGGATTGCTGTTCTACTAAAAAGTAAATAGAAAAATTTAACAAGTTTGTTTTTTGGAACCGATGTTTCGAGAATAATTAAAGATCCATTTGGTTTTAATACCCTAAAACTCTCTTCAAGTCCTTTTTTTAGATTTTGAAAATTTCTTACCCCAAAACCTATTGTAATTAAATCAAACTTATTATCGTCGAAACTTAGGTTTTCAGCATCTCCGCTTATTAAGGAAATTTTGTCATTTAAATTTTTATTTAAGATTTTTTTTCTCCCAACCTCAAGCATTTTTTCCGAAATGTCTAATCCTATTATTTTTGAATTATTGATATTTGAAAGCTCTATCGCTATGTCAGCAGTTCCTGTTGCAATGTCAAGGATGGTTTTTGGATTGAGTTTTTTGGAAATTTTGTAGATTTTTTTTCTCCACTTTACGTCATTTCCTGCTGAAATCAACCTATTGAGTTTATCATATTCAAAAGAAATTGAATCAAACATTTTTTCAATTTGTTTCTTTTTTGAAGAATTTTGATTTTGATAAGGCTTCATTTTCAGAATAGAAAGTAAATTTAACTAATTCGTTTAATAGCTGTTAAAATAGTAAGTGTTTTTTTTCAGAGTTCTTCCACTTTGCCTGATATTTTTTTTTGACAAAAAAGATTTTTAAATCAGCTTGATACTCATAGTCGCAAAAAAAGATTTTTTTGTCAGAATCGTATTTTTTATTGGTGAAAAACCACAGACCAGAGTTGTTCTTTATCTCATATGGTTTCGAAACTTTATAGACATTTAGGTCAGCTTTATAGTCTTTGTTGGTTACAAAAACATTTAGATCAGCCATATAGGAATACGGGACAGTGTAAATTTTTTGAGATTGGGCAATGCTAACATTTAATAAGACAAGCAGAAAAACAGATTTTTTCATCTATTTAAATGTTTCAAAAACAATGCCAATAAAGCTATATTTTCCAGCCCTGCCTGTAGTTTCTAGTTACAAATTGATTTGCTTCGGGAAGGTTTGTAATCTTCATGTTTTCCCCATCCCATAAAAGTTTTTTTCTAGCATAAAAATCATACCCACCATTAGAATTTTCTTTTCTTAGCATATAACTTCTAATAGCTAAATTACCCATGAGAACAGTTTCAGTCATTGGGCCTGCATAATCAAATGAGGAAGTTAATTCTCTGTGTTCTTTGCTATTAAATCCAGCTTTACAAGCGTCTACCCATTTTCGTTGATGTCCGTATTCAGGCTCGGGCATTTCTTCAATCTCAGGTCCAAACTCTGTATTCCCGTCGTATAAATAAAGCTTTGGCATTAGCGGGGAACTATCATTTATGTTGGTTGAAATAATTCCTTTATCACCAATCATTAAAACACCATTTAAACTGTCCTCACCACCAATGTCGCTATTTGCTGGAATAATATCTGGGTGAGGAGGTCTAATCCCACCGTCAGTCCAAGTTAATTGAATTGGACTTTTACTTTTTTTCGTAGAATCAAAATTTAAAGTAATAAGGGATGAAGGTGGGCATCCTTCAGGATGATAGTCTGGACTCCACATTTTTGTAAAGACACTTCCAACACTACACTCTGCACTTTTTGGGTATTTGAGGCCGAGTGTTCTAAATGGAATGTCTATGAGGTGGCATCCAACATCACCAAGCGCTCCAGTTCCATATTCCCACCATCCCCTCCAATTAAAAGGGTGGAGGTTTGGTGTATATTCTTTCTCACTTGCAGGGCCCAGCCAAAGGTCCCAATTTAAAGATGCAGGCTTAAGACTTGCGTTTGGACTTGGCATTTCAACTCCTTGAGGCCAAACAGGCCTGTTTGTCCAAACCTTAACTTCAGATATTTTCCCTACTCTTCCTGAATCAACCCAGTTTTGAACCATTTTTAAAAGAGGGTTAGAACCACCTTGGTTACCCATTTGAGTGACCACTTTTTGTTTTCTAGCAAGCTTAGTAAGCATTCTAGCTTCTCTAATATTATGGGTTATTGGTTTTTGAACGTAAACATGTTTGTTTCTTTCCATTGCATAAAACGCTGCAGGACCATGAACATGATCTGGAGTTGAAATTGTGACAGCATCAATATCCTTTTCTATGTCTAGCATTTCGCGGTAGTCAGAATATAATTTTGCTTTAGGAAATCTCTTAACTGATCTAGATGCACTTCCTGAAAAATCAACATCACAAAGAGCCACTACACGCTCTCTTCCATTTACTGATGCGTTAGCAATATCACTAATTCCTTTTCCGCCAGATCCAATAGCAGCAAGGTTAAGTTGATCGCTTGGAGCTGTAAATCCAGTTCCACCCAAGACATTTCTTGGTACAATAAAAATTCCTGACCCAATAGCAGATTTTTTGATAAAATTCCTTCTTGACTTGTTAGATTCCATAGTACGACGTTATATACATACAAGATAGATTTTTGTAGCAAAGAATCAAAGGGGAATTAGCCTAAATTACAATTGAATTCTTGTAGGAGTATCTTTACCAGAAATAATAGATTCTGTTCCTTTAGCTATAGCACTAATAGTTTGTGTAATTGTCTGAATGTTTAGCGTGTTAGGCTCATCACTAACTTTATGATAATCTAAATCTTTATCCATTGGACTAGTGGAAAAAGTATGTGATGGAATCCCTAGTCTAGCTAAAGAAGCATTGTCTGACCTGAAAAACAAGTTATAGTCTTTGTATGGATCAGGATATAGTTTAAACTTTGAAGAACTTAAATTTTTCTGAATTATTTTACCAAAGGTTGATCTTTCAAAACCAGTTAACCATGCCGTGTTAGCCCCAAAGGGAGACTCTTTACCTATCATTTCTATATTTATTCCAGCAACGATCGATTCGGGTGAAATTGTATTTCCAAAATAATTTGAACCAACTAGTCCCATTTCCTCTGCTGTAAAAGCAACAAACAGAATGCTTCGAGTGTTGAGTTTATTTTTTTTAAAATACTCAGCTAATACTATCATTGCAGCAACACCAGAGGCATTGTCATTTGCACCGTTATAAATTAAATCTCCGGTCCCGCTTGACTTTTTGCCTAAATGGTCATAATGAGCTGAAATTACGACGATTTCATTCTTTTTTTCATTACCCTCCAAAAATCCGATGACATTGAAAAGAGTTAATTCTTTTTTCGAAGATGATCGCTTATTTATATACTTGAAAGTTTGCCTATAATCATCATCATTATAAAAATCAAGACCAATTTTTTTAAATTGAGTTTCGATATATTTTGCAGCTTTTTCTATGCCTTCTTCACCTGCTTTTCTGCCCTGCATTGAATCGTTAGCTAAGGTATATATGTGTTGCTGTACAGAACGTTCATTAATAATCTGTGAGAAGGAGTTGTAGAAAGCCAAAAAAAATATAATACGAAGAAATAATTTCATTTGGAGAATTTTTTTATAGCCTTTAAAATTCCAGCACAAGCGTCGTATTTCTCTTCTTTTTCTAATTTATATAGCTCTTGATAAAGTTCGTTCAAAGGAACTCCTTTTTGAAGCTTATCAAAATATTGTTGAAAATATTTTTCAGATGTACTCATATATTATATATCGACAAATAAGATACCAAAAACCAAAAATCTGTCAAATAGACAACTTTATGCTAAAGCCAAGTATTGAGCCATTCCATTCTGGCATTGATCCAATTTTTTAAATGCTCAACATAACCATGGTGATTATCAAATCTTTCTGGCACGGGCCAAAGCTCAACATTAGGGTCTAATATCCCTGGGTACAATTCAAAGTTTTTTGCTTGTGATACAGAAAGGTATGCCTCAAATTCATCAATTTTAGTCTGAAAGCTTGTTAGATTACTATAATAATAATCGAAACGTTCTCTTACAGCATCTTTAAAATAATCGTCTTCAAACATTCTTTTATACCAAGGACTTCCGCTTTTAATCCAAAACCCTTCGGGAAATTCTGCTGTAGAATAATTTACATTTCCAAAAGCTAGGTCATAATCCCAAACAGGACCCATTTTAATTTTTTCACCAGGCACATAACTAAAGTAAATGCTAGAAAATGATGCAGCATCCTGATTTTTAGATATTTCATTTACAATGTAGTAATCAATGAAACTATCCAGGTCAATATAGGGTCTGTATCCTGATTCAGGATCTTTAAAGTCTTCACCAAAGAGGGCAGACTCAAAGTTATCAACATGATCTTTTATTAAGTTATATTCTTCAGAACCATAATCAATGCCAGGCTCTTTAATATTAAAAACAGTGTCACCATCTTCTACGTTTTGACTAACATCACCATTCCAATATCCTGATGAGGATTTAAAAACAATATCCTCTTCAAGGTCAACTCTTCCATGGGCATTAGTGTCAATTTCTACAAGGTATCCTTCATCTCCTATATTAACTCTGTTTTTAGATTCTTCAACTTTTTGACCAATCAAATAAGTTCCAGCGTGCTCATTATTTATAAATAATTCTACATATTCAGCCTGAGGAACATAGTCAAATCTACTTATGTTAGCCATTTCTCTAACTATTTTATTTCTAATAAGAGAAGGATCAGAAATTTCAGCTAATAAAACCCATTTTTTATCTTTAGGCATATTTAAGACTTCAGTCTTATCTCCAAATTTAATTTGGTAAGGTTTTTTCCCCCATATGCCACCTTGCCACCAAGTTGAATTTCCTCTTCCTTTAATTTTCATATCAGTTTCAGATAGATCTGAAAAAATGTCCTCCCCAGAAATATGGACGCTTCCTTCAACATAATCTTCCTTAGAATCAATTGGAATTCCGGATGTATTTATGTAAACAATTGGAAGACCTGTAAAATTGGTTGGCTGATAAAACTCTGCCTTGATAGTTTTTGCTTGATCAACAGTTATGTCAATAGGATTTTGGGATAAATTAATGTCTCCTGACCATTTCAAAAATGACCAGTCAGTTTCAGGTACAGCGGTTAATTCCAGAACAGTTCCGCTGTTGTAGTCAGTTATAGCTCCAGACTTTATAACCTT
>Ga0315331_10003976_pt1 | contig 11164 bp, 7 predicted proteins | sample M160m34915metaG_FD_203456 | JGI IMG/M metagenome (GOLD analysis project Ga0315331, IMG submission 203456) | Ammonia-oxidizing marine archaeal communities from Monterey Bay, California, United States - M1 60m 34915 | ecosystem: Environmental > Aquatic > Marine > Intertidal zone | place: USA... | reverse complement strand
GGTTGCGGTCCCCAGCGCGGCCAAAGATCTCGTCGATCGACTCGAGCACCTCATCAGGGCGCACGGTGATCGCGTATACCTCGTCCGCGACACCGGCCAACTCGTGCCCCTCGTCGACGATGGCGTGCGTGAACGCGGGATAGTCGGGGGGCCAGCGGAGCAGGAGGTCGTGATTCGCCACGACGAGATGCGCCTTCGCCAGCGCGCCCCGACGACGCCCAAACGGGCAACCCCGCTGCTTCGCACACTGTTCCCGCGAGCACTGCTGCGCACGAGACGCCACGCTCCGGCGACGTAAATCCCGCAGAGGGGGGTATCGCCGTAACAGAGCGGCAGGGAGCGCGCCGACCTCCCCGTGCGCCCGGGTCCGCGCGCAGCTCAACATGACCGCGTAGGCCATCCGGTCGGCCTCGAAGATACTCGGCTCGCGACCCTCTGCCAGCACCGCGTCGAGCCGACGTTCGCAGACGTAATTGGCGCGGCCCTTGATCGAGAGCGCCCGCAGGTCCGGGTAGCCAAGAAATCGCGCAGCCGCGGCGATGTCCTTCATGAGCAATTGATCTTGGAGCAACTTGGTCCGGGTCGAGATCACGACCGGCTCGTGAATGCCCCCCGCTGCGCGCTCCATCGCGAACGGGATCGCCGCCGCGAGGTAGGCGAGAGACTTCCCGACCCCGGTCCCGCCCTCGACCAGCAGTGCGCCACCATCGTCGAGCGCGCGAACGAACTGGCGCGCGAGCTCGATCTGCTCCTCGCGCGCGCGGTAACCGGGCAGGTAGCGCCGGCCGCGCTCCTCGTCAGCCAGGGCTGCCGCGATCGCGTCCTCCTCGAAGGGAACGCGCTTCTCGTTGCTCCGCCCGACCCGTACGAACTGCGTCGGCTCGTCGGGCTCGGCCGCCAGGTCCTTGCCGAGTAGGGCACGCCAGGCCGAGCCCGGTGCATAACGGAGCAGCGCGCGCCGCGCGGTCAGATAGCGCGCTTCGCCTGCCCGGACCCCTTCCCCGATCCGGGAGAGGACACGCGCCGTGTCGAGCGCGTCGTCGAGCGCGCGATGCTGCTCTTCGGTCTGCAAGAGCATCCGCGTGAAGGACTCGAGCCGCAGGTCCGGGGCGTCCGGGTGGGTCAACGCCAGCAGGTCCTGGGTGTCGAGATAGGGCGCCTCGTCGAACGAAGCGTCAACGAACCGCGTCAAGAAGGTACGCTCGAAGTCCGCGTTGTGCGCGATCAACGTGCGACCCTCCAAGAGCTCCGCCACGAAGGGCGCAACATCGTCGAGCAGAGGGGCTCCCAAAACATCGGCGTCTGCGAGTCCTGTCAGACGCTGGATGAGCAGGGGCAGCGGTGACGCAGGCCGCAAGAGGGTCCGAAAGGTCGCGACGCGACCCGGGTCGAGCAGGACGACGCCGAACTCGAGGATCTCGGAGGCGTCCTCCCCCGGCAAGCCGGTGGTTTCCAGGTCGACAACCGCCAGCGGGCCGAGCTGTCCAACCAACTCCGCGATCGCGGTCAGGTCGATCCCGACCTCTGCCGGGTCTCGCTCTTCGACCGAGAGGTTCACGCCAGCCCCCAACCCGCCCAGCGAACGACGCCCACTGGGATTCGATCCAACACCAACCTACCGGGGCTCGCCGCCCCTGGTGGCTTAGACGTAGATTCCGCCGTTGTAGTCGCCATCCTGACGGATGATCACATTGACCAGCGCCGGCTTCCCACTCGCGATCGCCCGCTCGAGCGCCGGACGGATCTCCTCAGGACGCTCACAGAATTCGCCGTGGCCCCCAAGCGCCTCGACCACCTTGTCGTATCGGGTGTAACTCAGCAGAGTCGCCGCGGTCCGATCCTCGCCATAGATCCCCCGCTGCGGGCGCATCATCTGGCCCCACGCAGCGTCGTTGCCGATGATTCCGACAATGGGGAGACCGAAGCGAACAGCCGTGTCGTACTCGAACCCATTGAGCCCGAAAGAGCCGTCGCCATAGACGATGACGACTGGCTTGCCAGGGTTCGCGACCTGCGCCGCCAAGGCAAACGGCATCCCAACGCCTAGCGTCCCAAGTGGGCCGGGGTCCATCCAGGCTCCTTCCCGTTTCACGGGGAGGATCTTGGCGGCCGTCGCGACGATGTCGCCTCCGTCGCCGATCACGATGGGATCGTCCAACGTCGCGAGCCAGTCACGCAACTCGCGGCACATCCGCTGCGGATCGACCGGGACCTCATCGCTGTTTAGGTTCGCCTCGACCTTGGCTTCCTCTGCGTCTTCGATGGCGCGCAGCTCATCGCGCCACGCCGTGAAGTCGAGCTTCACGCCTTGTTCGTCGATCTCTTCGAGCAAGAGGTCGAAGCTACAGGCGAGGTTCCCGACCACGGGGACATCCGTTTGCCGGTTCTGGCCAATCAAGGTGTTGTCCATGTCGAGCTGGATGATCTTGGCGTCGGCGGGGATGCTCTGGCCAAAACGCATCCGGAAGTCGAGGAGCGTGCCGGCGAGGATGATGCAATCGATGTTTTGCAACGCGTGCCGGCGAGATCGGTTCATCCACTCGGGAGACTCCGGGTCCATACAACCGCGGCCCATCCCATTGGTGTAGGTCGGCATGTGCGTCTCGGTCGCGAACCGCTGCAGCTCTGCGCTCGCGTGAGACCACTTGACGCTCGTTCCGCCCATCAACATCGGCCGCTCGGCAGCGGCGAGCACTTCGACCGCTTGTCGGACGTAGTCGCGATCGGGCTGCATCCGCGGCGGGGACGGACGAATCTTCGGGACCGGTGCGTCTTCCCACTCCGCCTGACCCATGAACACGTCCATCGGGATCTCGAGGTAGGAGGGCCCGGGGATGCCGGAGACGGCGTGTCGGATCGCGAGCTCCACATATTCAGGGATCCGGTGCGTCTGATAACAGGCGTCCGCGTATTTGGTGATCGGCCGCATCACACCGATGTGATCCATCTCCTGCAGTGAGCCGCGTCGGAGGTTCTCGAACGGCCCCTGCCCTCCGAACACCAGGATCGGTGAGTTCGCGCGCCACGCGTTCGCGACCCCCGTCACGCCATCCGTGACCCCCGGCCCGGCGGTGATCGCCGCGACCCCGATCGAGCCCGGCCGACACCGGGCCCACGCGTCCGCTGCGTGGACCGCCGCCTGCTCATGGCGCACGTCGATGATGCGGATCCCCTCGTCGAGGCAGCCGTCATAGATCGGCATGATATGCCCGCCGGAGAGCGTGAAGATCACTTCGACGCCGGCTTCCTTCAGGGCGCGCGCTGCAAGTTTTCCACCATGAACGGGCATGCTGGACTCCTCATAAGACGGCCAGGGAATGTCAGTCGGACCCGTGGCCTCGAGGGTCCAGCCGCGCGTCGACGGTAACACGGGGCCACGCTGGCGGCGAAGAGACGACCAACGAGAAAGGCCCGCCGACAAACCGGCGGGCCTTTCAAAACAAGGCGAACGGGTCTGGCTGCGTCAGCGCAGCTGGAAGTCCGCGCGTCGGTTCCACTGCCAGGCTTCCTCGTTGTTGCCGAGTGCCGCTGGCTTGGATTCTCCGTAGCTGATCGTTCGCATCTGCCCGGCGGGGACCCCGAGGTTGACGAGGTACTTCTTCACCGAGTTTGCTCGGCGCTCGCCAAGGGCGAGGTTGTACTCCGCGTCTCCGCGGTCATCCGTGTTCCCGCCGATGATCACGTCTGCACCTGTCGCGATCAGGGCCTCAGCGTTGCCTCGGAGCACGCCGCGGGCGTCTTCGCGAATGTTCGACTTATCGAAGTCGAAGTAGATCGTACCGAGGTCGATCTCGACGACGACCTCCTCGATCACCTCTTCCTCGATGACGACCCCCTGGTCGAACTCACTGGTGTCCGGCGGCGGCGGAGGCGGCGGGGTCGTCTGCTGACACGCCGACAGGCCAAGCACGAGAGCAGTAGATAGCGCCGCGGTGGCGACAAAGACTCGGTTCATTCGCTTCGATCTCCTATGCCAATGCTCGCGCTTTTTCGCGCTGAGCCAGGCCCGTTTGGCAACGACCGGCAAAATGTACCCGGCCCCTCACATCCCTGCGACCGCGCGCAAGTGTGGAGAGAATACTGCGCCCGTGCAAGGTGCAACCTGTGTGATCCGCCTCACCCGAAACTCGGGTCAGGGCTGGGTGAGCAAGTCGACGCCCGCGGCGATGAGCGGGTCGCTCCGCGGGTGGCGCGCGAGCGCGGCGCTGAGGATCTCAAGAGCCTCCGCGCGGCGTCCCGCCCGAACGAGCAGCGAGACGCTCCCCAGCGTGGCGAGGGGATCACCAGGCTCCTCCTCGAGCACCCGCGCGAACAGGGCGAGCGCCTCGATGGACGCTGGACCCAGCGCCAGCCGCGCCGCCTCAGCGCGGCGGGCGCTCGTTACCAGCACCGAGAGCCGACCACCCTGGCAAAGAGAGGCAAGGGGGCCGGTCTGGGCGAGGGCCACCGCATCGGCGTAGGCCTCTGCGGCGAGCGCCGCTTCCACGTCGAGCGAGAGCGAGCGGCAGGCCGAACGGAGCAAATCGGGTGGAATGGCACCCTCATTTTGGGCTGCGAGGGTCTCGAACTGGACACGAGAGGCGGCAGGTCGGCCCAGGGCGAGGTAGGCCAGGGCGAGGCCGCGGCGCGCCGCCTGGCTGGAGGGGGCGTCCGCGAGTGCTCTCTCGAAGTGTACGACCGCGTTTGCCGGCCGCCCCACGGCCAGTTCGGCCTCGCCCTCGCGTGTCGCGTGCGCGGCTGGCGAGCGAGGGGGGCCCTCGCACGCCAGCAAAACACAACCCACGGCGGCCCCTAGCACCGCGCGGCGCAACGCTCTCCGTAACCCCGGCATCGCCCTAGGATGGCGCGCGGCCGACGTAGGCGGTAGACCCGGCGAGCTTTCGGTAGGCTCCGCGGCCTCGCTCTGCCCTACGCCGAGAACCCGATGACCCACGACGCAGACCGCCCCCGTACCCGCCAGAACGCCGATGCTCTCCTCCTGGTTCGCTATAGCGGTGAACTCACTACAAAGGCACGGCCCACGCGGGTGGCGTTCTCAAAGCGCCTCGCAAAGAACGTGAAGGACGCGCTCCGGAGCCTGCGCCTGCGCTCGCAGCTCGAACGGCGTCACGATCGCATGCACGTGCAGTTCGAGACGGCGGAGGAGGCCGCGCTTGCAGCCCCTACCATCGCCCGGGTCTTCGGCATCCAGTCGGTCTCGCACGTCGAAGAGCGCCCGTGGCAGAGCCTGGACGACCTGGTTCGGCAGGGTGTCGAGCTGTTCGGCGAGTCCGTCGTGGGCAAGCGCTTCGCCGTGCGCGCGCGCCGGATCGGCAACCGGAACCGGATCCCTGTCTCGTCATCGGAGCTGGCCGGCACGCTCGGGGCTGCGCTCGGCGAGCGAGCCGCAGGCGTCGACCTGACCTCTCCGGAGGTGACCGCGTATATCGAGGTGGGCCCCGGCTATGCCCACTACTTCCGGGAAGCGATGGCTGGGCCCGGTGGCCTCCCCCTGGGAGTCGAGGGGCGCGCGGTCGCGCTCGTCTCCGGCGGGTTCGACTCAGCCGTCGCCGTCTGGCAACTCCAAAAACGGGGCGTCGCGCTCGACTACGTGTTCTGCAATCTCGGGGGACGCGCGCACCAGCTCGGCGCCTTGCGCGTGATGAAGCACATCGCAGAGAACTGGTCCTACGGGACCCGACCCCACCTCCACGCGCTCGAGTTCGAAGACCTCACGCAAGAACTCCAGCGCGCCTGCGCGCCGCGCTATTGGCAGGTCCTGCTCAAGCGACTGATGCTGCGCGCCGCGGCCCTCATCGCGGCGGATCGTGGGGCGAGCGCCATCGTGACCGGAGAAGCCATCGGCCAAGTCTCGTCTCAGACGCTGCAGAACCTCGCGGTGATCTCGCGCGCGACCGAGCTCCCGATCTTCCGGCCGCTCGTCGGCTCCAACAAGGAGGAGATCTTACGGGTCGCGCATCACATTGGCAGCTTCGAGCTCTCAAAGGTGGTGGGCGAGTACTGCGCGCTCGTTCCGAGCAAGCCCGCGACCGCAGCCCGCCTCGAGACGGTCGAGAACGAGGAGACCCTGATCGCCGAGGGACTGCTCGAGCAGGTCACAGCAAACCGCAGCATCTTCGAGCTTCGATCCCTCGACCTCGACACCCTCGACGACACCTCGCTCCAAGTGGAGACAATCTCTCCCGACGCGACGGTGCTCGATCTACGGACGAAGCAGGCCTATCAAAACTGGCACCTGCCCGGCGCGCTCTTCCTGGAGTTCGCGGAGGCGATGAAGGCCTACCCTGCCTTCGACCGGTCGACTCGTTATGTCCTCTACTGCGAGTTTGGACTGAAGAGCGCACACCTCGCGGAGCGGATGCGCTCCGACGGGTTCGACGCGGCCAGCTATCGGCACGGGGCGACAAGCCTTCGGAAGGCCGCGAGCGCCGACGCCCCGCGGCACGGCTAGGGCCCCAGCGGGGCGAGCCGCGACAGGAAGTCGACGACCTCCCGGTTGAACACCTCGGCCTCCTCGATGTTGAGGATGTGACCGGCACCGTCGACCACGCGATGCACCGCCGCGGGCAGCTTCGCCGCCATCACCTCCCCCGCGCGCCGAAACGCCTCGTCTTCGCTGCCCACGATCACGAGGGCGGGCGCCGCGATCCCCGCGAGTTCATCGATCACGGAAGGGGCCAGCCCGGTGACATGTCGGCCGAAGGCGGCCAGCGCCGCCACGTCCTGTGACTCGATCGCGTGGGCGGCCTCGATCGCCGCCGGGAGCTCGGGCGCGCGCCCAATGCAGGTCGCACCGGCCCTCCCTTCGACGAACGCCTTGAGGCCGCGCCCTTCGAGATAGCCCGCGGTCCGTTCGGTCTGTTGGGCCCACCGGTCCGCCGCCTTCGGGTCTTTGAAACCCGGACCACTCCCGGCGAGCACAAGCGCGCGAACCCGCTCTGGCGCCCGCAGCGCCCAATGCAAGGAGGCAAGCCCGCCAAACGAGAGCCCCGCGAGCACGACCGGTCGGTCGGGCGACGCCCAGTCGCAGATGGCGCCGAGGTCCTGGGTCACCAAATCCATCGAGTAGGCGGCGGGGTCGGTCGGCGCCTCGGAGAGCCCATGGCCCCGGTGATCCCAGAGTACGACCTGCCAACCCGCCGCAGTCAGCGCGTCGACCTGCCCTCGCCAGTTCGCGTGAGTCGTCGTATAGGCGCAGGAAAAAACGATGCAGGGGTCTGTTTCCAAGCCTCGCCGCTCCGCGTAGAGCGAAACCCCATCTGCTGCTGTCACCTTCATTCGGTCCATCTCCATGAGCGGCGAGCGGGGCCTCCGCCGGGGGACCCGACGTTCCGCTCCACCTCGGAATGCAAAACCTCACCTCTCGCTGCGCGCCGGTCTCTCACCATTCCCGGTCCTCACTGGATCTGGACCGTCGCCGGCGGGACCAACAACGGCGTCCGTTCGGGAAGGTCCAAAGCCACCCGTGCCCAAGCGCCGACCGCCTCGAGCGCCTCGAGGCGGCGGTTCACCGCCCGCGCCACGCGGGCGTCAACCAGGTCCGCTACTTGCTCCGCCAGCGTCCGGGGCGGCGGGAACGAGCGAAGCTGGGCGTCCGCGTCCCCGTCGACCCCGACCGCGAGGTTCGCGCGAACGACCGCCTCATGAAGCCCACCGAGCTCGTCGACCAGACGCCGCTCGTAGGCCTGGACGCCGGTCCAGACGCGGCCCTGTGCCACCGCGTCGACCGCCGCGACCTCGAGGGCGCGGCCCGAAGCGACCCGGTCGAGGAACAGGAAGTAGATGTCGAGGACCATCTCCTCGAGCTTCTTCCGCGCGCCGCTCGACCAAGGGCGAGAGGTCGAGCCAAAGTCTGCGAAGCGTCCGCGCGCAAGGAACTCGGAGGACACGCCGAGCTCGCGCTGCAAGCCGGCGAAGTTCGGAATGAGCGCGAAGACGCCGATCGAGCCCGTGAGAGACATGCCCGGAGCCACGATCTCATCCGCGGCCGCTGCCACGTAGTAGCCGCCAGAAGCGGCGACATCGGAGAACGACGCAATGACCGGCTTACCGCTCTCGTTGCGGACCTCCTGAACTTTGCGCCACATCCGCTCCGAGGCGAGCGCAGAGCCACCGGGGCTGTCGATGCGCAGGATGATCGCCGCGATCTCGTCGTCCTTGGCGGCGGCCTCGAGCGCCCGCGCGAAGGCGCCGGCCGCGAAGACCTGGGCGCCCGTCGGGTCCTGCTCGCCCTTCCCATCCACGACGTTTCCGCTGCCATAGACGAGCGCGTGGGTCACCTGCGGGTCGAACCCGACCGAGCTGGGGTCGACGGTCGCGTAGTCCTTGCCGTAGACGATCTCGCCGCCGAGGTCTTCGAGCAGCGCGTCGAACGGGACCTGACGATCGACGAAGCCCAGAGAGATCAAGGCATCTCCGCTCAACGGCCCTTTGTCGATGCGCTCGCGCACCTCCAACAGGCTCAGGCCGCGGTCCGAAGCGATACCTTCGAGGAACTGCCGCTCGGTCGATTCGAGCAAGGAATTGGCCATCTCACGCGACGCCTCGGACATCTCCGTACCGGCAAACGCCTCGACGGCGCTCTTGTAGCGCCCGGCCTTCCCAATCTCGAACCCGATGCCGACCTTCTCGAACAGACCGCCAAGGTAGGTATAGGTCGCCGAGAGCCCCACGAGCGGGGCCGAGCCGCCCGGGACCAAGACCACCTCGTCGGCGGCCGCGGCGACGAAGTACTCCCGGTGTGCGATGAGGCTGCCGAGGTCGAGATAGCCAACCGTGTGCCGCCCTGCGGCGCGCAACCGACGGATGGCGCCGCGCAGCTCCTGCGCCTTGCCCCACCCGATCCCGAGCCCCTCGATCCGCAACACGACCGTCTGGATCCGGTCGTCCCGCTCTGCGAGCGCGAGCTGCGTCAGCAGCCCCGCGAACGTCGCGCGGTCCTCTCCGAGCAGTCGGGGCAGGAGCGCCGGCTCCCCGCCTTCGACGTAGACCCCGCTGACGCGCAGGACGAGGGTGCTCTCGGGCTCGATCGAAGGCCCGGCTGGCGCGCCGATCTCGCAGACCCCCGCGATCGCGACGAGGACCACGAACCCAATCAAGACTCGCCCAACCAGGCGCATATCGACTCCCTCGTCGTACTCCTCGACCCGTCAATCGTACCACCCGCGAACGGTGCGGCTATGCTCCGGGCTGATGCCTCGCGACGTCTACGTGGCTTCCGTCGGACTGACCAAGGTCGACCTGACGGGCAAGATCTTCTCCAGCATCTTCGACCTGTTCGCGCAGGCCTACCAGAGCGCCCTGGAACACTCCGACATCCGCTCCTTTGACGCCGTGCAGATCGGCATCATGGACAGCGAGGAGTTCGAGAACCGCGCCAACATCGCCGCCAAGGTCGTCGACCGGATTGGGTTGACGGGTGTGCCTGCGGTTCGGACCGAGACGGCGTCCTCGACCGGCGCTGCTGCGTTCCACGAGGCTTGCTACAAGATCGCGTCCGGCGAGTTCGAGAACGTCCTGGTCATCGCGGGCGAGCGGATGAAGATGGTCACGACCGAGGTCGCGACCGCGATCATGTCGAAGACCGTCGACCCGGTCGAGCGCCGCTTCGGCTTTACGATGCCAGGCCTGATTGCCTTGGTGACGCAAGCCTGGGTCCAGGAGCAAACACTCGACAACGAGCAGGTCCGGGCGCTCCTCGCCCGGCTGATGCACCGGGCACACGCGCTCGGCTCACAAAACCCCCTCGCCGCGTTCTACGAGAAGCCAGAGCCGATCGCCGCCTACTACGACGAGACGCGCAACCTCCCGGTCGCGAGCCCCTTGATGCGCAAGGACTGCTCTCCGATCTGTGACGGGGCGGCCGCCGTGGTCCTCACGGCGAAACCGCAAGGGGTACGGGTGGCTGGGCTCGGCTCGGCCACGGAGACCTCTTCGATCCTGGACCGCTCGCGGCTGTCGGGTCTCGACGCGACGACACACGCCGCGCAGGTCGCTTACTGGCGGGCCGGAATCGCGCAGCCACGGCAACTCGAGAAGCTCGTCGTGGAGGTCCACGACGCGTTCAACAGCCTACTACCGATCGGTCTCGCGGACCTCGGCCTCCTCGACGCGGACGAGGTCATCCCTGCGCTGATCGGGGAACTCGATGGGCCCGCCCCCGACCCGTACGAGCACCCGGTCACGGGTCCCGGCGGATCGCTGCCAACCAACCTCTCGGGGGGCCTGAAGGCGAGGGGCCATCCGGTGGGCGGCACCGGGCTCTTTCAGATCGCCGAGAACCACCTCCAGCTCACGGGCGGTTTCCCCAACGCGAAGGCACAGGTTCGGGGAGCAGAGATCGCGCTGTGCCACTCGATCGGCGGACCCGGCAACAATGTGTACGTCACGCTCCTGGAAAGGTCCGATAGCAAGCGCACACGAGATGAGGTGACGCGCCCAATGACCCGCTTCGCGGGGATGGGCCCTCGAGCGCAAGCGGAACCCGCACCGCTGCGCCAAGGTGCGCCAGCGCTGGTGGAGGCCGCCACGACCATCCACGTGACCGCACCCGGCGTCGACATGCCGGTGCATGTCGCGCTGCTCTCGTTGGGGAACCAGCGGGTCTTCGCCCGGATGGACCGGCGCCTGGAAGCCGGCGAGGGCGCAGAACAGGTCCTCGCGGGGCAAAAGGTCCGCCTCCTCGTCAAGGACGACGGCGACCACTACTTCCAGATCCCGAAACCGCGCGGGATCCCACGACTCGAAATCGGGCAAATCCTCGAGCGCATCCGGCGCCGGGTCCGCAGCTGAACGGGCACGCACCCAGAACGGCGGGGATTTGGGCACCAGCCCAGAACGCAAAGCGCGCGCGGCAAATGCTTGCCGCGCGCGGGCCCATATACCTGGGAAGGGAATATTTCTGTCGGGCCTCTAGGCTTTGCAGCGCCTTATAGGCAATAACGACGCAACAATGGTGAGTCGTCCCACAGGAGTAGAAGTGTCGAAGTTTTTGGTAAAAACGCTCGAATTCGTCAGATTCCCCCCGAAAAATAAAAATAAGAACAAAGAGAGTACTTTTTTGTTCAGATTTTGATTCGCCCGATAGGTCCCGGGAACTCCGCGCGAGAACGCGCCCCTGCCAGGGAGTCACCTGCCGGCGGAGCGGACGCTCGACCGCGCGCGA
>Ga0315331_10003975_pt1 | contig 11169 bp, 10 predicted proteins | sample M160m34915metaG_FD_203456 | JGI IMG/M metagenome (GOLD analysis project Ga0315331, IMG submission 203456) | Ammonia-oxidizing marine archaeal communities from Monterey Bay, California, United States - M1 60m 34915 | ecosystem: Environmental > Aquatic > Marine > Intertidal zone | place: USA... | reverse complement strand
AACCGTTCCGCTTGAGCCTGCTCAACAGTGTACCGGAGATGGCACGCTTCATTGACGATTGCGCGATGCCCAATGTGAAAGCCAATATAGACGTCAGCCACCTGGTGCTGGCCGACACGTCGCCGGCTGAGCTTGAAAAGCTCAGGGGCAAGGCCACTCACGTGCATATCAGCGACTGTGACGGCAAGGTACACGGCGACCTTCCTCCCGGGCGTGGTGTGGTTAAATTCGCCCCATACCTCCAGGCCATCAAGGAACTGGACTTTGCAGGAACAGTGTCCATCGAGCTGGAGTATTCACCAGACCCCTCAAAAATTGTCGAGTGGGTCGAGGAGGCCTATAACGCCACCAATGACCTGATGCAGCAAGTCGGCCTGCGTGACGTCAGTTAAGGACACAAAAACGAAGTCACACACAACTGTGCCTTTTTATATTGGCACGGCGTAAGTCCGCTCACCGGTCGCCGGATTGGCGCATGGCGCCGGTTCCTCCATGACGGAGCCCGGTGGCATTACCCGCCTTGTCGGCCCCACCTCCCTTACGTGTCGCCGTAGCCCCGCCCGACTCAATATCACCGGCCTCGATAAGCTTTGCCAACGGGGGATGTTGCAGGGCTTTCGCGCTTACCTGTCCGGTTTTACCGGGCCCCAAAAACAATTTCTTGCCACCGGGCAGGGGAATACTCAGTGGCTTGCGGGTCTTGTTGATAATATCCATGAGCGAGCGCACGGTAACATGAACTGGGTCATCGTCCAGTCTTCGTAGAAATTCTGCAGGGGAAAATGGTCAGCTGCGAGCTGCCGGTAAAAAGTAGTCAGGAGAGATTCGTGCCTCTGCAGGCTCATCCGACAGTGAGGAAAATTCTCTTCTGGACAATCGACAATCAATATTCAACGACCTATTATTCCATTATTCCATGAAGCACCTACTCACTATTCTGCTTGTGTCCTGCTTTGCGTTACCTGGCGCCGGTGCCAAGCCGGTCGAAGTGCTCGTCTATTCCGCCACCGCCTGGTATCGCCACCCGGAGATCCCACGGATTAATGGCTTCCTGGCTCGACTTGGTGCCAAGCATGGCATCAACATCAGCGTCACTGAAAATGCCGAGGACCTGAAAACCGACAGCCTGAAAAATTACGACCTCGTCCTTTTCAACAACTCGACCAACCTTGGAGAAAGCGTCCCAGAGGATATTCAGGGTGAATTTATCAAATGGTTCAAGGAGGGCGGTGGCATCATGATGATACATGCCGGAATCGTGCAAAACGGAACCTGGCCCGCCTTGATTGAAATTGCGGGTTGTGATTTCGATGCCGATTCAGAATACGTGGAAGCACGTTTCTTAGTCGACCCAAAGGCAGAAGGTGACCCCATTGTTGCCGGCAAGAAGAAGAAATTCACCTATACGGCAGACTGGCTGAGCTTTAACCGCCCGGTCACCGGCCTGCCCGGCGTTGAAGTCCTGCTGCGCCTTGATGAAAAGAGCTTTGACCCGGTCCGGGAGCATCCGCTCTACCGCGACAAGAAACCCATGGGTGAGGACCACCCGATTTGCTGGCGCCGCACGGTGGCAAAGGGGCGCTATTTCTTCACCGGGCTGGGGCACGATATCCGCTCGATGGATACCGATTTCGCACGCGCTCATTTCGTGGCAGGTATCAAGTGGGCAGCCGGCGTAGAGTGAAGCCTCGGGCAGCTGCTGCAACTTGTGACGCTGAAGTCCCGGTAATAGTAACCCCGGACAGGATGCCTCCAGGGAGCCCGGAGTATAAAGCTGGTGGGCAGGAGAGGATTCGAACCTCTGAAGGCATAGCCAGCAGATTTACAGTCTGCCCCGTTTGACCGCTTCGGTACCTACCCAAAATTGTTGCACCAGCGGGCGCATCAAAGCGGGTTGGAGGGCATTTTGCAAGCAGTTTTCAGTCTCATGCCGGACAAACACACGACAAAAGCCCCTCAGGGTAAGCAGCGCCAAGGACAAGTTGCTGCAAAAATGGACACCCAAATGACATCTTATTCCCCATTCACGGGGCAACTCCTACCATTGCCAGGACTGCTTGGACCAGAAATTACGCAGTTGTAGCGGTGTGCCGTTGAAAGCATTACGCTCCGTGGGACGGTCAAGGTCACCGAAATAATCAGGTGCCCGGTAGCGAATACCCCTGTAGGAATCAGGCCGTGAACGCTTGCGGCGGGAATCCCAGTGCACTCCGCCGTATTGCCAAAGCACCCATTGCCTCCAGATGCCGTATTGACGCATCAACCTGTCCGGGGTTTCCAGCCCGACCTTGCTTGATGAATACAGTGCGATCCAATAGGGGCATTGAGCAATGCGCTTTTTCTGGGTAATGGTGGCTGATTGCAGGGATTTGCGCAAAGCAGCACTGTTCTCAAGGTAAATGATCGGTAATTGACCGGTACGCTGCTCTATCCTGTCGACAAAACGCACAATATCACGGGGCGAGGAGCGGGAATCAAAATCTCCTGCCAGCAGGATTCCGGCAGTTTTCAGCCCCTTGGTTGACTTGATCGCACGAATTCGATCGACAAAATGGTCAGCCTGCCAGGCGGGATCCACTCCCTTAAGTACAAAATAATACGATCCAAGCAGCATTTTTTGCTTCTCGGCAGCCACCAGAAATGAAGCACACTTCTCATCCAGCTTGCGCCCCTTGCCGCAGCGGGCAATCAACCCCAGTGCCCCATTGCGACGCAATGCCGACAGGTCATTGATACTGTAGGAGGAACCCTTGCGCTGGCGCTCCTTGGGATCATAAGCGGAAACATTAATAATCTGGGGAGCTGAGGTAAGTGACCAGCGGAAACTCTCAGGAGAAGCTGCCTTGCTGGAAGCTGCCAGTTCATTGGGAATATCGGTGGATACGCAGGAAGCAAAAAGGATTGCCGGCAAAAGACAGCTGCTGCTAAACGCTGCAATACTCAGGCACCCACGCATCTTCAAACAATACACGGCCATCATAATGATAGAAATCAGCAATTATGCAAACTCCATATTTTTGATAACGCGCGTGCCTAGGCACCGAGGACATCGCATTCACTCCGTGAGTAAACGCTATTTGCTTTGCTTTTCCCTGTTGCCAATTCCATTCCCGACACCATGAAAGGTACCATTAATTTCAACTCTACTGTTTATTAAGTAAGCTGGGATTTCTATAATACATGCTGATTAATCAGTATTTAAAACAACTCTACCAAATCCATGAACAGGAATTTTGAAGCGATCATCATCGAGACCTATGCGGAGCTTTGCATCAAGTGGCGACTATCCCATGTCGCCAACCGGATTCAGGCGCAGGATTTTGATGCGCAACTCAACAGCCTGGAGTCGGTGATTAAAGCATTTGGCCTGCGCACTCCTGGAATCGCGGAGAACAACCAGCGCAATCCCGTGCCACCTACCGGCAATGAGCCCCAGCACAAGAAGGAAGCACTGGCTAGGGAACCCGGGGGTATCATGCTGGAGGATTAAGCCCTTCCCTTAGGTCGGATGGCCAGTTACGTGGAGAGCCCCTTCCCGGAAAAAGACGATCATCTTGTCATGTTTTATGGGGATCGAAAGAGCCGCAACGCCGTTGACAATCTCTATTGAAACATGCCACCGGCATCCGCAGCCGGCAGAACCACCTCCACCAATGGACAGTGATGGAACCTCAGGGGATGAAGGAGAGGAAATGTGCTACGACATGCTCGGTATTGACGCTGCAACCGAGAAGGAAAAACTCGAGAAATATACGGGAACAGTAGACTGGAGCTACTTGAAGGATCCTTTTCAGAAGGATGCGCTATTATACGTTGATGCCTCGCTGCAGCTCTCCGAGGTCGGCAAGGTCATTGCAGGCGACAACAAAGAGCAGGTCCAACAATGGCTGAAAACCGGTGACGTACTCAAGCCGGGCCCCCCGCATGCCGAATATTGGGAATCCTCGGAAACTAGGTTCAAGGCAATGGTAGTATCACCATTTGTCCTGATACAGCCGCTGCCAAGCGGGTCGCAGTAAGCGCCAATGGCAGGCCGCAACGTCACATCAGGCAATGTCTCCGCCGTCGCCGGAGGCAAAGACCTGTCCATAAAATACGGGGTTCAAAGTGTTCTCGATGGCGCGACACTTTCCGTGCACGAAGGCGACCGCATCGGGCTGGTGGGCAGGAACGGTTGCGGAAAATCGACCTTCCTGAAAATCGCAGCCGGCGTCATGAATCCGGATTCCGGGGAATTTACCCGTCGCAGGGACCTGGTCACCGGCTACCTGCCGCAGATATTCGACCTCGATGAATCTGCCCAGGTCCTGCAAAACGTTCTCGGGGGAGCTGAGCATGTAAGGCAATTAATCTGCGAATACGAGCTTCTGGATGCCAATGACCAAAAAGCCGGGCTCCTTCTGGACAAGATTAATGCCCTGGATGGCTGGAACCTCGAGCAACGCGCCAAATCCCTGGTCAATAACCTGAATGCCCCGGACCCAGAGAGACCGGTAGCAGCCCTGTCCGGCGGAGAGAAACGACGTGTGGCCCTGTGCAGGGCGCTGCTTATGCAACCGGATTTCCTGATACTGGATGAACCCACCAACCACCTGGATACGGGGGCGATTGAATGGCTGGAAACCTTCCTTGCCCGTTATAGCGGCACTTGCCTTTTCGTGACCCACGATCGCTACTTCCTTGATAATATAGCCACCAGAATTGTTGAGCTCAGCAGCGGTCGTTTTCATTCCTATACCGGCAACTACACCGACTATCTATTGACGCGTGCCGAGCAGAAAAAAACCGAGGAGCGCAGTGAGCACAAGCGTCAACGATTCCTCAAGCGAGAGCTGCAATGGATCCGGCGATCTCCTAGTGCCCGTCGCACGAAATCCAAGGACCGTATAGAACGCTATTATGAAAGCGCATCCCAGGAAGCCCCGGAGGAGGACATGGACATCGACCCCATTATTCCCCCTGCCCCTAAACTGGCGAACCGCGTCATTGACCTTGAGAAAGTCAGTTGCCGTTTCGGGCAACGTTCGCTGTTTGAAAACATCACGATCTCCCTTCAGGCCGGTGAGCGCCTGGGAATCGTTGGCCGCAACGGGCTGGGAAAATCCTCCCTGCTGAAGATCATCCTCGGGCTGCAGGAACCCGAATCCGGCGTGGTGAAAATCGGCACCCGGACGGAAATCAACTTCATTGACCAGGAGCGCCTGCAACTCGATGAGGAAAAATCAGTCTTCGAGGAGGTTGGCGAAGGAACTGAAACCGTGCGCCTTGGCGACCAGTTACTGGGACTGCGTTCCTACCTGCGCCGCTTTCTCTTCACCGACGAGCGCATTAACACAAAAATCAGTCAACTTAGTGGTGGAGAGAAAAGCAGGATCATGCTGGCCAAAATACTGAAGCGTGGCGGTAATGTCCTGATACTTGATGAGCCGACAAACGACCTTGACCTCAACACCCTGAGATTGCTTGAGGAAGCTCTCATCGGGTTCTCAGGAAGCTCCATCGTGGTCAGTCATGACCGTTATTTCCTTAACCGGGTGTGCACTGCCATCCTTGCCTTTGAGGGACAGGGTAGCGTCCGCTACCAAACCGGAAACTATGACTATTACCTGGAAAAGCACAGGAGCCATCACGCAAAGTCTGATAACGCCAAAAGAAGCCCGGGAAAATCAAGCGGCGAAAAGCAGGCAAGCCAAACCCAAGGCGGTTCTGCATCCGCGCGGAAACTCAGTTATAATGAGCAACGGGAATTTGATGCCATGGAGGAAACCATCACCGGTTGCGAAGAGCAGTTGGCCCTGCTTGATGCTGAATTCGCCCAACCCGATTTCTACCTCAGGCACAAGGACGACTGGCAGGAACTTGAAGCACAACAAAAAAACACCCGGGAGAGGATTGCCAAACTGTATAAGCGCTGGGAAGAACTTGAAACCATTCGCATCTCCTACGAGGAATCACGAAAGAGCTGAGGACCCTTCACCCGTTTAATCTCAAATAATGCCAATGAATGTAGAATATGTTAAATATGTCATCTGGGCCGCTGACACCGATCGTTGCGTAAAGTTCTACCTTGAGGCGTTTCAAGGCTCGGTAATCAGGCAAAATCCACATATTACCGAGATCGAGATCTGTGGCAGCACCATTGCTGTTCATGGCGGCGGAAAAGGAGAACGTACCTGGACAGGGATGAGCTTCCAGGTGGCAGATGTGGTCAAGGGCGCCGCCGAGCTTATCGCCGCCGGGGGGGAACTCAGCCGGGAGCCTGAACCTGAAAATGGGGAACCTCCGCACCTGGCAATGTGTATTGACACCGAAGGCAATGAAATCATGCTGACCCGTAAGCGGTGATAGCCCTGCTCAGGGAACAGGCGATCCTGATCGCACCCTCCGCGTCAGGATTTTATTCCAACCGCAAAGAGATTCACTCCGGAATCCTCGAGGATTAATTCTGCGCAATCACACCCAAAGAGAGAATCCCTAAAAAGTCGGTTCATGTCATCCTCGTTTCGATGTATCAGTTTCCAGTCCAACACGTGATCCATTACTCCTCGCGTAGGATTGTCAGGATGGAAATTCCCCAATACCACACGTCCACCAGCACCAAGCCGTTCATGGATAAAGTTTAGCAGCTTGACAACAAACCGATCTCCAAAGTAATCAATTAAGCCGATACTGTAAATCAGATCCTGAGGAGGCAAATCCAGATTCTGCCTTCCCAATGCAAGATAAACGAGATTTGCATGAATCAACTCTGTTACCCCTTCAAGGGGGTGATTCTGGAGTGTAGTCCTTAAGAAATCCAGTGCCTGCACATCAATATCGACTAGGTGAGCCCTGACGTTTTCAGGCTGCTGCAAATCATCAAATGCATCAAAAAGCTCTCGTGCCGGGCCACAGGCAAAACTGGTCACTTGCACCTCACGATCCGGAGTAAACACCTCTTTGATCTTTCCCGCCATTAGTCCTCTCCTGTTACGCACTGCCCGGGCAGCTGGTTGCTCCAGGAATGCCCGGTCAATAAGCGGGCCTAAATGACCTGAGCCCCCCGCCTCATCCTCATAAATCTTCTGAATGGTCAGGTAATCACCAGCATATCCTCTCGGCTTGGTATACATCCTGCAGGTAATATCAGTAAGTAATACCATTGGTAAAAACTCAATATGCAGCCGATGCCCGAGCTCATCCCGGATTGACTGTTCAATGTCACATCCCGAGCCCAGCAAAGCATTCAATTCATCACCAAATGCTCCAAGTTCTCTGGTGACTCCCTCCTGGACCTCTTCTCTCACCACTCCCTGAGATTTGAGCACTTCCTTTTCGATGGCACTGATTTGCGCTTTAAATCTTACAATAATCTCCAGTAAATCAGCCATAGGGCCTGATTCGATGGACCCAGTATTCCTGTTCCTGAGTATTTCAGCATTCCATTTACGCGTCGTCTCGACCAACCTGCCGGCATTCAGGCATGCCAGCGCCCGGCAGAGGCGCAAACCGAAACCGAGCTCTTCATCCATCCGCTTACGCAGTGGGGCAATGGGCACCTTGAGTAATAAACTATTCTCTATCACCCGTACGTCAGCAGTAACATTTCCCCCAGTAAGGAAAGCGATATCACCAACTATCGCCCCTGGCCCGACGGTAGCCACAGCGCTACCTGGTAATGCTGATGACCGAATACCCAGAAGACCCTGTAAAACGACAAAAAGCGAATCAGCCTGATGCCCTTCCTCAAGGATGAGCTTACCGGCAATCACCTGCTCTTCATTGCCGGCATTAAATAGAATGCCAATATCCTCGGGAGAGAGTCCTTCAATAAGGTTGAGGAATGAATTCATGCCTAAATCAAAACCCTTAGAAGGCAATGATCAATAACAACAGTATGCTGAAGCCAAGACAACTTGCACCCTCTGATTTTGAAGAATCTTAACTTAATCCCACATCAGCTGGTTGCAGCCTGCGGATCTCGCGCATGCGGCGCCAACCGATCAGCGCCTTGTCGCTTTCATCCCAAAGACGGTAGCCCAGTGACTTGAAGCTTCCAAAGAAGGTAACCGGCTTCACCTTTGAGAACGCAGGATGTGAATTATGGCAGGCCTCCAGGTAATAGTTTGGAACCTTGGAACTAAGATGATGAATATGATGGAAGCCAATATTGCCCGTAAACCACTGGAGTATACGGGGAAGCCGGTAAAAGGAACTTCCCTCAAGTGCTGCCGAAGTGTATTCCCAATGCTCATGCCTTTCCCAATACACGCCCTCAAACTGATGTTGAACATAAAAAAGCCAAACACCTGCTGAAGCCGCAACCGCCATGACCCCCACCTGGATTAACAGGTAAGGGCCAAACCCAAAAATCAGTCCACCGATCAGGAACATCACCAGTAAGGCGACATTGGTATACTTCACTGTTCTTTTCGTCATCTCGCTCGCCCCCGGCGCAGCCCTTCGCTCACGTATCAAAAAAACATAGCTCGGAGCAATGCAAAATAGAATGAACGGGTTACGTACCATACGATAGACAAGGCGATCCCGCCTGGGCATTCCTATGTATTCTTTGACCGTAAGCGTCCATATATCACCAATCCCCCGCCGGTCCAGATCACCTGCTGTCGCATGATGAACTGAATGTTCCCAACGCCAATGTTTAAATGGAGTAAACGCAAGCACCCCGGCGAAAAAGCCAACCCACTGATTTAATGCCCTATTCTTGTAAAAAGAATTATGGCAGCAATCATGAAAAATAATGAACACCCTGACCAGAAAACCACTGGCCAGCAATGCCAACGGCAGGACAAGCAGGTAGGAAACCTCCCTGGCAAAGTAAATTGCCACCCACATGGCCAAATAGCAGCCCAAAGTGGAAACCAACTGCCAGGAAGCGCGCCGGGCACAGGGGTTCTCGAAATCGGAGACGATCTCCTTCCATTCATTAATTTCCATACGGGAAGGCATGCCGGGTTCATGGACATGCTGTTCCAATTGGCCATCTTGTGGCGGGATTATGACTTCAGGCAAGCCGCACTTAACCCCATCTTAAAGCTGAACGCGAACAAGAAAATAGAGAATTCCTAGCCGTCTTGGACAGTCCGGAAACCCCCGGAATTAGCTCAAGGAAAGAGGGCCATCCTTGCAGAATTCCTCCTTGCCGAAGGTCTTGATGCCATGCCCGAAACCATGGGCAATACTCAGCCACAGGGAGTTGTGCGTTCTCGCCTTGAAGTCAATGGCCCGGCCGGTCTTAAAGCCGCAACCACCGCCGAGTAAAAGAAAGGGAATATTCTGCAATGTATGGTTGTTACCCTTCCCCAGTTCGTTCAGCCATACAATTTGCGTATTATCAAGCATCGAGCCGCTCACTCCCCCGGGCTCCGGGGTCTCTTCGAGCCGCTTGACAAGGTAAGCCAGCTCGCCGGCAAACCAGTGATTGATCTTCCATAACTTCTCGGCAGCCACCTTGTCGTTATCCGGCTTATGTGAAAGTGTATGATGCCCATCCTCAATCCCGAGCCAGCGCATACGGGCCTGTCCCACTGAACGCATAAACTGCAGGCTGGCAACGCGCGTCATGTCGTTGGCCATGGCATTGACCAGCATGTCAATCTGCATACGGCTGACCTGCGGTGTGTTGTCGTTGACAATTTCAATGTCCGGGTCGATTTCCGGCTGCGGATGAGCAAGTGAGTCATTCTCCTTTGCTGAGGCCAGTTCAAGCTCGAGCTCCCTGACCAGTTGCATGTGCTCGGCAAGAAGCAACCGATCCTCACTGCTCAAGCTCCTGGATACACGCTTAAGATCATCAAGGAGGTCATCTATTACACTGGCAATATTCTCACGTTCCTGGACCCCTCCATAGAGCCTCTCAAACATTTGAATGGGATCATCAATAGGAGCTATCGGCTTATTGTTGCCGGCATAACTCATCCGGGTCCAGGGATCTGCACGGTTTGGCACGGCAACCCCGAACTCCAAGCTGCCAAACCGGGTGCTTGTGCCTGCCTGTGACTGGAAAAAATTCTTAATCTCCTGATCAATGGAAATTCCACGGGCCCAGCCGGCAGGATTGTGTGACCCCCCCTGAATATTCCCCGGGTTGAGTTCACAACCGGTCAGCAGGCAACTGATTCCCCTCATATGCTGGTCACCATCACCACCCACACGGTTGTGCACACCCTTGAGCATTAGCATCTGCTTCTTGAAAGGCTCAAGCGGTGCCAGCATTGGCCCGAGTTCCAGCGGCGTGCCGTCACCAAAAGCCTTGGGCCAGAATTCACCAGGCAGGGTGCCGTTTGGTGAAAACATGATGATCAAACGCTTCCCGGCTGATGAAGAACCTTCGGCAGCACGAAGCCCCGGCAAACCGGTCACAAAAGGTAATGCAGCGGCTGACAATCCAAGGTCACGCAGAAACTGCCGACGGAAAACAGGATTTGAACTCATGATAATAATTCTTTGATTTTATCTGGCGGGCTGAGGACTCGCTGTATCCGGTGCGATGAATCCGCGCAACGCATGCAGTTTTGCGATTTCAACCATTAGGGCCTTGATGTTAAATAAAGATGCCGAAAAGCCTTTACGCAAGTCAATGAGAGAATTCGATCCATAGGCACCAGCAGGCTGCCTGGCCATGTGGGTGAAAACCGCATTAATGAAAGCAGCGTGGGCCACAGGACTGCGGACAGCAAAATCAGCAACATCTCTGGCTCCAGTGAATGAGAGCAGTTCACCTGCAGCAGTCATGTAGTCACTTTCGGCATTAATTTTTTTGTTTTTCTCACTCATCCGCCATCGCCCAATGGCATCAAAATTCTCCATGCTGAAACCAAGGGGGTTAATGACGGCATGACAGGACATGCACGCATTTTCACTGGTAATCAGTGTGATCTTCTCGCGCATTGTAAGCCGCGGGTCCAGTTTCTCATCATTGAAGGAAACCGCCTTGGGCGGCGGCTTAAGCATTCTTCCCAAGACATTACGCGTCAGGAAAACACCCCGGTGAATAGGCGAGGTGCTGTCATGATAGGAGAAAAGAGCAAGCAGATACGGATGCGTCAGGATACCGGCCCTGTGACCGGAATCGACCGCCACTCTCTTTAACCCCGCCCCGACAACATCTGCCCCATAGATAGCGCCGAGACGTTCATTGAGCAGGAGATGCTCCGCCTTTAGCAGTTC
>Ga0315331_10003973_pt1 | contig 11170 bp, 3 predicted proteins | sample M160m34915metaG_FD_203456 | JGI IMG/M metagenome (GOLD analysis project Ga0315331, IMG submission 203456) | Ammonia-oxidizing marine archaeal communities from Monterey Bay, California, United States - M1 60m 34915 | ecosystem: Environmental > Aquatic > Marine > Intertidal zone | place: USA... | reverse complement strand
AAGAGATACCTGCTATAACTAACACATCTCCTGATACTATCCTATAAACTGAAGAACCAGAACCAATTAAAACATCATATACATATCTTCCTTCTGATAAAGTTCTAGTGGCAGTAGAACCTAATGATAACCTAAACTCTCCACCTTTAGCACTAGTAAATCCAACTTCAAAGGTTTTTATTGCATGTTGTGATGACCCAATTGCTACACTCTTTGCAAGTTGAGCAGAACCACTGTATCCAGTAAAGTCAAAAGCAGTGCCAGATGTGCCAACTACAGTATAGTCAGCATCCAAGTCTGCTCCAGTATTAAGGGTTAGATTGACACCATAGGCTACACCTGAACTGGGGTCGAATGTAAGAGTGTTTTTAGCCATTAGATAGTGCTTTTAGTAAAGTTTTGATTTCATTAATATCATCCTTTAAGGATTTTAAATCATCCTCCATAGTATCTATTCTATTTGTTCCTTGCTTTCTTTGAGCACGTCTGCTGATATAGTTAGCATATTCACTTGAATTGTTATTCAAAATAGCATTAGTATTATTATCTCTTATGAGATCGCTGTGTCCTTCTACTTTCATGTTATGCTAATGCTATTACTCTAAGACCTTTCACTCTAGGTGGTTGAGCCTGATTAGTACCAGTACCTACCAATTTAATACTAAAGTTTCTAAATGTGGGAAGATTATCAATAGTAAATTCATAATCATTCCATACCACTTGATCTGATGTGTATGCTATTTTATCAGTTTTAGGAACCAATTTATCAGGAAGACCATTATTCTTAGCTGGGTCTATAATTTGTCCTGTTGCTAATAGATTAGTATGGCCAGGGAATGGTTGATAAACTAATTCATCATTTGGATCTTCTGTAATAGCATAGAATGCTCTAATCTCACTTGTTAAATTAATATGAGCTTGCATATGAACTTTTATTCCAGTAGCTCCATCTTTCAATGTAACTGGTTGTGATGCATATACAAAGGCATTAGGATCATCTTTCAGAGTATTAACTCTATTATCAGTAACCCAATCATCTATTGGATTATTAATTCTATTAGAAGTTAAAATAACTCCAATCCTATCCAAATCTATCACAGGTGAAACACTAGGAGTTGCACCATAAAGTGATAAGTTCATTGTAAATGATTTATTATCAGGCAAAGTAGTTAATGATGTTGTCTCATTAATTCTAGAAGCAACCATTCTAGGAGTTGACATATAGTTATCAGTTACTAAACTAATCTCCTCAAATCCTTGATCTTGATAAGGTGGTTCAGAACCATCTATACTAGTTCCAGTAACAGTTCTAATTTGAGCTGTTACATTAGTTCCTTGTGGTGTGATGTTTTGTACTATAGGAGTTACAACTTCGAATGGTATGTTCTCAGTAGAAAGAATATTAGATCCACCAGCAGATTTAGTTTGATTAAAATGTAATTTTGGAAGATTTGTTCCTACTGATCTATTTACACCATTAGTAGACATATCCACTTTAACATTAAAGTAATCAAGTCCTTTAGGATTGGTGACAGTAGCATCTGCTATATTGTGGTTAGCATTAATTCTCCTCAAAGATACTCCATTCAACTCATACTTATGAAGGTAATCTTTTTCATCATGAGAAAGAGTCTTAGTAGAATCTACTCCTCTAGTAACACCAGTTAAGGTATTACTTACTACTCCACTATAAGATAAAATTTCACTTCCAACCTTAACATAACCTAAGTTAGTAGAACCTACACCTACATTTTCAAATTCAGCAAAGTCTGTTGCATCATCTACAATGATAGAACCAGTTGAAGAAGAATCATAATCTGCTGCTAATTGGGTAGGAGAAACATCTGATTCAATATCACTAAATGTTACTGTATTTTGGTTAGAATACATTCCATGATTCTTTTGATTGACTTTAATATGAAGTCCATCATTAGTTACTGTAGGATCTTCAGATAACCAAACATTACCACCCACAGTATGATTGAGTGTAACTATACCAGCACTTGTAGTATATCTAATTGTTTTACCTACACCAGTAGCAAAGTCTCCTTGAACATTATCTAAAACAAATTCATTATTACCACTAACACCACCGATAGAGAATTTAATATCCCTTCCAAGTGAATTAACACCCACAGATGTTATACCAACTACATCACCTATAACGTATCCACTACCACCATTGAATATAGTAGCAGCAGATGCTACTCCATTAGTGATAGTAATATTAGCAGTTGCATTTCTACCATAACCAGTAATGGTATTGAGAGAAATATTTTGATAAGTCCAAGCACCTGAAGAAGGAGTAAATCCTATACCAGAATTTGTTATAGTTAAATTGCCATTTGCAGTTCCAGCTAATCCAGCCAATCTTCCAGTGGCATTGCTACCATCTTGAGAAATAATATTACCGACAGTTACTCCACTATCAGATATACTAGTATTGAATCCAATTCTAATTTTATTAGAATTAATTGATAATGAATCCTTTAATAAAGGTGGAATATCATCAGATTGTGTTACTAAAGGTGGGTTTGTAAAGTTAACATTTCCAGTTCTTGTATTAAATTTAGCCTTATAAAGTACAAACTTCAAATCTTCATATTGACTAGGATTCCAAGTTTCTCCATTCTGAGATTTAAATAAAGATCCCAAAGTAGGTTGAGCACTAACGACTATCTGTTCAGATTCAGGCTTATCCTTTGACTGAACATCAACTTCACCCATTCTAGAAATCCAAGCAGTATATTCATTACTGTTTGATAAGAGAACTAAAGCATAGGATTGTCCACCTGGTAGATAAACAGGTGAAGGGAATCTAACTATTGTCCTAGCAGAAGCATCATCGGAGACATTAATTCTATCTGGATTTAATACAACCTCACCAAAAGGAATTATTTCAGTGGTTGGAACACCCATTTTCATTGTTCTCAATTGAACACTGCAAGGTAAGAATTGATCTTTAGTTCCAAAGTAAAGATCTACTCTAGTAGCAAAAATTCCAACTCCAGGAGGAACCCAGAAAGATTGAGCAAGAGGGTCTTGCTGTCCATGTCCACAATCCTTCTTCAAAGAGGAATTAGTGTTTGGATCATATTCACCTTGAGCTAATCCAGTGTCAGAAGAAATATCTTGGAAATGATCTTCAATTTCATCAGCATGATCTTCACCAAATTGCTCTAATTGTGCTGCTGTTTGAGAATTAGCCCAGCTAATATGCTCAATCATCCTTTCTTGGACTGCTACAGGATCAGTAATTCCTTCTTTAGCAATTGATGCAGTCCAATATTTCATAGCACCCTCATCTGGAGGTGGTGAACCTGTTTGAGCATATGCATTTGATATAGGATCATTAGACTCTACAGTCGTATTACCACTAGAATCTGTTTGAACAACAAATCCAGTATTTTGAGAATTTTGTCCACCACTTATCTTAGGAACATAAGCAGGAGAATCTGCCCATGTTGCTGCTTCTGCTGCACCAGATCCTGTAGATCCATCTCCAGTTAATGAAGGAGTATAATCAATATAAGTAGAATCTGCACCACCAATACGATCCTCAGCCAATTCAACTACTACATCTGGTTCTCCAATAACTGTAATAGTATCATCTATAGGTGGATCGTTATGTATAGTAACAGTACCTACTAAATTGACTTTAGATTCAACTCCTAGTGATTGACTTTCTACTCTGGTTATTATATCACTATGAACATTCTTCACACTAATAATAGTACCCTGCATTGTATTAACATTTCCAGTAGAGTCAAATGTTCCAGTAACATCACTAGCAACATTTCCAGCTATATTACTATTAATTTGACTGGTTGTAAGTCTAAATACTTTCTTACCAGTTTCAAATTTTGGTGCAGTTATATTATTAGGATTGGGGATAAAGAAAGAACCTAATATACTACCCAAATTATCACTTCTAAGTCTTAAGTTAGAAATTGAAGCTTGAGCATTAGATGTTTGACCTACTAATTTAAGACCCTTTTCAATATATCCATAATAAGTATTATCAGCCTTTTCAGCCAAAGAATCTAGATTTAGATTGAGAATAGTAGATGTGGAAGAATATAATTCAGGAATAGTAGCTAAATCTGAAGAAGCAGAGGAATCTGTAGATGTATTATCCGAAGAATCTGGTACAATAGTATCAACTAAAACTGAAACACCTTTAGTTAAAGCAGTAAATTGATAATATGGATTAACACTATAAACTTCATTAGGACTTGTTGGATTTCCTCTCTTATGATTAGATTGCGCAACTTGGAATCTAATTAATTCTTTTCCTTCATTATTAGTTCCTACAACAGTTTCTCCTACTTGAAAAGTTCCAGTAGTCATTGAAATTTCAACAAGTTTAGGAATAATATACTTAGCTACATCTTGTCCATCAAAGAATGCATAAAGACCAGTTGAAGGCTTCAGAGTTCTAGCATCAAATTTGATGTTCCTAGATCTCATATAAGCACCAATTTCAGTATTAATTACCTTAGGTCCTTCATTAATAGTACTAAAGGTTTCTTTAGTTATTTTCCTACTTGCTGTTCTTTCTTTAGTACCCCTTCTAGTTTGAGTAACATATGTATCTTTCCTTAATGTATATCCATGCCAAGCATCATCAGTCCATCTACTTCCACTATCACTCCAACCTGTCCAATTTTCACTCCATCCTCCCCAAGTTACTGGACCATATCCAGCTCTTGAATCAAATCCTGCTTGATCTAATTGTTCTTCATTTTCAGTATAAGTAACAAGATCTTCATTTTTAGCTTCAAGTACAACTTCATCTACCCAGATGTCAGTATCTGGTGTTAAAGTTAAAGTTCCTCCATAATAACTTACTAGATATGGAGTAACATTTTCAACTCTAGTTGCATAAAGTTGAGATACATGCACAACCTCATCATACATTAAAGTTAATACATTACCGGTTCTTCTAATACCATTCAAACTATTCATATCTATTTTAAGATCAAGCTCAGTAGTATAAGGAGAAGGTCTTAATTCACCATTTTTATAATCGATGGAATTCTTTACTATAGTCTTTTTATATTGATTTTCTGTATCGGAGAAATCATCTACAAAGAAACCAGATTTAAATCTATTTAAACCATCTGCATCAGTAATCTGCATATTTAAAGTTTCATTCTCTAATAAAGAGAGTGAAGTATAAAATTCTAAATTCTCTATTCTCTTCTCAAGTTTATTAATATCACTCATCTGATATCTCTTATAAGATGCTAAAGTAATACTTGCATTACCTACATCAAAAAGATATGCTGGAAGTCTTATAGAAGCAATTTCTAATCCACCATCAATAGGAATAGGCCATTCTGGAGACTCTGCAGGAACCCCATTAACTAATTGGAAAGTTCCATTTTTAGTAAGATAAATTTTATCCAATCTAGGAAGATAGAATGAATAATCCATTAAAATAGATTTATCAGATGCTAAAATATTTGCAGCTGAATTTCCACTACCATCAAAAGACCTACCCAAAAATTCAAAAGGAGATCTTGAGGTTCCTGAGAAATCAGTAACTCTAGGTCTTATATCAATAATATCACTCACTCTTTTACCATCAATATCATGCAAATTCTTATATTCAAAATTATTATAAGAATTGACAGTAGTAACATCCCCTGTATCAGATGCTGTAAAATAAGCAGATTCGAATATTATTTTCAATCTCTTAGATGGAGCATCATATCCAGATTTTCTTATTAATCTAGAATAATCATAAATGGTACTTCTTTGTCCATCATCATAAGTAAACTCATCAGTAATATTACTAGATCCTAATGTAATAGAACCTATTGTAGCAGTAATTCCAGATTCTTTAAAAGTAATAGTTTCTCCAACTTGGAAAGTAAAATCGTTTAAACGAGTATACTCAATAGCAGAATCACTACTCTTAGCAACATACATTCCAATAGCATTGCTATTATTTCCTACAAAAGTTTCTCCAATTAAGAAATCACCTGTTTTTGCAGATGGACTATTAATAGAACTAAATGTTAATATAGGTAAAGCTGCATTGCCAGTATTCTTAGATTCATATACTCCATATATCTTCATGACGTCAGGAGAATTTAAAGAAATTTCATCATCTTGAACTCTAGTTCCATAAACAGTGTTCCATGTCAATCCATCGTTTAATGTAGTAGTACCAATACCAGATATAGAACTAGCAGATCCAACTATATTAAGAATATTAATTTTTTGCTTTTCTTTAATTTTCTCTTTTACATTTATTTTACGTAATGTTGCTATCAATTTAGCTGGGCTGTTAGTTCCTAATCCATTAATTATTAGTTGAGTAGAACCTTCATTAAAATCAAATTTATCAGATGATAAAGATTCTGTTACTCCATCAGTTCTTATTAAAACATAATCTTCTTCTTCATAAGGTAAAAATGTTTCAGAAGCATTTCCACTGCTAATAGTACCTGTAGAATTATCAGTTATAGTTACATCAAACTGTTTTCTAATAGTTATATGAGAATCTGTTAAATCTACACTTGCAATATTATTTTTAGGTAATGATGTAAATAAGGTATTATCAGTAGAAGAATCGAATTGAGAAGTTAATATCTTGAAATTAGATATATTAATTGGTCCACCTGTAGTGGTAAGTCCTGACCTAGAATATTGTGGAAGACCACCTTCACAAACACCAGCAACAGTACTAACTCCAGATATAGTTAAAGAGTTTTGAGATACACTTTCAATTTTAGCATAAGAAGGTATCTCAACTCCACTAATATTAGTATTAGTATATTGTACAAGATTACCAACAGTAGCAATTCCTATAAAGAACTTACTTCTATCAGTGCTTGTAACAGTGGCAATTCCTAAAGATGCTCCGGAAGTAGTAGCTGCGCTAACATTAACTTCACCTATATGAGAAAATATAGTTTGTTTTACGTCACCATTAAAAGTACTTGCAGTACTTACTGTTCCATGAATAGATTTGATGTCACTAGTACTATATGAAGTAGATCCTACTGAAATATTTCCACTTTCTATTCCGTTAAAAATTAATTGTTCGCCAGTAATAAATGTACCTTTAGTATTGTAAGCAGTAACAGCAGTACCAATAGCATTATATCTTAAGTAACCTGTAGCACCACTAGATTTTCCTTTAATGTGTGTAGGAACAACTAAAGCATTTACTGGATTAGTATTTAAAGTTATATTAGTATATGTTTGAATATCATATAAAGCAATATCCCACTCATTCTCAGTAGGAACTGAACTACTATAAGATCCAGATTCTAAAGCAAAATCATATACACGTGCCAATCCAATCTCTTTACCAGAAGCAGTGGTTGATGCAGAACCAATTCTACTATCTCTTAAACTAACTGTATAATTAGTACCTATTCCTATAATAGGAGATCCAGAAACATTATTTAAACTAAAAGTTGGTCCTGTAACATAGTTTATACTTTGATCCTTTAAAAGCTTTGTGGTTCTTGGTTTTTCAAAATCTAAAAATGTAGGAACTATAGATTCTACTTCAAATCCTTCAACATACGCTTTTCCTGGAGATAACTTATAAGTTCCTAAATCGTCGCTAGGAGTATTGTTATTATAAGTTGTTTGGTCAGCATTGAAAATTCCATTATTCCCTTCATAATCATTTAAAGTATTTTTAGCAGTAAGTGTAAATGGTTTAGTATAATAGTTACCAGACTCATCAAATGTTCTTCTAGCAAATTCGTTTGCTAATTCATTATAATCAGTTTCTTGACGTACATATATTAATTGCCCATTCCTAATTTCCATCAATTCTATAAAATTGGATGGTTTAGGATCTGTTGGTGGTATTGATACTAATTGAACAGATATTGCCAATCTATCAGCACCAGGAGCAGTATAATTACTATATCCAGCTGCATTATCTGTAAGATTTTCATCTAAATCAGAAGTAACAATAGTTTCCCTAACCTTTAGTCCAACTTTAAAACTAATAGCATCACTATAAGGATCTAAGATAATAGTTTGAGCAGGAACATCTACAAAATATCCTCTTACAAAATATATACCAGCAGATAATACTGCAGCAGACCCAGTAAATGAACATATACCATTAGATAATTGAGCAACAGGTTCTCCTGGTTGGAAAGTTGTTCCTTCATTTGTAGTTATTATATTATTATCTAATAATAAACTTTCTCCACTGATAAATGTTTCATTATCTTCCCCACCAGTATTTAAATAAGTAAGAAATAAAACATACCAATCTTGCCCTAAAGGTTTACTGATAAATGATTTTATTTTAGCTTTTATTCCAGATTGACTACCTATTACTACTTCACCAATCAATCTATTAATATAAGAATCTACATCTATTCCTTCATTAGAAATTTGAATCCTAATAGAAGTATATCCGCCATTATATCTAACTCCACCGCCAGTTACAGAAGATCCATCTTTAAAAATATGACTTCCAAATTTTTCAATCTGATCCTGAAGAATAGATTGAATACCTGTTAATTCGCGCGCTTGTACTGGTAATCCAGGTTTAAATAATATTTTACAATAATTATCATTTCTATCAAAATCGTCAAAATAAGGAGCGACGTTTAGATTGGTTTCCTGTGGCATGAGTCTTTAGAATTGCAAAATGACTTTGATATCTTCTCTTTGGTTAGCAGACCTAGTAATAGAAGGTCTGTTATCAACATAAATTATATTTCCAGAGTACTTCTTAACTTCAGGATTTGAAACTCCTTGAGTAAAACTCTGTCCAAGGTAATATGTTCTATTATTTATTATGGTACTTATACCAGGACTTGATGATGTTCCGAAGTTAGTATCTATCCCTAAAGTACCTTCATTACTAGTAATATTAACATTTCCTCCAGTAGTAGGATTTGCTGTAAATCCATGTAATGAATAACCATAAGTAGGATCTGTTTTTAAAGATCCATCAGTATTGAATCCAACTAAACTCTTATCTTGCCAATACTTCAAAACTCCAGTAGTTTGATCATAAGAAACAACTCTTCCCACAGCCGTAGAACCTACTCCAACAGTTTGAGTAACTTGACCATCCAAATTAAAAGTAGCAGTGGTATAACCTGCTCCAATTAACTTTAATGCGTAAAGAGAACTTGCTTTAGAAAGAGTTAAATTGGAAGTTGAATCAAAAGCTTGAGGATTTTCTACAATTCCAATTCTAGCAATTTGGTTTCCAGTAATAAAATCTGGGTTTTCTATATCATTTTCAATTTTAGAATATACTAAAACATTATTAGCTCCCAATTCTCTATAGATATCATCACCATGACCTCCTTGTGGAGGAATAATAACATTAAATACTGGTGTAGTAGTTCCTACAGGAACTCCTCCAGCAACTAAGTCTATAGTTCCATAAGTATAACCAGATCCACCTTTTGCAATATTAATAGATTCTACCTTAGCATCATTATTAATAACTATAGTTGCTTCTGCTCCAGAACCATCACCAGAAACGGGAACCCCAGTATAAGTTCTATTAGCAGTTCCTATACCAGATCCTCTATTAATAATAGTAGATATTTTCAATTGACCACTACTTGATGCATTATCTCTTACAGCAGCATTATCTGTACTAGTATCCCAATCGATTGGGACAGGCATAAAGTTAGTAGAATCAAATTTTGAAATATCACTAGGTTTAATAGTATAAAGATATTTCCAAACATAACCATCTCCACTATCTCCTGCTGATCTAGGTTCTAAATCAGTAAAAGTAGGTTGGTCTAGAGAAGGTCTTCCTGTAGTATTTTCTGGGTCTGTTCCATTTTGAAGGCAAATATAAACCTTATAATCTTCATTTACTACAAAGTATTTTGATGCATATAAATTAGTTGCTCCAGAAGGTTTAGCTGTATTTGTTCTACTAATATCTCCACGATACATGTCATAAGTTATACCAGAAGTCCAAGTATTTTTAGCAACCACCCTACGCACATCAGAAGTTGTAATCTTCTTAAGTGCTACCATAGTATCCCAATAATCATCTTCTTGGTCAAAACTATCCTTAGGTGCTGGTGGATTAGAATCCCAAGTGGAAGAATAGTTAGTGGCATTAGGTAAACCAACAAAAGAATAATATGAATTGACAGTAGAAGTTGCGGCAGAGACAAAATTCTTCGCATTCAATATTCTTAATTGATCAGTTATAATAGCTGACATTTTGTACTATTTTTTAGTTATTTATGAATTATAATTTAAGTATCTTAACGGATTAACTCTCTCAATTATTGGAGAAGTAGTTATTCCTGTTAATCCATCACCATTTCCTGCATAAGATGTAAATGTCCTAGCAGATCCTCTCGGAGCAGTAACAATTCTACCCCAACTATATTCACCAAAGAACTCACTATATCCAAGTCCAGTTAAACCATTATAATCTTGAACACTGACTGTAACTTGTGCAACATAGGTTAATCCAATTCCTATACCCATAGTCTGGGCAATAGAAACATTAGCAACTTCATATACATTATCTAGGAAAGAAGTTCCTATTCCCACCACAGTTCCATCTTGATATAAAGAAGTTACTGAAGCACCTACATTAGAATTAAAGACTGTAAAGTAATATCCAGTTGCAATTCCACTTACAGTAATAGCAGTTCCTACAGTAGCAGCATTTCTGAATAATGACTCCTTAGGAAGAAGTAAATCAAAGACTATACCAGTAGATGCAACACCAACAGATGTTGTAGATATACCAGATATAATACCAAAATCACCAGAATAAGATACATCATTAATAGTTTCTATAGAAGCAGCTGATTTGGGTTCTCCAATAAGAATAGATGGAGCAGCAGTATTGGTATATGCATATCCAGTAGTAGTTCCTGCATAAGAAACATTAATTGCACTAACAGTTCCCACTCCACTTATACTTGCAGTTGCTCTAGCACCTTGAGAAGTAGATAATCCTATTGGAAGAGAAATTGAAACTGTAGGTGCTATAGTATATCCAACACCAGGATTGGTTATATCAAATGAACTTATAGTACCTGTTGCAGAAACTAAAGCAGTAGCAGATGCTCCTACCAAACTATCTTGAGAAACAATTCTAATATCAGTTTGTCCATTATAATTTTCTTTAGAACTATCGAAGAATGTTCTAATGTTAGAAACAAATATTACAGTAGAA
>Ga0315331_10003970_pt1 | contig 11175 bp, 12 predicted proteins | sample M160m34915metaG_FD_203456 | JGI IMG/M metagenome (GOLD analysis project Ga0315331, IMG submission 203456) | Ammonia-oxidizing marine archaeal communities from Monterey Bay, California, United States - M1 60m 34915 | ecosystem: Environmental > Aquatic > Marine > Intertidal zone | place: USA... | reverse complement strand
CGGCCCGGCGGCGTATCACAAATGGTATCACACCCACCGCAATCGCGAGAATAGCGCTAATGGATACCGTGATCGCCATCGGCACCGGTGTGCCGTCGGCGGTAAACCCGTATATCTGGGTGAAGACACCGGCGGCGAGAAGCTGAATAAAGACCCCGATTCCGGCACCGGTTCCCGCCAGGGGTCCGGCGGCGTTGATCGCCCCGGACTGTGCGTTCGGCAGTGAAATACCCTGCGCCATGATCGCGAAATACCCCGGCAGGAATATTGTCAGAGGACTGACATGACCGGCGAAAAGAAATCCGGATTGGACAAGCGCGCCCGCTACCATCAACAGGCTGCCCGCCAATACCATTGTTTCGGAGGCAACCCGCCCTGCGAGGCGGCTCGACAGGATCGATCCGGTCAGGAAGCCCGCCGGAAAGCACATGAAATACAGGCCGAATTCCGATGCCGGGCGACCGAGATAATCGATCATGAGATAGGAGCTTGCCGACGCCATGGTGAAAAACACACCCGTGCTGAACCCGGATTGCAGCACAAACGCGCTGAATTTCAGATCACCGAACAAGCGCCTGTAATCGTTGAACGGCGCGAACCGCACGCCGGCAGCGGCGCGTTTTGTATGGGTTTCGAACATAACCGCCCAGCAGATCACGCCGAGGACGGCGCCGAACACCGCCGCCGCCGTCAGCACTGCCCGCCACCCCGCCCAGTCGACCAGCGCGCCGCCGGCCGGAGTCGATATCATGGGCCCCAGTGCATAGGCCATCGTGAGATACGAGATCACCTTCACTAGCTTGTCGGCCCCGAACACATCCCGCGCGATCGCGCGGGCGAGCCCAAGCCCGCCACCGCCGCCGGCGGCCTGCAACACGCGGCCGGCAACAAGCAGCCAGATATTGTCCGATGCCGCCGCGCAGACGGATCCCACGACGAACAGCGCGATCGAGCCGAGAAGCACCGGCCGCCGGCCGAAGCGGTCGGACAAAGAGCCGTAAAACAGAGAGGCAAACGCCATGACGAACAGCGGCACACTGATCGTCAGATTGACGACCGCGTCCGTCGTCATGAAATCGGCCTTCACATCTGGGAGTGCGGGAAAAAAGATATGCAGCGACAGCGGCAGAAAGGCCGTCGTTGCCCCGAGTACGATTATGAAAAGAGGCCCGACCTTCTTTTCGCCCGCAAATGTCATGAAATTCGTTTCCGCATTTGCGAAAAGTCTGCGCAATTCCATGCCGTGTCAAACGACGCGCCGCAGGTGCATCCAGACAGATGTAGGTTTATGAATAAACGGCTATATAATATGCGTTTAGGCGGTATCGGCGCGATGCCCGCGGAACTCCCAGACGTAGAGAGTGAGATCATGTCAGCGACGACCTATCAGGAAATCACAGTAACCCCCTGCACGCCCCAGATCGGCGCCGAAATCAGCGATATCGATCTGCTGTACCCGCTGTCCGACCGGGCGGTGGGGGAACTCCGGCAGGCCTTTACCGATCATCTGGTATTGTTCTTTCGCGACCAGGAAATCGGCTTTGAAGATCATGTCAGGCTCGCCGAGTATTTCGGCAAGCTGGGCGCCCATGTCGGAAAATCGACCATCAGCCAGACGACGAATGACCCCCGTGTCCGCAAGTTTCACTACGACGAGAATACGCCGCGGGTTTCCGGCGACGTCTGGCACACGGATCAGTCCTGCGCCGCCGTGCCGCCGCTGGGCAGCATGCTGTACAACCACACACTGCCGGCCAATGGCGGCGGCGATACAATGTTCGCCAGCATGTACGCGGCCTATGATGCCCTGTCCGACCGGATGCAGGCCTACCTCGAAGGGCTGACTGCATTCCATGACGGGGTGCCGACATTCGGTGAAGGCACGCCGAACGCTGTCCATCCGATCATTGCCCGTCATCCTGTCAGCGGGAAAAAACTGATCTATGTGAACAAAGTCTTCACGATGAGAGTCGTCGAGCTTCCCGAGTTCGAAAGCGAAGCGGTCCTTAAATTCCTGTTCGAGCATTGCGCCCGGCCGGAATGGTCCTATCGCTTTCGCTGGACGCCGCATTCGATTGCCTTCTGGGACAACCGCTGCACCCACCATATGGCGATCTCGGATTACTGGCCCGATATCCGTTCAGGATTCCGGGTCCAGCTTGACGGTGTGGAGCCGCCGATCGCCGCCTGACGCGGCGGGCGACGCGGACGGCCCTATTGGACGGATGAAGGTCCGGACATGTCGCCGGGCGAATTGCTGTCGATCAGAATGCCAAGACGCCGCGCGACCTCCTGATAGGCTTCCTCGACACCGCCGAGATCGCGGCGGAACCGGTCCTTGTCCATGATCTCGTTGGTCGACACATCCCACAGCCGGCAGTTATCCGGGCTGATTTCATCGGCGAGGACGAGACGCATTTCATCGTTGTTCCACCAGCGGCCGAATTCCAGCTTGAAATCGATCAGGCGGATGCCGACCGCGAGGAAAACACCGGTCAGGAAGTCGTTGACCCGCAACGACATGTGCATGATCTCATCCATCTCCTGGGGGGAGGCCCAGCCGAAGGCGGTGATGTGTTCTTCCGAAATCATCGGATCGTCCAGCGCGTCGGACTTGTAATAATATTCAACGATCGAGCGCGGCAGTGCCGTGCCCTCTTCCATACCGAAACGCTTGGTGATCGATCCCGCAGCGACATTCCGGATCACGACCTCGACGGGCACGATTTCGACTTCGCGGACCAGTTGTTCGCGCATGTTCAAACGCCGGATGAAATGCGTCGGAATGCCGATCTCGCTGATCCGGGTCATCAGAAATTCCGAAATCCGGTTATTGAGGACGCCCTTGCCGGTAATCGTGCCCTGTTTCTTGTTGTTAAACGCGGTCGCGTCGTCCTTGAAGTATTGGACCAGCGTGCCCGGTTCGGGTCCTTCGAAAAGAACCTTCGCCTTGCCCTCGTAGATACGCCTGCGGCGGGCCATATTGTGCCTCGATCATCTGGAATTATGCGCCCGGCGGCGCGGATGCTTCGCGACCAGATATAGCGATTTCACCCCCCGGTCAATGGAAGCTTTGCGCCTTGGTGCAAGGTTACCGCCCGCACGTCGCGCGACCGTTCCACGCCCTTTCCGAGCAAAATTGTCACTCCAGGCGAGGCTGCTCGTCCGCTAAAACTCAACCGGTGTGTAATCAACGTCCCCGGGCGCGCCGGCGGCGAACAGCCAGACCGGCTTGCGGTCGTTGAAATCGACCGATGGCAGGGCGACCAGCGCGCTCGACAGCGTACCGAACCCGAAATCGGTGGTGATGCGCATGGCATCGCGGTGGTCTGTATCGTCACCGTATTCGCCACTCGCCAGCAGATTCTGCCAGGCCGACCAGTCTCCTGCATCCACATCGGGTACCGGCGCGGCCTCGAAGCGCGGTTTGTGAAACGCCACCCGTCCGGACGCCGTGTCGTTCAGATCGAAGGCGGTCATCATCGACAGCCCTTCGGGTATTTCGGAAACCTCAATCGCGCCATCCGTATCCGCCCCCATGCTTTTGATCCAATAGGCATCGCGGTTATCGGTAACGACCAGGTTGAACGACCGGTAACTGCGCCCATCCAAGTTGGAAAGCGCATCGGCGGCATCGGCCGCGTCGGCATGATCCAGGGCTTCGAGCACGATCTCGCCGCGCGAGCGCAATGTGTCATCGGGGCCGAGCGAATCGCGCCGGTTCAGGATGCCGGCAACCACGCCCTCGTCGTTCAGCCCCATCCAGGTGCCGCCGGCAAGATGGTCTATACCGGCAACGACGTTTTCGCGGTCCGGCCAGTGGCGAGCCGGTGGATCCCATGGACGCCCGGCCATTTCATCCCGATTGGCGGCCATCAGCAGGGGCCAGTCATGGCCCAGGCGACGGAGTATTACAACGGTACACATAGCGTCTCGATAGCAGGTTCGCAGGGCCGCGACCATATGCGTCTATGCAATTGATCGTCCGATCTTGACATCGCGCTAGACGAGGACGATTTATGGGGGATAGACTAGTTGATCGAAGAAAAGTGGAAGGCCCCGATGTCTGGATTGGATGACCGCGAAAAAAGTTTCGAAGCCAAATACAAACGCGATCAGGAAACCCTTTTCCGGATCACGTCGCGCCGCAACCGCCTTCTCGGCCTGTGGGCCGCCGAGCAGTTCGGCATACCGGACAATCAGGCGCTCGATTACGCAAAGGAAGTTGTGTTAGCGGATTTCGAAGAACCCGGCGACGACGACGTCGTCGGCAAGGTCATTTCCGATTTTGAGGAACGTGGCCTTGAAATGACCGAACAAAATCTGCGCAAGGAAATGATCCGGTTGATGGACGAAGCCGGCCGCCAGATCGAAGCGGAAAACAGCTAGGCTTTTCTTCCCGTCACGCCGGCGTGTTTGTCACGCCTAACCGAAGACCCGCTTAAAAATCGCATCAACATTCTTGGTGTGATAGCCGATGTCGAACATGTCTTCGAGCAACGCATCTTCAACATGCGACGACACTTGCGGGTCGGCCTTTAACAGGTCGAGGAACGCCAAGCCTTTCGACCACGCCTCCATCGCGTTGCGCTGAACGGCAACGTAGGAATCCTCACGGCTCATACCCGCCTGGGTCAGCGCCAGCAATACGCGCTGCGAAAATACCATACCGCCGAGCGCATCCAGGTTTTTCTGCATGTTTTCGGGATACACAACCAACTTTTCCATCACGCCGGTCAGACGCGCGAGCAGAAAATCAAGCGTGATCGTTGCATCGGGGCCGATCATGCGTTCGACCGAGGAATGCGAGATATCGCGCTCGTGCCAAAGGGCCACGTTTTCCATAGCCGGGACGCAATAGGACCGTACCATCCGGGCAAGACCGGTGATGTTCTCCGTCAGCACCGGATTGCGCTTGTGCGGCATCGCCGATGAGCCCTTCTGGCCGGGCGAAAAATATTCCTCCGCTTCGCGCAGTTCCGTCCGCTGCAGATGGCGGATCTCGACCGCAAGACGCTCCGCCGACGACGCGACGACCGCCAGGGTCGCGAAATACATCGCGTGGCGATCGCGCGGGATAACCTGTGTTGAGACCGTCTCCGGCGACAGACCCATGGCTTTCGCCACATGTTCTTCGACCGCTGGGTCGATATTGGCGAACGTGCCCACAGCGCCGGAAATCGCGCAGGTCGCGATCTCGGCGCGGGCCGCCACAAGGCGGTCGCGGTTGCGCGCGAATTCGGCGTAGTAGCCGGCAAGTTTCACCCCGAACGTCATCGGCTCGGCATGGATCGCATGGCTGCGCCCGATCGTCGGCGTCATCTTATGTTCTTCGGCGCGGGTCTTTATCACGGCCAGCAAGCCATCCATGGTTTCGAGAAGAATATCCGTGGCCTGGGTGAGTTGAACCGCAAGACAGGTGTCCAGCACGTCCGACGAAGTCATTCCCTGATGGACGAAACGCGCCTCGTCGCCGACATGCTCGGCCAGATTGGTCAGAAACGCGATCACGTCATGCTTGGTGTCGCGCTCGATCTCGTCGATACGATCGATCTCGAACGCGCCACGGTCCCACACCGCCTTCGCCGCTTCCTTGGGGATGACCCCAAGATCGGCCTGTGCATCACATGCATGTGCTTCGATTTCGAACCAGATGCGGAATTTGTTTTCGGGCTCCCAGATGGCAGTCATCTGAGTTCGGGAATATCTTTGAATAGCCATGTATCGGGTTTATCAGAATCGCGCGCGTCCCGGAAGAGAGGGCGGGAAGGTTATACCGCCTCGACGGTCCGGTATTTTCGCACGGCAGTCCAGTAGGCGGCGAGCCCGAACAGCGCCCAAAACAACACGCCCGACGCTAGCGCCATTTGCGATCCGTCGGATACCGCGGCGAGCACCACCCCGGTCAGCGCACCGATCACCTACTGCACAAACCCCACAAGCGACGACGCCGTGCCGGCAATATGCGGAAACGGCTGGAGTGCGCCGGCAATCGGCTGGGGGAACACAAGCGCGAACGACAACATGCAGAAGAACATCGGGCCGACCACGGCAAACCAGTGATCGATGGACGCGACCGCCAGCACCATGATCAACACACCGAAAACGGTTGCGACCGCCATGCCCCATTTTAAAAGATTGTCACCGCCGAACCAGCTAACCAACCGGGCGCCCGTCAGCATGCCGATCACGAGCCCCACCATCACGCCGGAAAACATAAAACCGTAATCAATTTCGGATTCACCGAAATAGTTGATGATCACATCTGCAGACGAACTGAGAAACGCAAACAGAATGCCGTATGTCGCCGTGGCGCACGCGATATAGGCCCAGAACGTCCGGCTCCGAGATATTTCCGCAAAAATACGGATCATCGGTCCGGGCTTCAGCGCATCGGGTACAATTGCCGGAATGGTTTCGCGAAAGGCAGACCGAAGTAAACCGCAATGACCAGCGAATAGACCGACAGAAACACGAACATCGCCTGCCAACCGGAATGCACCGTCAGAAACGCGCCGATGATCGGCGACAATAGTGGCCCCGCGCTGTGGAAGATCAGCATCAGAGACATCACCCGCGCCGCGTCGTCGCGTTCGTGCCGGTCGCGGATAACGGCGCGCGCGATCAGCCAGCCGCTCGACGCGGCGATACCGTGCATAAAACGGAATACCGCCAGCATCTCGATAGAGTCCGATAATGCGCAGCCTGCAGTCGCCAGGACGTTGATGCACAACCCGCCGACGATAGCCGGCTTGCGGCCGAACCGATCGGAGATCGGCCCGTGTACCAACTAGCCGATGGCAATACCGAACATGAACATGGTGAGGGTTAGCTGAACCCCTTCGCGGTCGCTGCCGAAGGCGCGGCCCAAGGCCGGCATCAGCGGCAATGTGCCGTCGACCCCCATGGCGCTCGACACCGTCGTCAGTGCCAAAAGCGCTGCGAGCCCCGCGTTATCGAATGTTTTTCCGGTCTGCGATGTCGTCACGCGGCCGCCGCTGCCCGATTGAGCGGGCGTATCAGGATGAGATACGACAGTGCAGCACCCAGGGTGCAGACAAACAGCGCGACCGCCATCGGCAGCGGCGTGCCGTCATTCAACACGCCGATCAGCGCGGTGGCGACCGCTGCCGCAAGGAACTGGATAAAGCCGAGCATCGACGACGCCGCGCCCGCCATCTGGGCAAACGGCGACATGGCGCCTGCCGTGGTGCCGGGAATGATAAAAGCCAGAGAGGTCAACACCAGAACGACCGGTCCCATCAGGGTGTAAACCGTAATATTGCCGGATAGCACAAAGCTCAGCATTCCGATTCCTGCGATGGTTGCCAGCACCACCCCGATCCGGATCAATCTGTCGACGCCGATGATATGGGCGACACGCGCGACCGCGATCTGCGCAACCATGTAGAAGATAATCGGTGCCGCCATGGCGATCCCGAATTCCACCGGGCTGAGGCCCAGATACTGTATCAGTCCGACAGGGGCGCCAGCGAAATAGGCCATGAGCGCACCGTACATAAAACACGCACAGATCGCGTTCGAGCGAAAAATCCGGTCCCGCAATATCGCCCGGTAGTTGCGAAACAGCACCGTAGGCCGCACCGCATCCGCATTACGCTTGAAGTTGCTTTCGGTCAGCCCGAACAACACCGTAAGGGTGACAAACAGCCCGAACCCGGCCATCACCATGAATACGGTGCGCCACCCGTATTCCTGCGTCACCCAACCGGACACACCGGGTGCGATCGTTGGCATGATGCCGTGAATGCCCATCATCAGTGCGAAAAGCCGTGCGGCGGCCTCACGGTCGAACAGGTCGCGAATCACCGCCCGGGCAACGATAATCCCCGAACACGCGAAGAATCCCTGGAGAAAGCGTAACCCGATCAGCGCTTCAACACTGGATGCCTGTGAACAGGCCAGCGCGGTCGCGACATAGAGCAGGCCCCCGACGATGATGACCGGCTTGCGCCCGAATTTGTCCGATAGCGGACCGTAGATAAGCTGGCCGAGCGCAATACCCAAAATCACCGCGCTCAGACTGTACTGAACCGACGCCGTGCTGGTTTTGAAATAATCGGCGATTTCCGGCATGGCCGGTAACGAGCCATCCACCGAGAGCGGCAGAAGCATCGGCAGAAGCCCGAGCAGGCCGGCGATAAATGCATACCGTCCTCGGGACATCTGACCGGCCGCGTCAGGCTGAGAGGCCGACATCTAACACCCGGTTCCGGTAATTATCCGGCGGGACACCGACATCACGGGCGGTCAGCCCCCGGTAACGCTGTTGCGCATGCGGCGAATCATATCCTTGAACGCCGCCTGTTCCCTTTCCGACAGTTCCGAAAGAACCTGCCGGTTGACCGTCTCGACCTCGGGAATCACCTTGCGGTAAATCTTACGGCCTTCCGGCGTCAGGAAAACATTGATCTTGCGCGCGTCGTTCTTGTTGTTCTGGCGGCGGACAAGCCCCTTGTCTTCGAGCTTGTTAAGCGCGGCGACCGTGGTCGGCCCCTTCATACGCACTTTCTCCGACAATTCACGCTGCGTCAGCCCGTCGCTTTCCCACAGCGCTCGGAGAAATGGCCACAAGCCAAGCGTCACCCCGTATTGGTCAATCCTGTCCGAAAATTCTCGGTTCATCGCCCGGTTGGCGTCCCACAACAGGAAACCCACTGTGTCTTCAGGATCGAAATAATCGTCGGTGTTCATATTCGGGATTTACATGCGGTAGTGGATGAGGGCAAGCGCCTTCCGCTTGACAGGCTAACCGGGCAGCGGGACACTTCATTAGTAAACTAATAATATCACAACAGGATGGTGATCGTGGCCCGAAAAGCAGCCACTACATATAAATACAAATCGCTTCTCGTCGATTTTGACGATGGCGTGGCCGTCTTGACTCTGAACCGGCCCGACAAACGCAACGCGATGAACCCCACCTTGGGAGAAGAAATCACTGACGCGCTCGAACGGCTGCGCAATGACGATCGCTGCCGGGTGCTGGTAATCACGGGCGCAGGCGAATCGTTCTGCGCCGGAATGGACCTCAAAGAATTCTTTATCGAACTGCAGGACCGCCCGGCGGATTACGACCGCGCCCACCGCGTCGCGGTAGAATGGCGCGGCCGTACATTGCGGCTGTTTCCCAAGCCGACCATCGCGATGGTCAACGGCCATTGTTTCGGTGGTGCGTTTACGATCGTCGAAGGATGCGACCTGGCGGTTGCCGACGCGGATGCGAAAATGGGCCTCAGCGAAATCAATTTCAAAATGTTCCCCGGCGGCAGCGTCGGCAAGTCGATGGGTAATCTGCTGCGCCCGCGCGACTACATGCTCTATGCCCTCACCGGCCGCCCCATGAGCGGACAGATTGCCGCCGATATCGGATTTATCAACTACGCGGTGCCGCGCGAGGAACTGCGCGACAACGTCATGGCCCTAGCGCATGAAATTGCGGCGAAGGATCCGTCGGCGCTACTGGCAACCCGTGAAATTTATCGCCTGTCTATGGACATGGAATGGGATACCGCCATGAACTACGCCTCCGCCCTGCAGGCATGGCATACGCAACGCCAGGGCAATGCGTTCCGCGAAGAAGGCATCGGCGATTTCCTCGGCAAGAAATACAAGCCGGGGCTCGGCGGCCACGAACACGCCAAACCGGCGCGGAAATCCAAGAGCGGGTCAAAAACCAAAGTGGCGTCCAAAAAGCGCAAACCAGCCGCAAAGCGCGGCGCGAAGACCACCGCCAAGACCACGACACGTAAAAAGAAATGAGCTTACGGGAGTACTCTGAGAATGGCTGACTGCACAGAATCCAAAATCGACGTTCGCGGCTGTAAAATTCACATGCGCCGGGGCGGCAGCGGCGAACCGGCCCTGTTCCTGCACGGTGCAAGCGGCGTCGCCGGCTGGATCCCCACCTTTAAGTCCTTGTCGGAATCCTACGACTTGATGGTGCCGGACCACCCGACCTACGGGCTGTCGGACGAACCCGACTGGCTCGACAACATGGACGACCTCGCCATGTTTTATCTCGATTTTCTCGATCAGATGGACCTCGATGGCGTCCACCTGATCGGCAATTCGTTGGGCGGCTGGCTGGCGATGGAAATCGCCGTCCGGTCCTGTACGCGAATAAAAAGCCTCACCCTCGTCGGTGCTGCCGGCATCCGAATCAAGGGCAAACCGATCGCCGACATCTTCATGATGGATCCCGATGACCTGGTGCGCGAAATTTTCGTCGACCAGACTTATGCCGACAATATCCTCGGCATGGAACTGACCGAGGAACAGACCGACATCCAGATCCGCAACCGTGTCGCGACAGCACGGCTCGGCTGGCAGCCGCGGTTGTTCAACCCCAATCTGCACAAATGGCTGCACCGCATCACGGTGCCGACGCATGTGATCTGGGGCGACACGGATAAAATCGTCGATCCCGCCTATGCGGCGGAGTTCGGCAGGGTGATCGCCGGGTCGCAGGTCACGATGATCGAAAACGCGGGACATCTTCCGCATGTCGAGAAGGCCGAGCCGTTCGTCGCGGCGGTGAACGACTTCATCAAGTTGAAGGCCGCCTGACGACAACAAGGGGCAACAGGAGGCACACAATGAACGTATTCATGTTTCATCTGATGCCCTATGCCGCCCTCGACTTGGAGGAACGCGACCGGCATCCGTCTGCATGGATCACGCTGCCAAACAGCCTGTTCGACCCCAAAATCGGATTCGAGCTATATAACCGCTATCTCGATGAGCTGGAACTCGCCTCGGAGCTCGGGTTCGACGGCGTCAGCGTCAACGAACATCACCAGAACGCCTACGGGCTGATGCCGTCGCCGGTGGTCATGGCATCCTCCCTCGCCCGGCGGACCGAAAACTGCAAGATCGCTATCCTCGGCAATGCGTTCGCCCTGCGCGAACATCCGCTGACGCTCGCCGAAGAACACGCAATGATCGACTGCATCACTGGCGGGCGGCTGATCACCGGCTTCGTCCGCGGGATCGGCGCCGAGTTCTATTCCATGGCGGCCAACCCGACACTCAGCCACGAACGCCACATGGAGGCGCACGATCTGGTCATTGAGGCCTGGACCCGAGAAGGCCCTTTCGCGTTCGAAGGAAAGCATTATCACTTCGAATACGTGAACACCTGGCCGCGGCCCT
>Ga0315331_10003969_pt1 | contig 11177 bp, 10 predicted proteins | sample M160m34915metaG_FD_203456 | JGI IMG/M metagenome (GOLD analysis project Ga0315331, IMG submission 203456) | Ammonia-oxidizing marine archaeal communities from Monterey Bay, California, United States - M1 60m 34915 | ecosystem: Environmental > Aquatic > Marine > Intertidal zone | place: USA... | reverse complement strand
GAGTCAAAAATTTGCGACTATCTGATCGAACTTTAACCCACGCTGACCAATCTCCGCGGACAGGTGAACGCAAAAACAAACGTGGAAGAGTAATTCTCGGTTCAGATAAAATTGAGGGGAAAAAATTTAAAGCCACAACATATTTCAATTGTTATTAAAAATACAAGTTGATCACGACAACTAAAATCAGGCAAGCCCTAGACCTAGTATAGATTTGTAATTATTTCAGTCTATCACAAAATTTTTCGTATGATTCTAAATTAGAAATAGGGCCAAGGGCAGTCAATGTGGGAACAGAAGCCAAAAGTTTTTTTATTACTCTTTTCACAGAAATTATATCAACCTGGTTGACCTTTTCTACTATTTCCTCAACCGTCATAATACCACCATGAACCAGAAGATGTTGAGCCATTTGCTCACAACGGTTGGAGGTCGTTTCACGACTCATTAATAGGCCAGACCGCAGTTGTACTTTTGATCTCTCAATTTCTAATTCAAGATCGCTTTCTATAATCCCCAATAGTTCATCGCATACTACTGGTACTAATTCGTTTATCTGTTTTTCACCTGTCCCAGCATAAATACCTAATATACCACTATCTCTATACGCAGAGGTAAATGCATAAATTGAATAGACTAAACCTCGTTTCTCTCTAACTTCTTGGAACAAACGCGAGGACATCCCTCCACCCAGCAACATGGATAATACCTGTTGAGCGTAAAAGTCCGGATCATAAAAAGTTACTCCGGGGAAACCTATGATTAAGTGAACCTGTTCTAATTTTTTTTGCTGCCGCCAATCGCCACCTACATAGTTCGCCGGCTCCAACTCTGGAATTTGTTTTTTAGAAACCGACGAAAATTTACTGTTTACAAGATCTACGAGGTTATCATGGCAGATATTCCCTGCTGCAGAAAAAACCATTTGCTCACCGCCATAATTATCATTTATGAATTTAATTACGGTTTCTCGCGACATTTTACTTATAATTTCGCCAGTGCCAAGAACCGGGCGGCCAAGTCCTTGGTCTGGATAGGCTGTCGACTGAAAATAATCGAAAATTATATCATCTGGTGTATCTGCGGACTGTCCTATTTCTTGCAATACGACATTTCGTTCGCGATCTAACTCTAATTCTGCAAATATGGAGTTTTGCAGAATGTCACTTAAGATATCGACTCCTAAGCCCATATCATCCTTTAAAAGTTTTGCATAATAAGCCGTCTGTTCTCGAGAGGTATATGCATTGAGATAGCCTCCAACAAGCTCTACTTCTTCAGCTATGGCCGCCGCACTTCTAGCGTTAGTTCCCTTGAATGCCATATGTTCTAGAAGATGGGCTACCCCATTCACGTCTGCGGACTCATTCCTTGTACCAATTCCAAACCAAGCACCAAGCGAAACGCTCTCTACAGAATTCATCGTATCACTAACAACTCGTATACCATTGTCCAAGTTAGTAACTTTAACTTGAGACTCAGACATTTGTATTATCCGCTATATAATTGGATACCGCGTCAAAATCATTTGGAAGTACGACCGTGTATTCTTTTTTTTCTAATAAATCATCGAGTTGAGCGGGCAGAGCAGGATAGGAGCCCGTCGCCCTATGCACAGCATCAGGAAATTTAGCTGGGTGAGCGCAAGCCAAAGAGATAATCGGTATTTCTGGAGACACAGATCCAGATGATCTGATTTGATATGCTCCTTCTAATCCGACCGCGCTATGGGGATCTATTATCTCACCTGTGTCCTTATGAGTTTTTTTGATTCTAGCTAAGGTAGTTTCATCGTCCACACTAAGCGACGAGAAAATATTTGCTCTTCTAGCGATTAACTCCGTTTCAATGTCAAAATAGCCGTTAGTTCGAAAATTCTCTATTGTTTCATTTGTTAGTGAACCATCACGTTCGCATAAATCAAATAAAAGTCGCTCAAAATTACTAGACACCTGGATATCCATACTTGGACTCAAACTAGGCCTGACTTGCTTGATTTCCATTTTACCAGAATTAAAAAATCTTGATAAAATATCGTTTGTATTCGTTGCAACTACCAAGTTCTCGATTGGTAATCCTAGCGCTTTTGCCGCGTAGGCAGAGAAAACGTTGCCAAAGTTTCCTGAAGGTACCGAGAAACTTACTTTACGATTGGGAGCTCCCAATGCTAACGCAGCCCAAAAATAGTAGATGATCTGCGGCAATAATCTCGCCCAGTTAATTGAATTAACTGCCGAAAGATTATATCTGTCACGATATTCCAGATTATTAAACAATGACTTAACCATGTCTTGGCAGTCGTCAAAGGTACCCTCCAAAGCGATCGCATGGACATTTGAGGCATCAACCGTTGTCATCTGCCTTTGTTGAATATTCGAGACCCTTCCTTTGGGAAACAGGATAAAAATATCAATCGCTTCCCTATTTCTGCAAGCTTCAATAGCAGCTGACCCTGTATCGCCCGATGTTGCACCAATTATTGTTGTTCGCTTTTTGCGTCTTTGAAGTGCTTCATCAAATAACCCTCCAAGGATCTGCATCGCATAGTCTTTGAAGGCAAGCGTTGGACCATGAAACAACTCTAATAGCCACAAGTTGTTTTCTAACTGCTTCAACGGCGCTACAGCTGGATGTCCAAATTTGTCATAGGTATCACGGACCAACGCATCAAAATCATCCGTTGAGATGCTATTGCCAATAAATGGTTTCATAACTTGAATTGATAGGTCCGCGTACGATAATTCCCGCATGGATTCAATTTCATTCTTGCTAAATTTTGGCCACTCTTTGGGTACGTAAAGTCCGCCGTCTCGAGCTAACCCTGTGATCAGAACATCATCAAAATCTAATTCCGGGGCAATCCCCCGCGTGCTAATATATTTCAAGAGTATCTCCAGAGCCAATATTTGGCCACACTAGCCTTGGCTTCGCCGTCTTGCAAGAATGATGGTGCTACCTATAAAATAAAAGGATTAATAACTATGAATATCAAGACAATAGCTATCCAGTCCCCTGGGGACATGGGACATGGGATTGGTAGACTACTTGTTGAAGGCGGTTATAGGGTTGTGTCTGCCTTGGAAGGGCGTTCAGAAAGAACAAAAACATTGTCCCAAGAGGCAGGAATTGAAGATGTTGGAGATATAGATAATTTGTTCAATAGCGTTGATGTAATACTATCGATTATGAGACCAGATAAGGCTATTGAATTTATTGAAACTCTAGCAAAAAAGGCTACCCAGTACTCCTCCAGACCAATCATTGTGGATCTTAATGCAATCTCGCCAAACACGGGAAAGAATGCGGCTCAAAAAGCAAGTAGTGTGGGATTAGAATTTATAGATGGCGGGATCATTGGGGGACCGCCTAGAGCACCTAAAAATGAAAGCCCTCGCTTATACGTTTCTGGACCAAATGCGGAAGAGCTTATCTCCTTAAATGCAACAGGCCTTGACTTCCGAAGCTTAGGCAATGACATAGGTTCCGCTTCAGCCATAAAAATGTCATACGCGGCTATGACAAAAGGACTAACGGCTATAGCAATAAATTCAATGATCATTGCTAAGTTAGAAGGTGTAGAGAATGCATTCGCCCAAGAGTTAAATTTTAGCCAACCTAACCTTTTTAATCATATGAAAAAGTGGCTGCCAGATATGTGCCCAAAAGCCTATCGATGGGTGGGAGAAATGGAGGAAATAGCAAAAACTTTCGATGACAATAATTTATCTGAGAAACTTTTCCGTGGCGTAGCAGAAACATACATCGTTGTGGAAAAGTCTATTTTGGGTAAAGAAATTGTGGAAAAAAGGGAGGAAGGAAAAACAGCTGAAGATGTGACAGATATCCTTGCCCGTTTCGTTTCAAAAAATTAGTCTTCTAATAAGTTTTTGAGGATTCACCCAAATATCTACTGTTCAAGTGTGCCAAAAACGACGTTGTCGAGAGTGAGCTTCCTGTCGCTTTAGTCAATATTTCTTCGGTACTAAGTGCGCTTCCGATGCTATGTACGTTTTTTCTAAGCCAATTCAACAACGTAGAAAAATCTCCCTTTGAAATTTGTGATAACATATCTGGGTGATCTTTTCTAGCAGCAGAGAATAGTTGAGCAGCAGCCAAAGCACCAAGAGTATAGGTAGGGAAGTAGCCAAATGCTCCGTCATACCAGTGTATATCTTGAAGGCAACCCTGCAAATCATCCGGGGGTCGCGTCCCAAAACTCGATTCAAATGCTTCGTTCCATGCATTAGGTAAATCTGGAACTGGGAGATCACCGCGCATGAGGGCCTTCTCTAGTTTATAACGAAGTATAATGTGGAGGGGGTAAGTGAGTTCGTCCGCATCAACCCTAATAAAGTTAGGGATAACTCGCTTTGAATTGTTGCTTAGTTCCTCTGCTTTCCACTGATCTCCTCGGACCATAAATTCTTTTGCTATGATGGGGGCCAAAAACTTAAAAAAATCCAGAGAACGGCAAACTTGCATCTCCATTAATAATGATTGACTCTCATGAACCACCATCCCTCGTGCAGACCCCACAGGCTGTCCTCGCCAACGGATTGGCAAACCTTGTTCGTAAAGAGCATGACCCGTCTCATGGATCACACCCATCAAACTGCCTGTCCAGTCATTCTCATTATAACGTGTGGTTATTCTGACATCATCCGGAGTACCACCCGAAAAGGGGTGAATACTTGTATCGAGACGACCTTTCGAGAAGTCAAAGCCTAGTGCCTTCATAATTATTTGACCTAAACTCTTTTGATTCTGAATAGGTATCGGGGTTGAATATTTGGGAAAATCAATATCAGCTTGATACTCTATTACTTTTGGGAGGAGCTTTTGCAGTGCCGGTTCCAATAAAGCAAAAATTGCATCAATTTCAGTCGACGATCCACCTGGCTCGTATTCATCTAAAAGGCTATCATACGAATTAGACTTGAATGTTTCCGCTTTAATAGCGGCAATCTGTTGCGTTAAATTAACAACTTCCCCTAATGATCCAGCAACAACCTTGAAGTTATTCTCTTTTCGAGCCAACTGCCATTGTCCCTCGCAGGCAGCACAGGCACGCGAATGTACTTCAACCAGCTTAGGAGACAAGGCTGCTGCATGTCGATAAATACGCCGAATTTCTAATAAATTTTTCTGTTCTATATTATCTAATTCAGTCGCATCCACTTTATCTATCAATTCTACTGTTAATGGATCGGTTATTTCTTCATGTTTCAAAACAGAAAGAATAGCAATTTGTTGGGCACGCGCAGAACCAGAACCAGAAGGCATTATCGCCTGACGGTCCCAAGAAAGCATCGCTATCGCATCCGAGAGGGCTGCAACACGTTGCCATTTTTTGGTTAATTCGAAGTATGAATTTCTGCTATTATTGGTCATCTTCACGTTTACGAGTATGATATACGATATAAACGACAAGTAATGTAATGGCTAAGAGAAACCAGGTTACAGCATATTTCAAATGCTCGTTTCTTATCTCAATTTTACCAGCAGCACCTATCGGTAATTTATACGGACCAGGAGCCCTAAGTTCATCTATATAATAACCAGGAACTGGACCAATGTCTCTGTATTCGGCAATTTGTTTTGTATTAACGTACAGCCAGACCTCGTTGTTTGGTTCATTTTCAGGAACAAAGTAGCCTTTTCTGTTGTCCTGTCTCAAAATTCCTTCCATGACGACAATATCCGTCGGTGTCGTTTGAGGTCGGCTCTTTCTTTCGCGAAGTTTTTCTGGAATCCAACCCCTATTAATTAAAACAATCCGACCTTCATTAAATAGGAAGGGTGTAACTACATGAAACCCAGCAGTTCCTTCAAAAGTTCGCCCTGTCAGTAAGATCTCCTTATCATGCAAAAAACGGCCTATCGCTCTAACACGAGTATACCTCCAGTCAGTATCTTTTTTTATGTCTAAAGGCGGCATAACCGGCTGTTTTGCCATCTGTTGCTCAAATGACGCAATGATATCTTGCTTCCAACTCATCCGCTGGACCTGCCAACTACCCAGAAGAATTAAAATAATAAACGTTGGAACGGCAAATAAAGTTGGCCCCATCGTTGGTTTAAATTTCCACTCGCCTAACATTTAGATAAAAACCTTCCAAATCTGATGCAGTTCACTTCCAAGTTGAGAAAGGACCTGCACCATCAGAATTTTGACAATTGGATCAATATTTGAAAACCGCAAACTAAACGAACCGGGATAATCAACCCAGATCTCTTTCCGTTATGTTGAAAAGTATGCTTTGCCTTAACACTAAATCAATGGAGCGCAAATTTATCAGTTGTGATCAGAATCACTATAGTATGATAGTTTGAAACCTTGTTTCAAGACATAATCTACGAGTAGACAGAATCAACCACCCCACCAATAAATACATATGAAAAGAAACAACCAAACAACATCAACAAAATGCCAATACCAAGCAGCAGCTTCAAATCCAAAATGGTGTTCTGGTGTAAAATGGCCAGCCCGAGCTCTGAACCAGCACACAATCAAAAAGCAGGTTCCTACAAAAACATGGAATCCATGGAAACCGGTCGCTAGATAAAATGTGGATGAGTAGATACCATCGGTAAATTTAAATGTTGCGTGGTCATATTCATAAATCTGCAAGGCAGTGAACGCTATACCTAATAGTATTGTATAAGTGAGCCCTTTTATAAGGTTTTCTCGATCGTTTTTTAAAAGCGCCGCATGTGCCCAGGTAACCGTACAACCGGACAACAACAAAATCATGGTATTGATTAGAGGAATATCCCAAGCACTAAACGTTTCTATTCCTGCTGGTGGCCAAACTCCCGTATCCGGGTATAGGGCGGAATCAAAAAACGCCCAGAAGAATGCAAGGAAAAACATCACTTCCGAAGCTATAAACAATATCATACCATAACGCATACCTATTTGAACTATCGGCGTATGGTGCCCTTGATGCTCGGCTTCTTTGATTACATCCCTCCACCAGAATGCCATCGTCGCTAGTATCGCTACAAAGCCAACCACCATTATTACCGCGCCAAAAGGCTTTTCATGCATAAACATGATCGCACCAATAGCGGTAACAAAACCCGCCATGGCTCCCATGGCCGGCCATGGGCTTGGCTCTACAAGATGAAAAGAATGACTATGTCCACCGCTCATCAGTTTCTCGTTCCCTTTTTACAAGCTACCACAAAATTTGCAGGTTAAAATTAGCTTTTTAATACAACTTTCACAAGGTCTCAACTTGCATTTTCTTTTTTTGTCTTCCCCACAAGGGATTGGTCTTCTGATGGGAAAAACGTGTAGGATAGAGTTATGGTTGTAACATCGTCCAAATTTGGATCATTAACAATATCCGGATCAATAAAGAAAGATACCGGCATATCTATCACCTCCTGGGGTGCCAGGAGTTGCTCGACAAAACAAAAGCAGTCTATTTTATTGAAATACAAGCCTGCTTTTTCTGGCGTGACATTAAAAGTCGCTGTACCCACTACCGGATCTTTCCCAGTATTCTCTGCCTTATAAAAGGCCAATGCATTTTGCCCTACGGAAATATCTATTGATGTTTGTACTGGTTGAAAATTCCAGTCCAGAGTGGGTTTAGTGTTTGCATCAAACCGAATCTTTATTTTCCGCTCTAGTATTTGAGACGATGGACTGGTCGCTTGCTGCGTTGTCCCACCATACCCTGTAACCTGACAAAATAATTTATAAAGAGGTACTGAGGCATAGCTTAAAATCCCCATCCCTGTAATCAGTACCAATAGAAAACCTAGGGTTCTGTACTTTTTCACAGTTATCAAATGTGAATTTTTATAACGAGTGGACAAGTTTAAAACATCCGTACTATGGTGATCAGATAGAATAATCCAGAAAAACCAAGAACCGCAGCAAGTACGGCAAGGTTACGACCACGTTTAGTTTCACGAAAAGCTAGACCTGTTTCCGATTCTGTTTTCTTTCCCGTTGCCTCAGTCATACCTGCATTCCAATCCGTTACGAGATGAGGTTAAAGTTAACACAACGGTCTACGATCATCGCAAAAAATAATAAGAAGAGATAAAATATAGAAAAACCAAAAAGCTGCTTACAGTTCTTCTCCGAGTCATCCCGCATCACTCGCCATGCCGCTCCAATAAAAAGCGCGCCTAGTATTACTGCCGTCGCGCCATATACAGCTCCTAAAGTCCCAAGCCAAAAAGGCACTATGCCCAGTGGGCCAAGAACGAAACTGTAGAGTACAATCTGTTTTTTTGTCTCGTATCTTCCATGAACTAACGGCATCATAGGCACGCCGGCCGCTTTATAATCGTCGCTCCTGTACAGCGATAATGCCCAAAAATGTGGGGGTGTCCAGATAAAAATAATTGTAAATAATGTAATAGATTCAACACTGACCGTACCAGTCGCAGCGGCCCAACCTATCATTGGGGGGAAGGCTCCAGCCGCTCCGCCTATTACTATATTCTGGGGAGTACGCCGTTTTAACCAGACCGTGTAGACAAAAACGTAGAACATTATTGTCACCATAAGCAGTATCGCTGCGACCCAATTTATAGCTAAACCCATGACCATAACTGACCCGCCAGCAAGCAGAACACCGAATATGAGGGCCGCTTCAGCAGTTACTTTTCCCGAAGGAATAGCACGTGTTTTTGTTCTGGACATAACCGCGTCTATGTCTCGATCATACCACATATTTATTGCGCCGGACGCTCCTGCACCAAGAGCGATACAAAACACAGCAATTGTTTGAAGAATCAGGTTTCCATCACCAGGGGCAAGATATAAACCAACGAACCCGGTGAAGACTACAAGGGACATAACCCTGGGCTTCAATAACGATACGAAATCAAAGAAGGGTGTCCAAACCGAATCACTCGGCTTAGACACCGTATGAGTGGCTAAAACTGTATTGGACACGATAACAAGCCCCTAAAATTCCTCTAATCTGTTTTAATTATTAACCCGCGGCAAATCCTCATAAGTATGGAAGGGAGGTGGGGAAGATAAAGTCCACTCCAGCGTTGTAGCACCGTCGCCCCACGGATTATTTTCCGCACGGCGCTTCCTGATAAATGCTTCAAGTATCATTATAACAAATATAATTGTTCCTAGTCCCGCCATATAGGCCCCATAAGATGCCACTTGGTTCCACCCGTGCAACGCCTCTGGATAATCGATATATCGTCGCGGCATTCCTGCTAATCCAAGAAAATGCATCGGGAAGAATGTTAGGTTCACTCCAATAAACGTTATCCAAAAATGCAACTGCGCTAGCATATTACTGTAATTATAACCCGTCATCTTAGCAAACCAGTAATAGAACCCACAAAAGATCCCATAAACTGCCCCAAGTGATAACACATAATGGAAATGCGCTATGACGTAGTAGGTATTATGAAGCATAATATCAACCCCGGCATTCGCCAGGACAACGCCAGTCACACCGCCTACTGTAAACAGGAAAATAAAACCCAGAGCCCACAACATTGGAATTTTAAAGGTGATGGAACCGCCCCACATTGTGGCTATCCAGGAAAATATTTTTACTCCCGTTGGAACAGCAATGACCATAGTAGCGGCGGTGAAGTACGCCCTTGTATCAACGTCTAGCCCAACCGTATACATATGATGCGCCCATACAATAAATCCTACGAAGCCTATCGATACCATAGCGTACGCCATTCCCAGATAACCGAAAATGGGCTTCCGGGCAAAGGTCGAGATCACATGGCTTACTATACCGAAAGCTGGAAGGATCATGATGTAAACTTCTGGATGTCCAAAGAACCAGAACAGATGCAAAAATAAGATGGGGTCTCCACCACCTGATGGGATAAAAAATGTAGTCCCAAAATTTCGATCTGTAAGAAGCATTGTGATAGCCCCCGCAAGCACGGGAAGAGCAAGTAAAAGTAAAAATGCCGTTATCAGAATAGACCAAGCGAACAAAGGCATACGGTGTAAAGTCATCCCTGGGGCGCGCATGTTGAATATCGTAGTTATGAAATTGGCAGCCCCTAAAATCGAAGATGCACCCGCCAAGTGGAGTGATAATATTGCCATATCCATGGACATGCCAGGCGTCCCCTCTTTACCGGACATCGGCGGATAGATGGTCCAACCTACTCCAGCGCCCCCATCTGCAAACATTGACATGAATAACAAGAGGAAGGCCGGGATCAAAAGCCAAAAACTAATATTATTCATTCGCGGAAATGCCATATCTGGAGCGCCTATCATAAGCGGCACAAACCAGTTTCCAAAACCACCGATTAACGCTGGCATAACGACAAAAAAGACCATAATAAGCCCGTGAGCGGTTACATAGACATTCCAAACATGTCCGTTTTCCATATATTGAACACCAGGATCCTGAAGTTCCATTCTCATATACATCGATATCCCACCCCCAATCAAACCTGCTACGATTGAGAAAATCAGATACATTGTTCCGATGTCTTTGTGATTGGTCGAGTAGAGCCACCTCAAAAATCCCGTTGGCGTACCGTGGTCATGGCTATCGTGTTGGGCATGATCCGCACTCATTTTATTTCCCCTGGCTTACTGTTTGTTTTCAATAGTGCCTGCCACCCGAAATTTGGGCGGAGCAGATGCGAATTTAGTTTTGGCTTCAATTAGCCAATTTTCATACTCTTTTTCTGACACAGCTTTAACGGCTATCGGCATGGCAGAGTGATTAATTCCACAAACCTGGTTACACTGGCCATAGACCCAACCTTCTTTATCGATCTGCATCCACGCCTCATTGATCCTTCCGTTTATCCCATAAACTTGAACAACCGCTGAGGGAAGGAAAAACGAATGCATGACATCATTACTGGTGATGAGTAATTGAATCTTTTTCCCCGTTGGAACAACCAGCGGGTTATCAACTGAAAAAAGGTACGCTTGCGTCTTTGGGTCTATTTCCTCTTTTGGTATCATATAGCTGTCAAAAGTTACTTTCTGATCAGGGTACTCGTATGTCCAGTACCACTGGTTTGCAGTGACCTTTATTGTCATGTCTGGGTCAACAGCGCGATCTCCGTAGTACAACGTTTTGAATGATGGCACCGCTACGATAACTAAAATCAATACAGGCACGGCAGTCCAAAGTATTTCTATGAATGTGTTGTGTGTGGTCTTGGTAGGATTTGGATTAGTCGAAGCC
>Ga0315331_10003967_pt1 | contig 11181 bp, 9 predicted proteins | sample M160m34915metaG_FD_203456 | JGI IMG/M metagenome (GOLD analysis project Ga0315331, IMG submission 203456) | Ammonia-oxidizing marine archaeal communities from Monterey Bay, California, United States - M1 60m 34915 | ecosystem: Environmental > Aquatic > Marine > Intertidal zone | place: USA... | reverse complement strand
TTTCATTTGATTAAATAAACATTCATACATTTCTTGTTCAGATACATTTCCTAAAGGTTCTAAAAATTCTCCAGTGGGTCCTATAGAACCAAACACATATTTCTCTTCATATTCTAATGATGCTTTTTTCGCAATTTCAGTAGCTAATTTATTTATTTCAAACACTTTATCTTCTAATCCGTAATGTTTTAACCTATAGAAATTCCCTCCAAAAGTATTAGTAAGCACAATATCGCTGCCATTTGAAAAATAATTATGAGCCATTTTCGAAATAATATCAGGAAACTCAATATTCATTAATTCTGGACAGCCTCCAGGTTCTAGTCCATTATTTTGAAGAAAAGTACCAGTAGCACCATCCAGTAAAAAAATTTTACCTTTTTTTATATCATCTAGAATTTTTTTTGAACTACTTTTTAAGTTTTGAACCATGAGTCTATTGAACCAGGCAAACCTGATCTTTTTCCTTCGTCGTGTAAAGTTTTTATTTTATTGATAAAAGATTTTGGAATATTATCGTCAAAAACTTTTATGATTTCCTCAGGGAGTAAATTTGTTTCTAAATAAGGGCCCCAATCCCAAGCGTCTAAATATGCTCCACTTTCAATTGATCCATCATGCATAGCAATTGCATCTGTTGCTGTTTGAAAAAACAGACTAAGAGGATATGAGTCTTCATTACCTTCGTTATCTTTAAATTTTAGTTGTGTAGGAATTTCTTTCCAGTATAAAATTTTATATGCTGACATGAAATAATGTTTTTTATGATGATAAGAACATTATAATAGAATTTTCACTGGAGTTTTTTTTATAATGTCCAAAATAGTAATAGTTGATGATGAACCTCAGGTCGTTTCATACGATCCATCTTTATTTAATGATTTACAAAATGATCATGAAATAGAAGTTTTCAGATCATTACCATCAGACTCGAGAGAAATTTTATCAAGATTAGGAGAAGCTCATACTGCTGTAATAACTAAAGCTACAACCAGAATAAATAATAATATTATTGAAAACTTACCAAATTTAAGTCATATTGCCGTTTTTGGAATAGCATTGGATCATATAGATGTAGATTCTGCGAAAAGAAATAATGTTAATATTACAACCATTCCAGATATATTAACTAATTCTGTTGCTGAACATTCTATTGGATTGATGATTTCTCTTTTAAAAAAAATTCCAGAATTAGATAGAAGAGTAAGAAATAACGAGTGGCCTTCAATAGAAGTGGATCTTTTTGAAGGAAAAACTTTAGGTATAGTTGGAGCTGGAGCAATTGGAGAAAAAGTTGCCCGAATTGGATATAACTTAGGTATGAAAATCATTGTCACTCCAGTAATCCGAATTGATAAAGTCAGAACATTAAGTTTCCAAGAATTTGGAAAAGTTTCTGAGCTAGATTATCTTTTAGAAAACTCTGACGTAATAACTCTTCATACAAGAATTGTAGAAGAAACAGAATACTTAATAAGTTCAAATGAATTATCAATGATGAAATCAAATGCATTAATAATTAATACTGCAAGAGGAAAGTTGATAAATGAAAAAGCATTATATGATTCATTAGTTAGTGGAAAAATTGCAGGAGCAGCTTTGGATGTATTTGAAAATGAACCGCTTTCTAATAATAATCAATTAAAAAGCTTACACAATGTTATACTTACCCCACACAATGCAGCAAATTCACACGAAGTGATCAAAGAAAGCATAAAAAAATTAATTGCAAATATAAACATAAATTTAAATTGAGGTTAAATATGAATAAAATAGGGTTTATAGGATTAGGAAATATGGGTCAAGGGATGGCAAATAATCTACTTGAGAAAGGTGCAAATCTTACAGTATTCACAAGAAGCAAAGAAAAAATATTAGCTATGGAGAAAAAGGGAGCAAAAGGTGCATATTCCATTCAAGAACTTTCAGAAAAATGTGACATAATTTTGACTTGTTTACCTGACACTCAAACATCTATTGAAATAATTACAGGAAACAAAGGAATATTGTCTAACACTAATGAAAAAAAGATAATAATTGATCATTCCACGGTGGATCTTTCAACATCTAAAAAGTGCTTTGAATATTCTAAAGACAAAGGATCAGATTTTCTTGATGCGCCTATATCTGGAGGTCCTGTTGGGGCAACTGATGGAACATTATCTATAATGGTTGGAGGAAATAAAAATGCATATGATATTGCTTTAGATTATTTCAAAATGATGGGTACAACAATAAAGTATATGGGTGAGAATGGATCAGGAACATCTATGAAATTAATTAATCAATTATTAACAGCTGTACACACAACTGCAGCTGCTGAAGCACTTGCATTAACCAACGCAACAAATGTTGATATAGATTCAGCAATGGAAATATTACAGGTAAGTTTTGGTTATTCAAGGATGTTAGAAAGATGTGCTCCTATTATAAGAGATAGAAAATTTGAAGGGTCGCCAGTACCCGCACGGAACCTACACAAAGATATATCTATAATTGATCAACTTGGAAAAGATTTATCTGTAAATTTACCATTAACAAAAACTTCCAAAAAACTATTTGATGAACTAAAAAAAGATGGAAAAGAAATGGATGATATGGCTGGAATAATTCAAATAATAGAAAAGCAAAACTAGGAGAGAAAATGAAAACTTATAAAATTGCAGTAATTCCAGGAGATGGTATAGGCGTAGAAGTCGTTGATAGCTCTATGGAAGTACTAAAAGCATTAGAAAAAAATATGAATTACAATCTAGATTTTCAGATATTTGACTGGAGTTCAGAATATTATTTTAAAAATGGAATTATGATGCCTAAAGACGGTATTAAACAATTAGAATCATATGATGCGATTTTCTTGGGAGCTGTTGGACATCCTGAAATTCAAGACCATATAACATTAAATGGATTACTTCTCCCAATAAGAAGAGCATTTGATCAATTTGCATGTGTAAGACCATCTGTATTATATCCCGGAGTTAATACTCCACTAAAAGACTTAAAGCCTTATGATATAGATTTTGTTGTAGTAAGAGAAAACACTGAAGGTGAATATGCTAATGTTGGAGGATTTCAATATCAAGGATTTCCAGATGAAGTTGCAGTTCAAAGTGCAGTATTTACAAGAAAAGGTTGTGAAAGAGTTATAAGATTTGCATTTGAGTTAACAATAGAAAGAAACAAAAAGATGCATCTAACATCAATAACTAAATCCAACGCTCAAGGATATTCAATGGTTTTATGGGATAGAACATTTGAAGAAGTGAAAAAAGATTACCCTCAGGTCAGTACAGACTCATTATTAATTGATGCAGCATGTATGGACTTTATTAGAAAGCCACAAAACTTTGATGTAGTAGTAGCAAGTAATCTTTTTGGAGATATTCTAACTGATATTGGAGCAATTATTACAGGTTCTATGGGCTTAGCTTCCAGTGGGAATATTGATCCAACAAGGAAAAGTCCTTCAATGTTTGAACCAACTCATGGATCAGCACCCGATATTGCAGGTAAAGGTATAGCAAATCCTATGGCTCAAATACTTACTGCTGGAATAATGATGAAACATTTAGGAGAAAATGAAAGTGCAGAAATTATAGAAAATTCTGTAAAGAAAGTTTTAGATTTAGGAGAATCTTTATCTCCTGATCTTGGAGGAAATTCAACTACATCAGAAATAACAAGATCTATAATTTCTAATCTATGATCAAAGGTATAATTTTTGATTTAGATGACACATTGACTGTCCATGATGATCTTTATGATTTTAATTATTTAAAAACAATTAAAACATTTTTTCCAGATTTTAATATGGAAAATAATGAAATTTTGAAAATTATGATAGATACGATTGATTATATTGGTTCAAAAAAATATTTCTCTGATTATTTAGATGCTAAATTTGGAGGAAGAGATATATTATGGGCTGATTGTGGTGGATTCGGTGAAATTGCTCGTCATTTAAAAGAGGTTCATATAGAAGCTCAAAATGAAATGTGGGTAAATATATTAAAAAATTTAGGCATCACTAATACTAAAATAAACATCAATACTTTAATTAATAAATATAAATTTTTCATGTGGGACGGAATCAAATCTTTTGATGACGTAATTCCTACACTAACAAAATTAAAAAAATATAAACTTGGAATACTTACAAATGGAATGCAGTTACACCAAAGGAAAAAAATAAGTATTTCTGGATTATTGAGTTTTTTTTCTACAAAAAACTCAGAAATAGTAACTTCATCAGAATGCTTAGAAGGCAAACCATATAGTAAACCATATAAATATATATGTAAAAAGCTATCCTTAGACTTAAATGAAATAATTATGGTTGGAGACACATTAGATGGAGATATCTTAGGTGCACAAAAACTGAATATTAAAAATGTACTTATCAATAGAAAAAATAATTTAAAAGAACAATCAATTAAGCCAGATCATGTCATAAATTCACTTAGGGATCTTATGAGTATTATCGAATAATTTATTTTTTCTTGGATAATAAAAAGTCAAAATCACAGCCATCTTCAGCCTGTAAAATATGTTCTTTATATATATATCCGTAACCTCTATCATAATCTTTAATAGAATAATTTGGTTTCAATTGTGATTTTCTACTCTCTAATACTTCTTTATCTACCAAAAGATCTATTGACTTGTTTTTTATAGACAAAGATATCATATCTCCATTTTCAACAAGTGATAAAGGCCCTCCTATGTAAGATTCAGGGCTTACATGCAATATTATTGTCCCAAAAGCTGTTCCACTCATTCTAGCATCAGAAATTCTAACAATATCTCTTACTCCTTTATCTAAAAGTTTTTTGGGAATAGGTAAAAATCCTGATTCTGGCATCCCTTGTCCTCCTACAGGTCCATTATTTCTTAAAATCAATACAGTATTTTCATCTACTTCTAAATCAGGATTATCAATTTCTCTAGATAGATCTTCAGAACTATCAAAAACTAATGCTTTTCCTGTATGTTCATAAAATTTTTTGCTTGCAGCTGCAACTTTTATTACAGCTCCATTTGGAGCAAGAGTTCCTTTTAATATAGAAATACTGCCTTTAGAGTTTATTGGACTATTTTGATTCCTTATTACATCATCATTATAAATTTCTGCATTAGAGATTATTTGAGAGATTGTTTTTCCTGATACAGTTTCAATGTTTTTTTCTAAAAGATTTTCAATATTTTTCAATAGACCAGAAATACCTCCTGCATAATGTAAATCTTCCATTAGTTTATCTCCTGCGGGCTTAAGGTTTACAATTACTGGTGTTTTTTCAGAAATTTCATTAAAATCATTTAGGTTGATTTCAATATCCGTTCTGCCTGCCATTGCCATCATATGAATAATAGCATTTGTAGAGCCTCCAAATGACATAAGTGTTGTTATTCCATTCAAAAAGTTTTCTTTTTTCATAAAGTTACTAAACTTTTTATTTTCTTCTACTAGCTCCACTATTCTCTGACCAGTATTATTAGCAAGAGTCATTCTCCTAGAATCAACAGCAGGTAAAGTAGCGGCTCCTTCTAGAGTTAAACCCATTCCTTCAGCTATTGCAGCCATAGTTGATGCTGTTCCAGCTACCATACAATGTCCTGGAGATCTATAAATACCTTCTTCCATAGAATCATAGTCAGATTGAGAGATATTTCCTGCTCTTAATTCTGTCCAGTATCTCCTACAATCTGTACAAGATCCTAATTCCTCTCCTCTCCAATCACCTCTAAGTGATGGACCTCCAGGTAATAAAATAGTTGGAATATCTGCAGAAGTAGCACCCATTATCATAGCTGGAGTGGTTTTGTCACAACCTGATAATAAAACTACTCCATCTATAGGTAATCCTTTTATCATCTCTTCAACATCTATAGACATTTGATTTCTTAAATACATTGAAGTAGGACTTAAGAAAAATTCTCCTAATGATATAACAGGAAATTCGATGGGAGTTCCACCTGCCGCGATCACTCCTTTTTTTACATGATCAGCTAAATTTCTTAAGTGAGCATTACAATGTACAGCTTCAGAAAAACTATTTGCAATTCCAATCATAGGCTTATTTTTGATCATATTATCTGGCCACCCTTGAGCTTTCATACCAGATCTATGTAAAAATCCTTCTAGATTTTTTTCACCAAACCAACTTTCGCTTCTTAAATTTTTCATATTTTTTTCCAATTCTCTTCATTCTCTTAATATCTCAGATTGAGTCTATTATACAGATTCATTATTTTTTTTTTTAGTCTAGAATTTCTTTATCGATTAATAATTATGAACATTAACTTAATTACAGATGAATCTGATAATAAATTATTTTTAGAAGAGATAAATAAAAGTAAAGTTTTATCTGTTGATACCGAATTTATTAGAGAAAAAACCTACTATCCTGTGCTTAGTTTAATTCAATTAGCAGTGAATAATAAAGTATTCATATTTGATTGTCTGGGAAACAATAAAAACTTGAATGAATTAAGTAAGATTTTCAAAAATAATAAATATTTAAAAATATTTCATGATGCAGAACAAGATATAGAAATCATTAATGATTTTTTTTCTTTAGAACTGAATAATTTTTTCGATACTCAATTAGCAAATGCATTTATTGATTTAGAACATCATATAAGTTATAAAAATTTAGTTAAGAAATATTTGAACATTGATTTAGATAAAGAATTACAAACTTCAAATTGGATAAAAAGGCCACTTAGTAAACGTCAAATCAATTATGCAGCTAACGATGTTTTATATTTAGAAAAAATATACTACAAAATATCTCAATTGCTCATTCTTGAAAAAAAAGATAGTTGGTACAAGGATGAATTAAAAAAAATTGTAAAAGATAACAAGTTTAAAAAAGAACCAAAAAATGCATGGGAAAAAATAAAACTAAGTGACTTCTCAGGGATAAATCAAAAACTTTTCATTAATTTATCCAAATATAGAGAAGAAATATGTAGAAAAAGAAATATACCTAAGACTTGGTATTTAAGTGATAAAAATATTATTAAGTTGTCATCAAAAAAATATACAAATATAGATGAATTAAAAAAAGAAAACTTATCTTCAAATAGATTCTTTCATTCAAATGATTACTTGGATATTTTTGATAAATTTGATTTTTCAAAAAATGTCTTTGAAAAAGTTAAATCGAAAAGAACAAATGTAAAAAAATATCAAAAAACATTACAAGGTTTATCGATTGAACTTAATATTTCACAACAACTAGTGGCTAATAAAAAAGATTTAGAAAAATATTTTGGATCAAATAAAATCAAAATAAATGGATGGAGGAAGAAAATATTTGAAGTGATAAAAGCCAAGACAAATGAAGAGTCTTTATCGTAACATATAGATAATTAATACTAAAATTTATGAAAAAACCTAAAACAGCAGATGAACTAAGAGATAGATTTTTGAGTTTTTTTGAATCAAAAAATCATCTTGTTTTACCTTCTTCATCATTAATTCCAAGTGGTGATCCTACTCTTTTATTAACTAACTCTGGGATGGCTCAATTTAAAGCATATTTTTCTGGCGAAAAAGAACCTCCTAATAAACGTATAACTACATCCCAAAAATGTTTCCGGACTACTGATATTGAAGAAGTGGGAGATGATACTCACTTAACCTTATTTGAAATGCTTGGTAATTTTAGCTTTGGAGATTATTTCAAAAAAGAAGCATGTGAATGGGCACTAGAATTTATGACTGAGGTTCTTGGGTTTGAAAAAAAGAGGCTCTTTTTTACAGTGTATAAAGATGACGACGAAACAAAAGAAATATGGATAGATCTAGGAATAGAAAAAAAGTTTATTTATAAATTTGGAGATGAAGATAACTGGTGGGGACCGGCTGGAGAAGAAGGACCATGCGGACCATGTTCTGAACTTCATTATTATCAAGGAGATATAGATAATATGGATTTTGATAATCCAAAATGGGGCCCAAATATCCATGATGATTTTATTGAATTATATAACTTAGTTTTCACACAATTTTATAGAGATTTAGATGGGAATGATAAACCGCTTCCTTTCAACAATATTGACACAGGAATGGGACTAGAAAGAACTGTTTCTGTTTTAAATAATAAAGAATCTGCATATGATACAGATATATTTAAAGATCAGTTAGAAATGCTTGATAAAAAAGTTCCCAATAAAGATAAAGAAACAGTAAAAAATAAAAGAATTATTGCTGAGCACGGTAGATCTGCATCTTTTCTTATAGCCGATGGAGTGCTTCCAGAAAATACAGGAAGGGGATATGTGCTTAGGAGATTAATTAGAAGAGCTATGGTAAATGCTAAAAAATTAGACCTTACTTTCCCAGTATTATCTCCTGTAGCCAAAATAACTTCTAATAAACTTAGTCATGTATATCCTGAACTTTCTGAAAAATTAGACTTTATAGTATCAGTCTTAGATAAAGAAGAAGAGAGTTTTAACAAAACTCTCAGTTTTGGAACTCAGGTATTATCACAGTTAATTAGAAAAAGAGGAATTGAGATTACAACTACAGATGCATTCAAAGAACCAATAGATGTAGCAAACGAAATATTTTCAAAACAAGAATCAACTAATAGTAATAAATCATTATCAGGAATGGAAGCATTTATTCTTTATGACACATATGGATTTCCTATAGAAATAACTACCGAAATATGCCAAGAGAATGACTTAGATGTAGATAAGATATCATTTTTAGAAATAATGGAAGAACAAAAAAAATCATCAAAAAATTCAAAGGGTAAAGCTTCAAATAATATTTCTCAAAAATTGTATTCATCATTAGAATTAAAGCCAACGGAGTTCACAGGATATGAATCATTAGAATCAGACAGTGTAATAATGGCTGTGATAAAAAATAATGCCTCTGTAAAAAAAGTAAATGAAGGTGATGAAATAGATCTGATTTTGGACAAAACTCCTTTTTATGCTGAAAGAGGAGGGCAAATGGGAGATACCGGCATAATTAGGTTTGATGAAGGTGAAATTGAGGTGAAAGATACCACAAGTCCATATGGAAATATTTACGTACACAAAGCAAAAATAAAAAAAGGAAATATTAGTGTTGGATCAAAGGTTAATCCTGCAGTTGATTTTTATAGAAGAGAGAACTTAAGGAGAAATCATACAGCAACACATCTTGTACATGCTGCATTGAGAGAAATAATAGGAACACATGTTAGACAATCTGGATCACTCGTTCACCCTGATTACTTAAGATTTGACTTTACGAGTTTAGAAGGATTATCTGATGAAATAATAAAAGAAGTTGAAAACAGAGTAAATCTTTCTATTAGAAAAAATTTAGAAGTTCAAGTTCACTATACAACCTATAATAAAGCTATTGATGAAGGTGCCTTAGCTTTTTTTGATGAAAAGTATGACCATGAGGTAAGAACAATAAAAATCGATGCACCGTGGAGTTATGAACTATGTGGCGGAACTCATATGGAAAGCACAGGTGGGATTGGATTATTTAAGATTGTTTCCGAAAATGGAATAGGCTCAGGCAATAGACGCCTTTTTGCTACAACAGGTATAGGCACAGAAGATTTAGTATACGAAAAAATAAATACTATAAATTCAATTTCTAAAAAATTAAATTCCAATGTTGAAGATGTTTATACAAAATTTATTTCTTTAATAGATCAAAATAAAGAACAACAAAAAACTATTGAAAAATTACAGCAACAATTAACAGATTTGTCTATGGGAAATTCAAAATCTGAAATAAACGAATTTACCCTAAACAATACAAATTTCTCATGTTCAAAAGCTATAGCATCTAATATTGGTTCACTACGTAAAGCCGGAGACACTCAAAGAACAAAGTTAGAAAAAGGAATTGCTATTGTAGGATCAGTCGTTGAAGAGAAGGGGGTAATTGTAATAATGGCAACTGATGACAGTGAATTTGAAGCAAACCAAGTTGCTAAAATAATAGCAAAAGAAACTAACGGCGGAGGAGGAGGTAATAAATTTTCAGCACAAGTTGGAATTAAAGATCTTAAAGATTATGAAAAATTTTTCAGTAACTCTAAAAAAATTTTAGAAAACAACTTAAACAAATGACTATTTTAGGATTAGATATAGGAGAAAAAAGAACAGGGGTTGCAATATCTAATAATATATCTTCTTTATGCACTCCATTAAAATATATTAGTTCTAATGAAAACTTTCTTGAAAAAATCTCAAAAATTATTGATGAAAAGAAAGTAGAAAAAATCATCATAGGCCTTCCAAAATTATTAAGTGGGAAAGAAGGAGAAAGGGCTAAAATTTCAAGATCAATTTCAAATTTAATTAAATCAAATCACAAGGAAATTAAAGTGATTTTGTGGGATGAAAGATTGACTTCTAAGCAAGCTGAAAAGTACCTCTTAGAAACAATACCTAATAAAAGAAAAATAAAAGAAAAAATTGATTCTGCTTCTGCAGTTCTTATCCTAGAAAATTATCTAGAAACAAAAGGTAAACAATGAAACAAGTTGGTATATTAGGGTATCCATTAGGACATACATTATCTCCAAAAATTCACGAAGCTGGCTTTAAGGAATTAAATTTAAGTATAAAGTTTAAAGTTTGGGAAGTTAAACCTGAAAAATTAAATGATAAAGTTAAATTCTTAAAATCTAATGATGTCCTAGGCTTTTGTGTAACTCTGCCTCACAAATTTTCAATAATTTCTCTCATTGACGAAATTGATGAATCTGCAAGAGAAATGAATGCGGTAAATTGGGTGGTAAATAATAATGGAAAGTTAAAAGGTTATAATACTGATTGGGTTGGCTTTAAGGAAAGCTTAAGTTATTTTGGAAAAAAAATCACTAATCAAGATTGTTTAATATTAGGAGCTGGCGGTTCTGCAAAAGCAATTTGTATGGCACTAATAAAAGAAAATGCTAATAAGATATATATTCATAATCGTACAGAAAAAAATGTTAAAGATTTTGTGAATAACTTTAGACAAATCAATAAAGATATTCAAATAATAGATTCTAAAAAAATAAATGATAAAGAATTTATAACCTCTTTAGATCTAATAATTAATACAACTTCAGTAGGTATGCAAGGTGGTCCAGATCCAGAGAATTCTCCTATAAATACTGATAATATAAATAAAAGAGCCTTATGTTATGACTTAGTTTATTCACC
>Ga0315331_10003964_pt1 | contig 11184 bp, 13 predicted proteins | sample M160m34915metaG_FD_203456 | JGI IMG/M metagenome (GOLD analysis project Ga0315331, IMG submission 203456) | Ammonia-oxidizing marine archaeal communities from Monterey Bay, California, United States - M1 60m 34915 | ecosystem: Environmental > Aquatic > Marine > Intertidal zone | place: USA... | reverse complement strand
GATGTCAGTGTCGACAGCCTGCAGTTCAAGCGCGCATGCACTGGCGATGGGACAGCGTCTTATACGGTCGGGTCTTGTCGGTGCCGTGATTGCGGGCGGGGCGGACAGCTTGTGCCGCCTTACCGTCAACGGTTTTCACGCTCTGTCCGCTCATTCGTCAGGTATTTGCAATCCGTTTAGTCGCAATCGCGACGGCACGATGATCGGCGAAGGCGCCGCGGTATTCCTGATGGAAAACCGCGAAGCGGAGATTGGGCTTTACGGTTCCGGTTCTTCGACGGACGCTCATAGCATGACGGCGCCCGAACCGGATGGCACCGGCGTCGAACACGCAATCCGGCATGCCCTCGACGCTGCAGGACTCACGCTCGCAGCCATCGAATATGTCCATCTGCACGGAACGGGGACGCTGCACAACGATCCGGTTGAGAGCAATGTGGTGTCGCGACTGTTCGGCATGGATATGCCTGCCAGTTCTTCCAAGGGCCAGATTGGACATACACTGGGTGCTGCCGGCGCCATGGGTGCCGCCCATTGCTGGCTGGCGGGGCATAGTAGCAACAAAGACCGTTTCCTGCCGCCGCATGTTTGGGACGGTGCCGCCGAACCTGGGTTGTTGTCGGACGCGCTAGTTGCCGCCGGCATGCAACAGTCCGACGGTGCCCGCGGCATGTTTCTGAGCAACGCAATCGCGTTTGGCGGAAATAATGTTGCGCTTGTTTTGGGGAGGGCGGCCTGATGGCCATCGAATGGCCCTTACCGAGCCTGTTGCCGCATAGCGATCCGATGATTCTGATTGGCGACCCGGCGGATTCCGGCGAGGCATGGGCGGAATCCACTGTGCGGATAGGTGAAGACAGCGTATTCTTTAAAACCGGGTCAGGGGTACCATCATGGGTCGGCGCCGAATATATGGCCCAAACGATTGCGCTTTATGCCGGTATCGGCGCTCGAAAAGTCGGCGACGAGGTCAGGATCGGGTTACTTATCGGGTCGCAGCTTTACAATGCCAAGACACCTTATTTCACAGTGGGACAACTGCTCCGGATTCGGGTGGAGGAAGTATGGGAAGACGAGCAAATGGCGGTGTTCGATTGTAGCATTGATGCCGAAACCCGCCTGGCGGAAGCGCAGCTCAACGTTTTCCGCCCTGTCGATCCAAAGCGTTTTCTGACGGAGGCACGCGCGTGACCCGTCGGGTTCTGGTGACCGGCGCGAGCCGTGGAATTGGCCGTGAAGTTGCCCTGGCCCTCGGTGCGGCCGGCTACGATATTGCTGTTCACTACAACACCCGCAGCGATGCAGCAGAGGAAGTCGCCGCCGCCGTTCGCGATAGCGGCGCCGAGGCCCGTTTGCTGCAGTTCGATATTGGCGACCGGGAGACAGCGCGGACGGTGATGGAAGAGGACATGGAAGCCCACGGTGCCTATTACGGTGTGGTCTGCAATGCCGGAATTGCCAAGGACAGCGCTTTCCCCGCGATGGAACCTGACGCGTGGGACAGCGTGGTGCATACAAATCTAGACGGGTTTTACAATGTGCTGCACCCCGCAATCATGCCGATGGTTCGAAAAAAGGACGGCGGACGTATTGTCGTCGTGTCCTCTGTCGCTGGCGTGATGGGCAATCGGGGGCAGGTCAATTACAGCGCGTCGAAGGGCGGGTTGATCTCTGCCGCCAAAGCGCTGGCGGTGGAACTCGCCAGCCGGAAGATCACGGTAAACTGCGTTGCACCGGGTCTGATCGAGACGGAGATGACGGAGAATATAGAACCGGATCGTGTTCTGGAGATGATCCCGGCGCGCCGGTTTGGACGGCCCGACGAGGTTGCCAGCCTTGTCACCTATCTGTTTTCATCCAAAGCGGAATACATCACCCGACAGGTGATCTCTGTGAATGGTGGGATGTCATGACCAAACGCGTTGTCGTTACAGGCATGGGTGGATTATCCCCCCTCGGTCTGAACTGGGAAGAAGTCGAGAAAAACCTGCGGAGCTGGCAAGGTGCCGTCCGTCGTATGCCCGAGTGGGATATTGTTGAAGATCTGAACACGCGTCTCGGCGCATCGGTCCCCGAATTCGATCTGCCCAAGCACTATTCGCGGAAACGGACCCGTAGCATGGGACGTATCGGCATTCTGGCGACACGCAGTGCCGAGCTGGCGATAGAAAGCGCCGGGCTGATCGATGATGCTGTGTTGTCGGATGGCAGAACCGGCGTGGCGTTCGGATCGTCATCGGGATCGCCGCCGGCGCTCGCCGATCTGGGCAAGATTTTGCTGACCAACGACATGGGATCGATGAACGCCAATACCTACATTCAGATCATGCCGCATACGACGGCGGTGAATGTGTCGGTGTTCTTCGGTATCTGCGGCCGGTTGATTCCGACGTCGACCGCCTGCACCTCGGGTAGTCTGGCGATCGGCCTTGCCTATGAAGCGATCCGCCATGGACAGCAGACGGTGATGGTGGCCGGCGGCGCAGAAGAAATTTCCGTCTCCCAGGCCGCGGTCTTCGATACGTTGTTCGCGACCAGCACGCTCAATGACCGACCCACCGAGACGCCGAAGCCCTTCGATGCCACCCGCGATGGTATGGTAGTGGGGGAAGGTGCCGGCACACTTGTGCTGGAAGATCTCGAACACGCGCAGGCGCGCGGGGCAACGATCCACGCCGAAATTGCCGGTTTTGGCACCAATTCGGACGGCAATCATGTTACCCAGCCCACGGCGAAGACGATGGCCGCAGCCATGCGGTCGGCGTTGGCTGTCGAAGATATTCCACCGTCAGAAATCGGCTATGTAAACGCTCACGGCACCGCGACCGACCTCGGTGACGTTGCAGAGTCTCAGGCGACACTCGACGCTTTGGGTCATGCGGTGCCGATCAGTTCGCTTAAAAGCTACATGGGTCATACCCTCGGTGCCTGCGGCAGCCTCGAAGCGTGGATGACGATCGAGATGCTCAAACGCGACTGGTTCGCGCCGACGATAAATCTTGCCGAAATCGATCCGCGTTGCGCCGCGCTCGACTATGTCGTCGGCACAGGCCGCGATCTGAATACCGAATATGTCATGAACAACAACTTTGCGTTTGGCGGCGTCAACACATCGCTCATCTTTCGCCGTTGGGCGTGACGCGAAACGAGGTTGAGCCGCCGCCGATCGGCCGGCGACTGCCGGACCCCGGAGAAATACATCTCTGGTGCCTGCCATCCGACCCCGATGTCCGTGCCGAATATCTTTCCGTTGGTGCGGACATACTGTCGGCGGCAGAACGCAAACGGCATTCCGGCATGACCCACCCGGGCGCTGCCTCGCATTTTCTCGCCGGCCGCATTGTTGCGCGCCGGGTGCTCGGTGAGTACCTGTCGCAGGACCCGGCTGAGATACACCTGTCCGTCGACAGCGCGGGTAAACCCTATCTGAATTCGGCTGTCGCGCAGCTACCGGCATTCAGCCTTTCCCATGCCGGCGGTGAAACGATTCTTGTCATCGCCGGAGAGGGGGAAATCGGCGTGGATATCGAGGCTCTCTCCCGGGCGCCGGCGGCGTTGAGAATTGCGCACGAGTTCTATTCGCCCGAAGAGTGCCGGTTTCTCGAGCGCCAACACGGCGCAGCTGCATCCGGCGCGCTCACGCTCTGGACGCTCAAAGAAAGCATCGTCAAAGCGCAAGCGCGTACCGTGTGGGACGGTCTGAAGGGAGTCTCGCTGACAATCGACGGTGGCGATATCGCGTGGGAGCCCCCGCCGTCGGACCGCAACCGGTGGCGTCTCGCCACCGCGCCATTTCGAAACTCATATATGTTGGCGATCGCTCACAGGGTATCCAGGCGCGACAGCGCTACAATCTCCGTCATTCAATATGATGTCTCCGGGGAAACAGTTTCCGGGACCCGTTTCGATCCGACATTCAGCGGCTGATGGGGGCTACAGGTCCAGAAATCTCTCTTCGATTCGCGCCCGAAGTTTTGTCACCCATGAATTGTAGCGACTACGAATCATCCCATCCTTGTATGACAGGCTCTTGCTGTCGCGGTATTTGATTGAATATTGGTCGGTCGTAAATTCAATCGTCACAACGACCGCTATGGTTTTCTTAACCACCTGCGCGACCAGTGTATTCGGATTCAACTCCCTGACCTTCCAAGTTTTGCTCACGGCAGCCCGCCGGATCGCCTTACGGACCTGAGCGAGAGTTGGTTTTTTGCCGGAGGCCGTAAAAATTTCTGCATTTTCGACGGTGTAGACGGGGACAGTCTGGCAGGCCGCGAGCAAAATAAGTACTGAGGTGAGTAGAAGACAACGACGCATGGGATCGCATCCTATCGGTGTTCGTTCAAATGGTAATTTCTCAACCCGACTGCACCGTGTCAAATGACGGCCTTGGCCGAAGTTCGCAACTTGTTGAATGCGTCAGGACGACGGCCGTTTGAGCATTGCCTTCAGGTTGTTGATCAGGTCGTAGATGCCGTTATCGATAACTTCGCGCCACTCCGAGCTGGACGCAATGGCGCCTGAATAGCGGGCATCTCCTTAGACGCTCCGGTTTTCGCCGTTTAGCGGCCAATCGCCACTGAGTTCAAGCCTAGCGTTATACCGCAGTTTTATAGTCCAGAATCCGGGTGTCATCCATGCCTAGAAGTGCTGGATCTCGGCGCTGACGGGGCTTGCGGTATCGTAGCCCGGTTCGCCGGCGGCGACGACCCGGTAGCCGCTATCGCGCAGCGCGTTCACTAGCGCGGCCCGGGTCAGCTGTTCCACGGTTTGTCCCCCCGGCGACAGAATGTCGCCCAACGCAGCCACATACCCGTTGCGCTTTCGCGCGACTGCGCGGCGGGTGATTTTGGGATCGTTGATCTCATCATTCTGAAGCGATGGGATCGATGGTTTTTTCGGCCTTATCTCAAAGACCCGTTTGTCGGCCACGGCCATAATCTTCACGGCTTGCGACGAGGTCGGATTTGGGAATTCCGAAATACTTAGGTCGATAACGCCGCGCGACGTTGCACACCCCGTGAGAACCAATGCCGCAACGGCGAAGAGACATATTTTCTTTGGAATATTCACGCTAAACCTCAATCCTTGCGAACAACCATTGAGTGTATCCGGAAGAATTTAGCGGCCTTGGTTACTGTTTGGCAATATATCGACGAAAATGTGTTGTCCGTGATAACCCGCGAAACCGTGTTAATTCAGGGGAATAGAATAGGTAATGCTCAGGGCTTCGGCGCCGGGGTTTTTGTCGTCGCCGAGGCCGGCATTCGAAATATGATAAAACAGCAGTCCGAGGCGGGATCGGTCGTCGAAACGGTAGGCAACTTCCAGCCCGGAACGGATTTCGAACACGTGGCCCAGGTCCTTGCCGCCGCCGCGCAGGTAAGGGCCGGCCGCGACGCTGGGCGTTACGACGACGCGCTTGCCAAAATAGAAATCCGAGAGCACGCCGGCATAGGGAAACGCCGCCGGGTTCGTCGTCGCGGTTACGCCAGCGAACGGCTTGAACAACCACCAACGATACCGGCTGCGGTATTCCAGACGGAATTCCGCGGCATCCGCATCGTGTAGCAGGTCATAATACCCGGCGCCGATGGAAAGGAAGGATGGGTCGTCCGCACGGCTCGCGCCGACCGGAATAGAGAGTCCGATCAACAGCGCGACGGCGATGATCTGATTGCGTATCGAAAGTATGTAGATAGCCAGCCTCGGAACTTCTGCGAAATAACGTTAATACTAGGCCATGCAACCCGGCATCGCCATGCCGATCTCGTCTGATCGGACCGGTTGTTTTCGTCGATACAAGAATTTTCTGCCAATTCCTGTCTGCGCAGAATTTGTTATACTGCGCGTCAGAGCTTTCCCACAGCGTTCGGGAAAGCACGCGTGATTAGAATTGCTTAGTGAAAGTACGCAAATATGTTTCGACTAATCCCCGCCACCCTCGTCGCCGGTGCCGCGTTTGCCTTCAGCGCCCATGCGGGGACCGTTACGCTTGATTCAGATGCGGTGGGCGATGGCGCCATCGTCAGCGACGGGACGAGCTCAAACGGCCTCTATAGCGGGATTTCCATCTCGGGGCTCAATACCGGCGGCGGTCCGAATTTAGCGGTCATCTAAAACAGCGAAGGCGCGATCGGCCGCGACAGCTACCTGGAAGAAAACCGGCGCGCGTCGAAATTTACCAATGCCGCGACCGGCACCGGCGGCTTTACAGGCTTTGGCAACCTGCTGATCGTTCAGGAAAACAGCAACGGCGGCAGCACCGGCGGCAGCTGCGACAATCCGGACGACGAAGCGGGCGGTGGTTTCCTGCGGTTCGCCTTTGAACAGCTTCATCTGCTTCGGACCTTCGACTATTTCGACGTCGACGGCGCGCCCGACCGGCAGGCCGAATCCATCGCCGTCAAACTGTTCACGACCGACGGCTTCGACTGGATGGACCCGGTGAACGGCGCCGACGTGCTGATGGTCGACGATTTGCTGTCCACCGGCGGCGACAATACCTTCCGCACGCACACGTTCGATACCCCGCAATTCGTCTATGGCATAGAATTCGCATTCTCAAGCTCCGGGGCAATCGACAATCTGGTCTTGGAAACCCCGGACGTCGCGATTGAAGTGCCGGTATCGTCGGGGTCGTTGTCCAGTCCTGCGCCTATAGGCCGTCTGATAAGATTTTGCATTGCGCGCTCCCGTCGCCGTTTCGCCATAAAAAAACCGCCCAGAGCAGCCCGGTCGATCAGCATGGGCGGCATATCGCGGAAGTTCTAGACGTCGCGGTACCACGCGCGGTGATACGTGCAATACACGATCGGGCGCGGCGCGGCGGACCGGTTGGCCATCCCGCCATGGGTGATCCGGCTGTCGAATAAAATGGCGTCGCCAGGGTCGAGGTCGAGGTCGGGTGCGGTGCCGGTAACCGCGTCCGCGAGCGCATGGTCGCGGTGGCTGCCGGGGAAAAACAATGTGCTGCTGGTCGTCGGGTTGAGACCTACCAGGGGGATCACCAGCGTGATGCTGTAGGGCGGGACGTTGGCGTCGAACGCAGGGTCGCCGAACAGGCCTTCCTGGTAGGCATGAAGCTGCTGGGCCTCGGCGCCTAGCATCGATGTTACGGTGACGTAGCTGCCCAACCGTTTCCGTCGTCAACAGGTTCTTAAGCACCAGCACGCCGGCCTCCGCGAACCGGTATTTCGGGCGCGTTCATCCGGCGGTGAAATCCGTCTGTCGCCGCAGCGTACGTCCCGCCAAAGCACCGGTATGTTCGCCGTCGCGCAGCACGGTGGTGCCATTGACGATGACCTGATCGATGCCGGAAGCAAATTGATGGGGGTCTTCATAGCTTGCCTGTTGGGCAATCGTAACCGGGTCGAAAATGGTGACATCGGCGGCGGCGCCGGTGCGAAGGACGCCGCGATCCTTCAGGCCGAGTGCCCGGGCGGAGGCGCCGGTCATCTTCCACAGTGCCTGATGCAGCGGCAAAAGTTCTTCGTCGCGGGAATACTGGCCCAGTACCTTGGCGAATGTGCCGTAGAACCGCGGGTGGGGCTTGCCCTGGCCGGTGGTGCCGTAGGGAGCGACCGAATTACCGTCGGAGCCGATCATCACATCGCCTGACCGGACAAAATCCTTTACGTCTTCCTCGGCGATGGAACTGACCAGGACACGGGTCTGGCCCCGGTCCTCGACGATATAATCAAGCGCCATATCGAAGCCGTCGATACCCCGTTCGGCGGCGATGTCGGCGATGGTGCGCCCGGCATATTGCGGCATGTCGGGGGAAATCGAAATCCGGATCGCATCCCAGTCCGGGATACGGCCGAAATTGTTGAGACCTTCCGCGTCGATGGCCTCCCGTAGCCGGTTGCGGGCGTTTTCATCGCCGAGCCGTGCGATCATCGCGTCGACGCCGCCTTCCTGAAGCCAGGACGGAAACAGGTTTTTCAAAGGATTGCTGGCGGCGGTGTAAGGGTAGATATCGCAATCGATCGGCACCCTGCTGCGCCGTGCATCGGCGAGGATATCCATCGCTTTGACCGCGCCACCCCAGTTATCGGTACCCGAAAGTTTCATATGCACGATCTGGACGTGCACCCGGATCTGTTCGGCAAATTCCATCGCTTCCTGGATGGAATCGAACACCGTGTTCCCTTCATCGCGCAGGTGGGTGAAATACCGCGCGCCGCTGGCCGACAGCGTTTTGCCGAGTGACACCATTTCCTCGACGTCGGAATAGGACCCGGGTGCGGTAAACAGCCCGGATGACATGCCGAGCGCGCCGGCGGCCAGCGCCTCGACCAGTAGGGCGCGCATGTGTTCGATCTCGGCTTCGGTCGGCGGGCGGTCTTCCATGCCCATGGCCATCAGGCGCAAGGTGTTGTGTCCGACCAGATGGACCGTGTTTACCGACAGGGCGGGATACTGGTCGAGATAATCCTGAAAATTCGTCGCGCAGAAACTCAGCCAGGGTGCACTCGGGCTGAGATAATCCGCAAGCGCGTCGACCTTCTCGGGCAGGGCCGGCGCACAGGAATAGCCGCAATGGCCGATCACCTCGGTCGTCACCCCCTGGCGGATCTTGCTTTCGGCCTGGGGCATCAAGGGCAGGGTCCAGTCCGAATGGGTCTTGATATCGATAAACCCGGGGGCGACGATTTTACCCGACGCGTCGATCACTTCCGCTCCGCTGGTTGCGATATCGGGGCCGATCTCGACAATGCGTCCGTCCGACATCGCGATATCGTTATCGATTCCGGGGCTGCCCGTGCCGTCGATAATGTGGCCGCCCCGGATAACGATCACGCCGGTCATGTCTGTGTTTCCGTCTGGGTCTTCATCCACAGTTCCTTCATAGCGTTGCGGTCGACCTTGTCGCGGGCATTGCGGGCGATATTGTCGCTGATGACCACATGTGCTGGGCGTTTGAAATCCGGCAGGTGGTTGGCACAGTGGCGCAGGATGTCGTCCGGTGAAAGGTACCGGCCGGCGCGTGGCACGACATAAGAGATAATTTTCTCGCCGTAGATATCGTCCGCTACGCCGATCGTGCAAACCTCCATCGCGTCCGGATGTTTCATCACCACGTTGTCGATTTCGAGCGGGGCGATATTGACGCCGCCGCGGATGATCAGTTCCTTCGCCCGGCCGGTGATGCGCAGGTAGCCTTCCGCATCCAGCATGCCGAGATCGCCTGTCTTGAGGCGCTTGCCGCGCACCGCCTCGATCCCGCCGTCGGGATTGAGATAGGCGGTCGCGTTCTGCGGGCCGCCGATTTCGATTTCGCCTTCGGCGCCCTGCGGCAGCGGCGTGCCGTTCTCGTCGATGATTTTCAGATTCTGGCCGATGCCCGGCATACCGACGCTGCCGATGCGTCGCGCGAGGTGATGGTTGCCGGCCGCCGTACCGCCCTCGCTCATCCCGTAATGCTGGATAAGTTTGATGTCGTAGGTCGCCTCGAACCGGTAGTGCTGTTCTTCCATCAACGGCGCAGTGGAACAGCTCATGAATTCCAGGGTCTGCATCGCGGCGACATCGTCGCTTTGGTTTTCGCCCGTGTCGCGGTCCAGCAGCATGTTGACGACCGCGGGGATGCCGATGGCCTTGGTGATGCGGTAATCGCGGATCCAGTCGAACAGGCTGCTAAACGAAAATTTCGGCGCAAAGACTACGCATCCACCGCCGAACAGGAGCGGTTGCAGGACAATCTGGTGCGATGAGGACCAGGAAAACGAGCGGTATTCAAGCACCCGGTCGGCAGCGGTCAGTCCCCATAGATAGGCGGTCTGCGCGCCGATATAGTTGTAGTTGCCGAAGCTGTGGATGACCCCTTTGGGCCGGTCGGTGGTGCCGGATGTAAAGCAGATCACGGCGTCGTCGCCTTCGCTGGACACCTCCGGCGGCTCTGTGTCGCCGTCATATGCGTTGAGCTCGGCAAACAATCCGCCATCCGCTGCAGCGGCACCGTCCGAGTCAGCCGTGCCGAACTTGATCCACTCACCGGCGGCCGTCTCGGCCACATCGCCGAGGTTCAGCGCATCGTGCCAGAACACAAAGCGCGGCTTCAGCCGGTCGATGATCTCCTGTATGTGGTTGGCGTTGATGTCGACATTCACCGTGCAGAATGTCGCGCCGTGGCGCTGGATTCCGTAATAGAGGATCAGGTTTTCGAGTGAATTATCGGTCAGCACCAGGATGCGGTCGTTCGGGCCGATATCGCGCGCGTGAAGCCAGGCGGACAGCTTGTTGGTCAATCGGTAGAGCTGTTCCCAAGTCAGAGATGCCCCCTGACCGATCGAGATCAGACAGTCGTGGTCCGGCGTGCTGTCCGCATGTGCGCGGATCATCGCAAGGATACTGCGATACTGAATTTCAGTTGCGGTCGGCGGCAGGGCAGATTGAGGCATATGGCTTTCTTCGCGCTCTCCTATGCGGCATTCCGGTCGGCCAGCGCCTTGCGCGCTTTACCCTCCCGGTAGACGATATAGTAAGACGCGCCGAAGATCACGGCAGCGCCGATCCAGGTCCAGAGATCGGGCAGTTCAGAGAACATGATCCAGCCGATCGCTGTCGCAAAAATCATGCGCGAAAACTGGAACGGCTGCACGATCCGCGCATCCGCTGCCGACACCGCCCGGGTAAAGCAATACCCGCCGATACTGCTAATCACGCCAACCCCGATGACCAATGGCCACTGTTGTGTGGTCGGCGTGACCCAGACGAATATAGTCGGGATCAATGCCAGCGGCAGCATGCCGAAATTGGTCCACAGGGTTATGGCTTCGGCGCCGTTTTTCTTGGCAAGAAGCTTGATCGTCGTGTTCGATCCGGCCGAAAGGAACGCGGCCGCCAGCGCGCCAAGCGCGGCCAGGGTGATTTCTATGATGCCGGGGCGCATGACGATCAGGGTGCCGACAAAGCCGACAAAACAGGCCGCCCAGCTATGCATATCCGCCTTCTGCTTCAGCACGACGACGGCCAGCAGGATCGTAAATAGTGGGATCGTGTATTGCAGCGCATAGACATCGGCGATGGGCATGCGCGCCAGCGCGTAAAACAGAAAAACCATCGCGGTGAACGCGAAAAGGACCCGCAATCCATATAGCGGGAACTGGGACCGGTCCGGCAGCCCGACACCCTGGCGCATCACGATGGGGACCAGCACGACCAGCGCGATCAGGTTGC
>Ga0315331_10003962_pt1 | contig 11186 bp, 10 predicted proteins | sample M160m34915metaG_FD_203456 | JGI IMG/M metagenome (GOLD analysis project Ga0315331, IMG submission 203456) | Ammonia-oxidizing marine archaeal communities from Monterey Bay, California, United States - M1 60m 34915 | ecosystem: Environmental > Aquatic > Marine > Intertidal zone | place: USA... | reverse complement strand
TTCTTTTTAGCGTCTTTTTTCTTTTTATTTTCATATGCTTTTTTAAAACCATTATTATTTCCAATTTCTAAAGACATTGGTTTTTTAACTGTTTTTTGAGGTATTCCTATAATAACTCTTTTTCCTGTACTTTTTTTATTTGAATCAAAGATTGTATCTGTCTGACTGGAAAGAGAGAGAGAAAAAAATAAAAAAAGGTAAATAAAAATATTAAAGAATGATTTCAAAGTATATGATATTTTATATAATTTTTACAAATATAGTGCCGTTATTATAGCATCATCATTAGATTTTGTTAAAACTTTTATTATTCAATTGTAAAATTAAAGTAAGTAGTAGGATAGGGTTCATCTTTTAGTGTAAAGTGCCACCATTCATTATCATAAGGTATAAAACCATTTTTTATCATAATAGTTCTAAGTAGCATTCTGTTTTTCATTTGAGTTTTAGTAATTTTTTTATAAAATGGATGAGACTTTTCACCAAAAAAATCATAAGAACTTCCCATGTCTAATTCTTTATTGGTTTTAATATCAACAATACTAAGATCTACTGTACTTCCTCTTGTATGACCAGATTTTAATGCAATAAAGCCTAATTTAAATAATTCAGACTTTTTAATATCCGGATAATATAATTGCTTCTTTAAGGTATCATTCATTATTTTGGCCCATCTCACAAAATGATCTACAGCTTGTTGAGGTCTGTAGGCGTCAAAAATTTTAAGACCCAGCCCAGAATCTAATAATTTAGTTTGAATTTTTTTTAATGCCTTGGCAGCAGGTATTGAGATAATTATCTTATTCTTCATATACCCATCTATAGGTGTTCCAACAAAATTTTTTGAGGTATAATATCTAAGCTCTTTTTTTATAGTAGGGTCAATTTCCAATAAATAGGTGAACCCATTAGGTAGTTTTTGTCCTCTACCTTCATAGCAAAATAAAAAAATAAAAAAAATAATATATTTTTTCATAGGCTAAAAGTATAGAAAATATTTAATTTTGTACCTCTATGGAAGCATTATCATTAACTACACCAGCACTTTTATTTTCGGCAATTTCGTTAATTATGTTAGCCTATACGAACAGGTTTTTAGCTTATGCGGCAGTAATTAGAAATTTACATGCTGTTTATTTAGATAAAAAAGATGAATCTTTATTAAGACAGATTAAAAACCTAAAACTTAGGTTAACCCTAACGAGATGGATGCAAATATTTGGAATAGGAAGTTTATTATTGTGCGTTTTAACTATGTTCTTAATTTATATAGAGTTTAAAATTATTGCCATTTGGTTATTTGGAATAGCACTTTTATTGTTACTTGTTTCTCTTGCTTTATTAATTAGAGAAATACAAATTTCATCGGAAGCATTAGAACATCATCTAGCCGACATAGAAGAACATTTAGAAAAAAAATAAGAGTTGTTAGATTTCAAACAACTCTTATTTAATGGTCTAACGAAACTAAACGCTATATTTTCTTTTTCATTTAATTATTATTTATTTTCTACTAGAAATACTTCCGCCAGAGGATGTGTTTTTAGTAACTATCTTTGGATCTCCTTCAAAAGAAATACTACCACCACTGCTAGCTCTTCCATTAATATTTTCTGACGCATATACACTTATACTCGCTCCGCTACTTACTTTTGCAGTAACATTTTTGGATACTAATCTATATGCATTTATGGAACTTCCACTGGATGCTTCAGTTTCATGCGTTGAAGCTTCACCTTTAATTTTCATCGTAGATCCACTACTAGAATCGGATATTACATTTGTAGCATTTACATCCAAATTTGCCCTGGCTCCACTACTGGTTTTTGAGTTAAGGTTAATGGCTTTGATATCTAAATTCACACTTGCTCCACTACTGGATCCAACATTAAGATTTGTAACGTTTAATACATTGCTAGTCTTTATACTACTCCCGCTAGAGGCTTTCAATTCCTCTAAAGTATTTACTGTTAGATACACTTTTTTTGAAGCAGATTTCCAAATATTTTTTTCAGTATAGATTTTTAATTTTCCATCTTCAACTTCTGTGATAATGATGTCATGTAAATTTTCATCTGCCTCAACGGTCAGTGAAACTTCACTTCCTTGGTCTATTATTAATTCTATACCTGTACTTACTTTAACTTTAGTAAAATCTTTATTAATTTCTCTATTGATAGAGATGACATTATTATTTCCTTCAATTCTATTCAGCATATCAATATTACAAGAGGTAAGAGTAGTAAGGAATAAGAAGGCTGTAAATTTGATCATTATTAGTTTCATAATTTTTTTTGGTAAATTTAAAATATCTATTTGTATTTAATTAAATGTAGATTACTCAATTGTTGTTTTTTTTAGATGAACTGTTTTAAACATTTTTTAAATTAAATTCTTTATCATTCAATCCCTCTTTCATCAATTCAAAAAATCATTTGTTAAATCCCAATAATATTTTAAGGTTTAAATAAAATTATTCTAACAATTAACGCAACCTTTAAACAATTTTATCATCTTATATAAGTTACTTATATAAAATTATTTTTTTTCTATGGTATTTGATAGATTTTTGCTACTAATTTTTTACATCTCCTCAAAATAAATTTTATGAGATTTTTAAAATATTTTTTGTTTTTTGTTGCTTTTGCACTAATCTTCAGTGTCTCTAAAATTTTAGTTTTTGAAAGTAAAATTGATACTTTATTTATCTTAGAAACTTTTGTTGCTAGTTTAATTGCCACAATTGTAATCAACTTTTTTAATACCTATTCAAAAAAATAAAAATCTAAGTAGTTTTTTAAAAATTATCTGATTAGACAATTCACTTCTTATCATATAGTTAGTCTAGATTCAGATATTAAACCTAATTACTATTCTATTTATTAGAATTTCTAAGCTCATAAATTATAAGTATCTTTCGACTCAATTTTATCCTTCATGAACATTACACCAAAAAAGATCAATAGATTTATGTTATTTAAATTACCTCTTGCATATTTGGCAGGGGTTCGTGTGGTTTCTATACAAAAAGAAACAGCCATAGTTAATATTACTCATAAATGGATAAATCAAAATCCTTTTAAATCTATGTTTTGGGCAGCACAAGGTATGGCTGCAGAAATGGCTACAGGTGTTTTGGTAATGCAGGGGATAGAAAATATTGGAAAAAATGTTTCCATGTTGGTAACCAATCAACGTGGTAATTTTACTAAAAAAGCTACTGGTAAAATAAGATTTGAATGTCATCACGGTGGGGTAGTAGCTAATGCTCTTGAGGAATCAGCTAAAACTGGAGAAGGAAAACTAATTACCATGAAGGCAGAAGGTTTTAATACAGAAGGAGTATCTGTATGTAACTTTCATTTTGAATGGAGCCTAAAAGTAAAATAAGAAGATCTTACTTTTTATTGTTCCGTTTCCTTAATGTCAGCAATAAATTCTTTTAGTTTTTTACCATAAAACGATTGCTGTACTTTTTTTGTTAATGAATTATTGATGCTGTCTAGGTATTTTACATTAGCATTTACCAACTCTGTTAAAGTTATAAAAGCAGCAGCTTCTGAATCAGAATTGTTTAAAGCAAAATTAATGGTATAAATATATTTTTTTAAATTTTGTTTTTCAGCTTGTTTTCTTAAAGATTGAGAAGTTTCGAGATCATTTTCTTTTTGTGCTTGCATGTTAGCTGCTAAAAGATCTAGTTGTTTGGCTTGAAACTTACTAGCTGTTTCTTTATAGTTTTCTAAAATTTTTTGATTACTAGATCCTTCTATTACTGGTGATATTCCAAATTTTTCTACTTTATCACTTATGGATATTATACCTTCTTCACCAAAGAAAGAGAGTATACTTTTGTTTTGATCTAAACTAAGGAAATACATTTCTGGAGAGCTGATGTTATCTGTTAGCGTAAAGGTGTCTTTTCCAAATAAACGAATAGAGTCTACAGATACAACAACAGTATCTTTCATTTTTTTTAGATATAAAGTTCCTTTTTTTACTCCTTTAATTTTTCCTTGAACAATCATATTGCCTAACTCTTTTTCTTGAGAACAAGCAATTATTAAGAGCAATAAACCAATCAGTAATATTTTCTTCATAATGTTATAAAACTTTAGGTTGCAAATATGCAGATTTCTAATTAAACAGACGCTGCTAATTCTAATAAAATAGTACATCCAATAGCAGCTATTGTACCTATAGCATATCCAAAAACAGCTAACAGTACTCCTACTGTTGCTAATGAGGGGTGAAATGCTGAAGCTACAATTGGAGCAGATGCCGCACCTCCAACATTGGCTTGACTTCCTACTGCTAAAAAAAAGTAAGGAGCTTTAATTAGCTTGGCTACTAAAATTAAAAGCCCAGCATGAACAGACATCCAAACAATTCCTATAATAATTAAACGCCAATTGTCAAAAATCATAGTTAAATCCATTTTCATTCCAATGGTGGCAACTAGAATATAAATAAAAATACTTCCAATTTTACTAGCTCCTGCTCCCTCATAATTTTTTGCTTTAGTATTAGATAATAAAACAGCTATGACAGTTGAAATAGTAACTAACCAGAAAAATTGAGAGGTTAAGAATGTAAAAATATTTCTTGTAATTTCAGATGAAATACCACCAATAAGATCTTTAAAAAACCCTGCTAGAAAACTTGCTGTAAAGTGTCCAAAACTTACCGTACCAAATGCAATAGCTAGAATGATCATGTAATCTGTGAGGGTTGGGTTCTTTTTTATTTTTTGAGTAAAAGAAATTACTTTTTCTTTTAATTCCTCAATAGCAGAAGTATCAGCTTTGAGCCATTTATTTATGGTATCTTTTTTTCCAATACCTATTAATAAAATTGCCATCCAAACATTTGCAATAACAATATCTACAAAAATCATTCCTCCATATTTTGCTGGATTATACTGATAAATTTCTAACATAGCAGTTTGGTTTGCGCCTCCACCAATCCAACTGCCTGCTATGGTAGAAAGACCTCGCCAAACAGCATCAAAATCTGCACCACCAACAGTTTCTGGAGATACCAAAGAAATAAGTAAAATGGCTATAGGGCCTCCAATAATAATCCCAATAGTACCTGTAAAAAACATAATTAAAGCTTTAGATCCCAAATTAAAAATAGCCTTTAAATCTATGCTTAAAGTCATTAATACTAGGGCTGCTGGTAACAAAAATCTACTGGCTACATAGTATAATTGAGAACTTTCATTTACAATCTCACCATTAGTGTTTATGTATTGCCATTCTGGAGCTATAGCGCCTATAGTGGTGAAGATAGCTGGTATGAAATAGGCCATAAATAAGCCTGGAACAATTTTATAAAATTTATGCCAAAAGCCACTGGTTTTTGATTCTGTATAAAATACAAAACCTAGGGATATCATTAAGATTCCAAAGACGATAGCATCGTTAGTAAAGAGTGGTTGGTTCATAATTTTGATTTTAGCTAAAGTACTAAAATAGAAGCATAAAAAAAGCGAAGTTTTTCAACTTCGCTTTAGGTTTAAAACTTCTTGACTTCCCTAAAGGGAGAAATATGAATAGTTTCTAATGTTGTCTTATATGTCTTCCAGTCTGTATCAAAAAACGAATTAGTTTTTATAACAGCATCTTTAAATGCTTTTTTGAATTGGCTTATTAAACGGTCTTCAGTAGATGTTAAATCTCCAAATCTACTGCCAACGTATCTTCTTGCAGAAAAGTAACGTCTGTTAACAGTAACCTCTGGGTTTCTTGTAATTCCTTGACGTTTATCAATTTTTCCTATAAAGACTGCAATAAGATCATCAATCTTGGCTATGATCTCTTTAGATAACTTTATTTGATCTTTATATTTCTTTTTATCTTCTTTATCAAGGTCTTTTTTAAATGCTGAGGCGGTTTGTTTACTCTCTACTAGTTGTTTTACAATATCTGCCATTAACTGTTGATCTTTCTCTAAATCTTTACTAACATTGTATATTTCAGCTATGGCTTCTGTAGACATTTCTAATCTTGGATCGTACTCAACCTTTATAGAACTTTCGGAGGTTTGATCTCCAAAAGTCATTTTTAAATTATAGGTTCCTGGTTTCACAGAAACACCTCCAGGTTCAAAGTTTCTTTTTCTAATTTTCCTTGACGGTCTATCTGCCCCTTTTTCATTCATGTACCAGTATATTCTATGAATTCCGTTTTCTTTTGGTGCTTTTTGTTTAAGTGTTCTTATCAAACGAGATCCATCAAAAATTTCTAATTTGATAGAGTCATATTTTACCTCTGGGACAATTTTTTCTGAGGGTTCTGGTGTTGTTATTTTTTTGGTTTTGTTTCGCTTCTTTTTATTTTTTGTGCTTTTTTCTACTTTTTTGTCTGAGACATTATCTGATCTATTAATGTAATATGATATCATAGCTCCAGATTTTTTATTTTCACCGTTAAACAAAGCATCACCTCCAAATCGACTTCCAGTGGGTTGTTGATAGGCTGCTTGATAGGCTGTTGGAGGTGTAAATAATTGAAGTTTTTTATCGAATACATTTCCACTAGCCATGGCACGTAATGGTCTTATATCATCTAAAACCCAAGCCGCTCTTCCAAATGTACCTATTACTAAATCATGTTCTCTTGGTTGTATGACTAAATCTTTGGTAGAAACTGTTGGAAAACCAGCTGTCCATTTACTCCATTGGTTTCCTGCATCTAGAGAAATATATAAACCATCATCAGTTCCTAAAAATAGTAGGTTAGCATTAATGGGGTCTTCAACAATACTAAGCGTGTAGCTTTTTACATCATTCTCATCAACAATTCGAGACCAACTAGCACCATAATCTTTTGTTCTGAAGGCATAGGGAGTATAGTTAAAACGTCTATAGTCATTGGCAATTAACAAAGCTTCTCCTTTGTTTTTATTGGAGGCTTTTATTTGAGCTATCCAACTCCCTGACGGTAAATCTGGGATATTAGCACTAACATCTTTCCAAGTTGCACCTCCATTTTTAGTGATGTGAACTCTACCATCATCAGAACCAGTCCAAAGTAAATCTTTTTCAATTTTTGAAGGTTCGATAACCAATATGGTCGTATGATTTTCTGCGCCAGTTGCATCCATGGTTAATCCACCACTTTCTCCTTGCTTTTGTTTTTCTTTATCATTAGTAGTTAAATCATCTGAGATAATAGTCCAAGTAAGTCCTTTGTCTGTAGATTTGTGAACAAATTGGCTTCCAAAATATAAAGTACTATTATCAAATGGGTCCATATTAATGGCTGCATTCCAATTAAAACGTAATGATACATTAGGGTCTGGATGAGTAGGTTTTACAGAATAATTATTTCCTGTGATATAGTCGTATCTAACAACAGAACCCTGCTGACTCATAGACCAACCGTATCGTGAGTCATCTTTATCTGGAACTACATCAAAACCATCTCCAAAACTAATTTCTTGCCAATATGAATTTCTAATGCCTTGGGCTTTCCAAACATATGCAGGACCTCTCCAAGAACCATTGTCTTGCATTCCCCCATAAACGTTGTAAGGATATTCATTATCAACATTAATGTGATAAAATTGTGCTACAGGTAAATTGCCAATAAAACGCCAAGTGTCTCCTTTATCTTTGGTAATGTTCATTCCCCCATCATTTCCATCAATCATGAAAGAACCATCATCAGGATGAATCCACCATGCGTGATGGTCCGGGTGCACTCCGTTTGAAACTCCATATGCAGGCATTAATTCTTTAAAGTTTTTTCCGCCATCATCAGAAACATTCACATAGGTAAATACAGTATAAATTCTGTTTTCATTTTGAGGGTCCACATAAATTTCTGAATAATAAAAAGGTCTATTACCAATTCCCGGTTTATCATTAATTTTTTTCCACTTAAATCCACCATCTTCACTTTTGTAGAGTGCATTCTTTTTAGCTTCTACTAAGGCATAAATAACATTTGGATTACTTCTTGAAATGGCTACCCCCATTCTCCCTAGTTCTCCTTTTGGAAAACCTTCTTTTTCAGTAATTTTTTTCCAGGTATCTCCGCCATCGTGGGTTATAAATAAACCACTACCCTCACCACCTGATTTAAAAAACCAAGGATCGCGTTTGTGTTCCCACATGGCAGCAATTAATTTGTTCGGATTTGAGGGATCCATTACCAAATCTGCTACACCGGTTTTAATGTTTTTATATAGAATTTGTTTCCATGTTTTTCCACCATCTATAGTTTTGTAAACGCCTCTTTCTTTATGTTCTCCCCAAGGAGATCCTATTGCGCCCACATATACCGTATTTGGATTAGTTGGATCGATGATAATTCTATGAATATGTCGGGTTTTTTGAAGCCCCATGGCCATCCAGTTTTTACCACCATCTAAAGATTTATAAATACCATAACCACCATTTAAACTATTTCTTGGATTTCCTTCTCCAGTTCCTACCCAAATAACACTTGGGTTTGATTGCTGAATGGCAACTGCACCAATAGAAGCTGTTATTTCTTTATCAAAAATTGGATCCCATTTAATGCCTCCAGAAGAAGATTTCCAAAGACCTCCTGAAGCAGTACCTACGAACATAATATCTGGATTTGAATTCACAACATCAATAGAGGTTACTCGACCACTCATCCCACCAGGACCAATATTTCTTGGAGCCATATTTTTAACCAAATCCATGGAGAATTCTTGTGAGAATAAAGAAAATGAGATTATTGTAAATAGTATAGTAAAGATATTTTTCATGAGTACTAGTTTAATTAACGTATTATTAATTAAAGGTACGGGTTCTCACTTTTAAAAAATCTTAAAGAAATGTTAATGGAATTTTTTGGTAAATAAAAAGCTAAAGCTAGAGTTGAACATTTTTTTATAGACGGACAACAACATAACCTCTTCTTGTTTTTCTATAATATTTACCACCCCACTTATAATATTTTCTCTTTTTTATAACTACTACTTGATGATTTCTTGGAGCTTTTTTTACAATCACAAGATTTGGTTTGGAGGTAACTTGCCTTACCACACATGATTCTAAACTAAATAATGTAATGCATAGGATGCACAGGATGATTTTTTTCATTTTTTAGGGTTTTTAATTTACTATAAGACCCTAAAAATTAATAAAGGTTTAATAGCCTCTAATCATTAATATATTTGTTTTTTTAAAAATTTACTTCTACAATTTTTTACCTTAGCTTTATGGTAATACAAAAAATTATGTTTAGAGTTAAGATTTTAGTTTTTTTCCTTTTTTTAGGCGTAGCATCTTTTGCAACAAATAACAAACCATTTTGGGGGCAAACGGGCCATAGAGTGGTTGGAGAAATAGCCTACAATCATCTAACAAAGAAAGCAAAAAGAAATATCGAAAAATTATTGAAAGGAGAGGGTTTAGCAACGATATCTACTTATGCAGATGAAATCAAATCTGATAATTCATTCAGAAAATACAGTTCGTGGCATTATGTGAATTTTAAAGTTGGAGAAACCTACGAAATATCAGATAAAAACCCAAAAGGAGATTTAGTTCAAGGAATTAAAATATGCAAGCAGATAATCTTAGATCCCAAATCTAATGATGAAGATAGAATATTTCACTTGAAACTATTAGTTCATTTGTTAGGAGATTTACATCAACCTTTACATACAGGTAGGGCAGAAGATAGAGGAGGAAATACGATAAAAGTCAAATGGTTTAGAGGGAAAACAAACCTACATTCAGTTTGGGATACAAAAATGATTGAGTCTTATAATATGACTTATACTGAGTTATCAATGAACTTAGATTATTTTTCAAAAAAACAAAAAGAAGCTATTCAAAAAGGGTCTGTTATAGATTGGGTTAATGAATCTAGAGAACTTGCAATAAAAGTTTATGACTCTGCAAAAACTGACCAAAATTTAAGCTACAGATACATGTATGATCATTTTTCAACAGTAAAAACTCAATTAAAAAAGGGAGGTCTTCGCCTAGATAAAGTATTAAACGAGTTGTTTGGATAAACCCCCAAAAGAATTCATATCATCTGTGATTTTATTCTGAAACTTTTAGTCGAGCATCTGCTTTCACTGAGATGTCAGCATATTTTTTATCCTTATATTTCAAATATCCTGTAATAGCAATCATTGCAGCATTATCTGTAGTGTATTCAAATTTTGGAATATAGGTAGTCCATCCCCAGTGTTCATTCGCTAGTTGTAATCGTTTTCTAATTTCAGAATTTGCAGAAACTCCACCAGCTATAGCTACATGGTTAATTCCTGTTTTTTTAACTGTATTTTTTAGTTTTTGCATCAAAATTTCAACAATGGTATGCTGAATTGAAGCACAAATATCATGTAAGTTTTCCTCAATAAACGATGAATTTTCTTTTAAATTTCTTTGAATAAAATAAAGGATACCTGTTTTTAAACCACTAAAGCTAAAGTCTAAATCACTTACTTTTGGTTTAGTAAATGAAAACTTTTTTGGATTTCCCAGTTGAGCATATTTATCTACAAGTGGTCCTCCTGGGTAGGGTAAACCTAAGATTTTAGCAGATTTATCGAAGGCTTCGCCAACAGCATCGTCTATAGTTTCTCCCAAGACTTCAAATGAAAAATGATTAGTTACTTTCACAATTTGTGTATGACCCCCACTAATGGTTAGGCATATAAAAGGAAAAGGAGGAATACTTGAGTTTTCTTCTTTTATAAAATGAGCCAATATGTGTGCCTGCATATGATTTACATCAATTAAAGGGATATTTAATCCTAAAGCCAATGATTTTGCAAACGATGTACCCACTAATAACGATCCCATAAGACCGGGTCCTTTGGTAAAAGAAATGGCATGCAGGTCTTCCTTGGTAATTGCAGCTTGTTCAATAGCTTGATGAACAACAGGAACTATATGTTGTTGATGAGCTCTAGAGGCTAGCTCAGGAACAACACCACCATATTTTGCGTGTATTTCTTGATTGGCAACTATATTACTTAAAACTTTGCCATCACAAATCACTGCAGCACTAGTATCATCACATGATGATTCAATACCTAAAATATATGTTTTTTGTTTGCTCATAAAATCTAGTCACAAAATTAACTAATATATAATAGTCTATTTCTTTTTTAATAAGAAATTTATTAGTTTGTTAATTTTATCGTTCTTTGTATTGAAAGTCTTTTTTTATACGTTATAA
>Ga0315331_10003960_pt1 | contig 11186 bp, 9 predicted proteins | sample M160m34915metaG_FD_203456 | JGI IMG/M metagenome (GOLD analysis project Ga0315331, IMG submission 203456) | Ammonia-oxidizing marine archaeal communities from Monterey Bay, California, United States - M1 60m 34915 | ecosystem: Environmental > Aquatic > Marine > Intertidal zone | place: USA... | reverse complement strand
CGGAATGTCAAATTTTTTCGGAAAAAAAAGACAAATACAGCCACCACTTTACAGCGTGTTTCCGCATCTGTGACCCGCACCGTTCGGACTTTGCCGGTGGATCTGACCTTCCAACTTACACGGAAGTGAGCCATTTCGTTGACTCTGGAGGTGCGATGGATACACGCTGACATGACATCTGCGCCAATGCTGGTAACAGAACGCGATTGAGTTTGGATTGCGTCAGCAGTATAATTAAAGCTCCGCCTGTACCATGGAAAGCCACTCTTGGTCCACGCGTCCCGCCTTGCACCCTGCGTCGAGGCTCGCTGGGAACTGTCAATTGAGGTAACGCGCTGCCCCCGGGCGCCGACTGCCTGCAAGCTCCGTTTACTGGAGCCAAACATGGAGAAACGGATTGGATCACGCTCGCCACCTTCGCGCGTCACTCATCCTCATCGTTGGTTGCTGTCTTTCCCTGTTCCATGACAGCCTCGATGCGTCCGAAGCAAGCGTCAAGTTTGAACGGGAAATCAAGCCGATTCTTGCCAGTTACTGCATTCAATGTCATGATGCCAAGACCACCAAAGCAGATTTGCGGATTGATACACTCAACCAAAGTTTTAATGGACCGCAGGCTGAAACTTGGCACGACATCCTCAACCGCGTTGTCATCGGCGAAATGCCGCCGCAGGATGCTGAAAACATCCCCACCTCCGAGCGTCGCAGACTGGTAAGCTGGATCAGGGACAACCTCAGCGCAATTGAGGATCAAAACCGCCCTGGAGGTCAGACAGTTGTCAGACGCCTGACCCGATACGAGTACAACAACACGCTGCGAGACCTGACAGGAATCGAACTCGACTATTCAGCTGACCTACCTCCTGACTCAAGTTCACCGAATGGATTCAAAAACAACGGATCCACCCTCGGGATCTCCGCGATTCAACTGGAGTACTACGTTCGCGCCGCCCGCCGCGCAATGGCAAAGGCGATCGTGACGGGTCCGGAACCGCCGGTACACACACATCGCTTCGAAAGCTCCTCGCCGTCGAACACACCCAAGATCAAAACACCGATTGGCAATCGCATGAAGCCGGGCGGCCGTTTCTTCGGCAAGATGCTCGAGTACCCTCGAGAGGGTGATTTCGTCGTGCGTATCAAAGCTAGCTCATTGGTCCCCGATGGTCACGGCATTCCCCGCATGCGAGTCAGCATTGGCCTTCGATCCGATACCGTCTCGCCCACAAGACTGTTGGGCGAAATCGACGTTTCCAACCCTGAAACGCTGCCGGAGGTCTACGAGTTTCGCGGCCGAATGGAAGAATTCCCGCTTCCGGGACACAACCCAAAATTTCCCGGCGTCACCATCATTGTTTCAAATGCTCATGACGATGGATTACCGCCCGAGTCAACATTTGCTTTTCCCCTCGCAAAACTTTCACGGGCTGAATCAAAGCAGGTTGCCTCGCAAGTAAAGCAACGAGCTCTTGTGTTACCCAAGTCGGACCTACCTAGGTCCAAAGACAAACAAAAGTGGGCACGCGAGTTTGAAAAGATAGCAGAATTGTTACAAAAACAGATAGAAGAGTTGCGTCTCATCGATGCGGACTCGAATGCCGTCATCGATCTGGCATGTCGAGTTTTTGAGGTTACCAATTCCACCAAAAAACTCCACAACAACCTTCGGAAATACAGCAAGGAACAGGGAATTGATTACCCAAGCCTGCTGGTTTTATTTGAGAAGGAAAATGCTGAGGGGATCAGTGATCACCAAACTGTCCTCGCAAAATTTCAGCACATCACTCCAGTGAATCGCAAAGATAAGAAAGCGATTCGCGCATTACTTCCTCCTGAGCCGCCACGGTCAACCCTGATCCTCGAAACACTTGAATTCGAGGGGCCCCTTTTTGATCAGTGGCCAACATCAACGCACCGAAGATTGTTGCCACAACTGGCGGTCAAGAACACCGACGCAAGTGCTGCCAAACCAAGGGTCAATGAACAATATGAGCGAGAACGTGCTAAGCAGGCGATAAAGCGTTTCATGAAAGAGGCGTTTCGGCGGCCCGTTACCCACGCAGACATTGCCTATGTCCTTGAATTTTACGATGAGGTTCGACCAAGATCTGAATCCTTTGAAGAAGCAATGCGTGAAGCGTTCGTCATGATTCTTGTCTCACCTGATTTCCTCTATCAGGTCGAAGCGAGTTCCACGCCCGGTCCTCGCCCACTGTCGCCGCATGAGCTCGCAACCCGACTGTCGTATTTCCTCTGGTCCACCACCCCGGATAACGAGCTCACCCGCTTGTCAGACTCAGGGAACTTGACCAAGCCTGCGGTTATCGCAACCCAAGTGCACAGATTGCTACAAGCGAAACAGTCCAATGAATTCGTAAAACACTTCACCGACCAATGGCTTGATCTACCAGGCATTGATCGTGTTGCCATCAATCCAGAGTATTACCCTAAATTTGATGACAAGCTCAAAACCTCGATGCGAGAGGAGACTCGGCTATTCTTCGGGGAAATTCTGCAACGCGACCTAAGCGTTTTGAATCTGATTGATTCTGATTTTCTAATGTTGAATGCTGAGTTGGCCAAACATTATGGTATTGACGGCCCAAAGGGTGGCGCATTTGAACGCGTCTCTGTTCCAAGCGATTCACCTCGTGGTGGCTTACTCACGCAGGCCAGCGTATTGCTGCTCAATTCAACTGGCGAGGATTCTCATCCGATACGGCGGGCCGTCTGGCTCCGCAGTCGATTGCTCGACGACCCACCAGCACCGCCTCCGCCCGACGTGCCCGAACTCGATTCAGAATCCGAGGAAGCTACGGGACTTTCGGTCCGTCAACAACTCGAACAGCATCGCAGTCGAGAAGCGTGCAATGATTGCCATCGCGGCATCGATCCCTGGGGAATCCCTTTTGAAAACTTTGATGCCATTGGAAAGTTCCGCACCGAAGCGCTCCGCGTCCATTCACGGAATCGCAAGAAGAACTTTGTCAACGTCTCATCTGACAGTGTCCTTCCCAACGGTAAAAGTATCGAAGATATGAACGGACTGAAGACCCATCTCCTGAAGAACGAAAAACGCAGGTTCGCGAGAGCCTTAGTATCACGCCTGCTTGAGTACGGAACCGGCCGATCCATCGTTTTTTCTGATCAAGATAGTGTCGATAAGTTAACGGATCAATTTGAAGCGGATGAATATCGCTTAAAAGGTTTGATTGTGGCTATCGTGCAATCAAAGTTGTTCCAAACAAAGTAAGCGAGTCGAAAGAATTTTAGATGAAAAACAAATCTTGGCAGCTTAATCGTCGAACATTGCTTCGCGGAGCGGGCGCAACCATGGCGTTACCATGGATGGAAGCCATGGCGTGGGGCGAGAGCACTGCAGCAAGTCTGCCCACACGTTTTTGCTGTGTCTATTTTCCGTTCGGTGTTGCCGTCCCCCGTGAAGATGACCCCAATCGGCAATGGGGTTGGTTCCCCACAGGCGAAGGCAAACACTTTCAGTTTACGAACGTACTGAGCCCACTCAACTCGCTGCGCGATAACGTTACGGTCATCGGAGGCATATCCCATCCCAATGGATGGGCGATGGGAGGCCACGATACCGGAGACATCTTTCTCACTGGATCGCTGATGAAGAACGGCGTCTTTACCAATACGATCTCTCTAGATCAACGGATCGCACAAGCAAACGGAGAAGACACTCGCTTTCCCTCCCTTACACTCTCTAGCGATGGCGGGGTCGGCGAACCCACACGTTCATGCACCTTGTCATTTTCGCGAGAGGGACGCCCCATTCCCGCGCTATCCAGTCCTGCACAAATTTTTGATCGCCTGTTTGGAGATGAACAAGGGGGCACTCCCGCACAACAACGACGACAATTGAGAAATACGAGCAGCATGTTGGACCGTGTCCTCGAACACTCAAAACAATTGAATCGCCAACTAGGCGCAAATGACCAGCGTAAGTTCGATGAGTACCTCTCCTCGGTGCGTACGATCGAGCAGCGTGTCGAACGCGCAGAAGCATGGCTCGATGTACCAAAACCAGAGGTCTCACGCGACTCGATTCATGCTGATGCTACTCAACAGGGCCCCAAAGATTACATCAAAGCTATCTACGATCTGATGTATCTGGCTTTTCAAACTGACTCAACGCGAGTTGCTACCTACATGATTGGCCAAGTTGCCGGCGCAACCACCATTGCCAACGCATTTCCCCGTTGCATTGGACTGTCCCCCAACTGGCATGGGCTAGCCCATGGTGCGGGCAAGGCCGGCGGCATTGAGAACCTCGGTCGCTTTGATCAATTCCTCGCTCAGAACCATGCCGACTTCCTAAACCGATTGAACTCCACCGGCGAAGGCGACGGGACATTGCTTGACCGCACCATCGTGCTGTACGGATCAAGCAACAGCAAGACGCACAGTAATCATAATTACCCGCTTCTACTCGCTGGCGGGCGGGGACTCGGGGTTTGCCACGGGCAGTACCTCAAGTACAACGAACGAGACATGCGTTTATCGAATTTGTATGCAACCGTGTTGGATCGTCTTGGTGTCAACGACGACCATTTCAGTGACAGCACGGGTGAGATGACCGATATTCTTGCATAAAAGGTAACAGAAAGACCGGGGGATCGCGTATCACTGGCAACGATTCGAAAGCCACTCGTCGTCACGTTAATTCAAAACGGCACACGACCCACCTATCTGCATCGAAAGCGCAGCAAATACGCGTGCCCACCTAGTAATGACGTGGTAGTTTCTGATCATCAGTCAGATGTGCCAGGACGACTAATGCTGGATCCTTGTCATGAAAACTGCCGTGCATGGTCCACGCAACGGCACGGGCACGCCACTGATCCAAGTATTGAGCCACAGTGACAAACTCGTCTTACCAGCGGCAACAAGACAAGGCTACCGAACCAGTCTCATGAATCAGCGTTCACACCCCACGCATCAACTGCTTCATTGTTCCCCACGCTCTCCAACCCATGAAACTGAAATACCGCAGCATCGTCCGTGTAACTGCCATAACCCATGCATCCGTTTCAGCGCGTCCCTGCTTTCGCTGACCGCCTTCGACAGATAGACGACATCACAGCAGGGTCAATCGATGCTTCAAGCCAGACCTTAATCGCAATCCGTTGGAGCCGCAGGATGGCAAACCTCTACAAGCTCGACCAGGAACTCCTCAGCGACGGACGTATCACAAAAGACGAAGTGGGTCGTATTCGCAAACAGATTGAGAGTGATGGAAAGCTTGATTATGACGATGTCATTTTTTTGGTGAATCTGGTCGCGAACGCATCGGATGTTTGTCAGGAATTTGATGATCTGTTCTTCCCCGCCATGCGAAGCATACTGCTCGCTGATGGTGTGATCGGCATGGACGAGCAATACCAACTTCTTCGCATGCTCTATTCAGACGGGAATGTACGTCCCTCAGAAAAGGATTTCCTCAAGGACCTGTATAAATCGGTGGATCAGATAACCCCTGAGTTTCGCGAAGTATGTGATACCGCGTTGAATTCACCGGCGACGAACTGGGACACCGGCGGACACAAGCAGTAATCAGTTGGCTTAAATACCTGCATTTGCGTCCCCTCAATCTCGACTCCGGAAAATCGCTTTGGGTTCATCATTTCAGGTGCGTTCTCGATATTCGGTCGCACTTTTGTTATGAACAGCGTTTGACAACCAAATCATTTGTCCCACACGTGCTTCCGACTACTCAGTCATGCCCTGTCGATTCAGGAACGTCGCGACGTCTTCCTGACCTGGCTCCACGTCAAAATATTGGCATGCTGTACAGGCAACCGACACGTTTGCTACCATTCACATGCAACAGATAGCGACAACCAAAAGTCATCTTTCTCGTGGGTCCATCGTATTAACAGTGGGTAAATGTTATGTTGACAAAACAGTAGTGAACCATGGTGTCCCACCCCTCCTTCGCAAAGGCAGTTTTTGTCATGTCGAAGAAGCACAGGCATCCAGATGCCGGACGGTGTACGAGAGTTGATTTTGGCCCAAGATTTCCCAAGGGTGACAAAATGCGTATGGCGACTCGGATCGCATTGATCTTCATGTTCGCCTTGTACTGGGGTGGTCTCACGTTTTATACCGGGGTTGTCGTCCGAATCATCCACATGGTTCTGAATGATCCTATGGATGGCGGACTCATCACGCAACAAGTGACGCTCGTTCTACAAGTGCTTGGTGCCTGCACTCTCCCGCTCATGCTGCTCAATGATGTTGACGTAGCAAGACGTTCAAAACGGCTCGGTCTAGCCTTGCTTGGATTGACCCTGCTGCTTTCGTTCGCTTTGGCTGCTCTTTTTGTCGTCCATGCCCAACTAGACCGCGTAATTGATGTGCAACAAATGGTAATTACTGATCGCGTCGAGTTTGATGCAGCGCATCGACGGTACAATCAAAGCACAACGGTGCAATGGCTCGCGGCATTCATTTATCTACCGCTAACTTTGTACTCGTGGCGGTCCACCGATTCAGCTCTCCCACTCAAGTGAACCAGCACCCGTCCCTATCAAGCAACTCAGACGCACATCAGGCCGACAGTTTAACTTGCACACCGCGTCAGACTCGCTCACCACAGACGACGGATGCTTTCTTTCTCAGCGGCGAACGATGATAACGAGTGTCGCTCACAACGAAAGCAATGCTTGGGGTGAGCCTGATTCTCGGCCACTGGTGCTCCGTGGATTGGAACACTGGCACTCACTCATCAGCTTCATCACTCACTTTGATGCCTTTCGCTGACAACTTATCAATCAAGTCTGCTCGCTGCAAAGAACGATGCACTGCCTCTTCCGGAGCTATAGTCTCATCCATCACATGCTGGACTAACGCATCATTCATTAGCATATTGCCTTCCTTCCTACCCACTTGCATGCCCGACTCGATTTGGAAAGTCTTGCCTTCCCGAATCTGGTTGGAAATCGCATTATTGACGATCAAAACTTCCAGTGCTGCCACCCTGCCCTTCGTGGGACGTTTGCAGAGGGTCTGAGCAACAATACCCTTGAGGCTGCTTGCCAACATGGTCCTGATTTGTGCCTGTCGGTCCGCAGGAAATTGGTCAATGATGCGGTCCACGGTGGAAGCTGCTGTGGTGGTATGCAGCGTTCCAAAGACGAGATGGCCAGTCTCAGCAGTTTCAATCGCGATATGGGTCGTCTCAAGGTCTCGCATCTCCCCGACAAGCACAATATCAGGATCCTCACGAAGTGCAGCCCGCAAAGCACGCGAAAAGGACTGTGTGTGTGTATGAACTTCACGTTGGTTGATCAGGCACTTCTTGTTCTCATGCACAAATTCGATGGGATCTTCGATGGTGATGACATGATCGGTTCTTCGTTGATTGATGTAATCAATCATTGCCGTCAACGTTGTACTTTTGCCAGACCCGGTGGGTCCGGTAACCAGAACAAGGCCCTTGGGAAGCGTGCAAAGGTTTAGCACCGCTTCGGGTAAGTTGAGGTCTTCCGCTGTCATGAAATCATTGGGAATGATTCGAAAAACGGCGCCAGGTCCTCTTCGATCTTGAAATGCATTGCAACGAAAACGTGCGATGCCCTTGAGATCATAAGCCCAGTCAGCGTCACCCGTTTCAGCGAAATTCTGCCGCGCGGTGTCCGTCATGATTGGATCAAGCAATGACTGGACTTTCTCGGACTCGAGCGGCGTCGCTTTCAATGGTGCCATCGTTCCGTTGACTCGCAGGATCGGTGGCGAGCCTGTGCTGATGTGTAAGTCTGAACCCTCGTTCTTCTGAATCGCGGACAGGTACTTGTCGATATCAGGCATCCTGAACTCCAAAGCAATGGACGACGGTAGGTGGGAAAGGACACCTCAACATCGTGAGGAATCCCATGGGCCCGCATCACAAAACATTCCATTCTGGCACTCGCTTGCGACCGCATCCGTGCCTGCATACAGGCCTCTGCTCGCCTAGCGGTATAGCGACCGCAAGACTGAATAGCAAACATTTCTGCGAGATTTAACGCTTCAGATAGTTTTTCTTTGAAAAAGAGCCACTTCGACAATGCCAACCGATACGACAGTATCTCCCAACACGAAGCCCAGCACCTTTGCGGCTTAACGATTCGTGGACCGCCGGGTGCATGCTTTCTTCTGACACTCACCTGCGCAACAACGGGTAGTTATTTGCGAAAAGACTCAGGCGACGCGGCTCTATTCTGCAACTTTGCCTAGTGTGTAGTTGCCTGAGTTACGCCGCTCGCCAGCGATTGACTGGCGTTTGAAAATACTGGGCAACACAGCGCTTCGCTGAATGCATCTCCACGCACGACCAGACAACGTGGGGAATTAAGTTCACTGCAGCAGCGAGCCTCGCTTGGACGGGACAACGCGAGGGCAACTGCCCTCACACCTGAGTCAACCTCAGCGAGGGCCGCCCCGTGTCAGATCATCTAAAGTGCTGTCCTGCGCGGTCTGTGATGCCTCACCGACACGATCGAGCAGGTCACACAGAAACGTTCCAAGGGGATGTAATGTCGGAGGAACAACGGGTGACTCACGTCGGGGACTATCTTCGCTCGCATTAGCACCAGAATTCGAGTCCGTCGTGTGCGTTGCACCGCTATCACCGTTGGCAGGCTCAGCCGGAGCCTCCTTGGTCGTGGACGCTACTACTTCATCAACGACGTTTTTTGCTGCGTTTGCTGCAACCGTTTGTGCCGTTTCCCAAAGTTCGGAAACCTGAATTCTCTTTCCACCCTGTGTCAACTCGATGTCCAAGTCTAAATTCAGCCTGACTTTCATCTTCTCACCTCATTTTGCGAACATGTGCCGGATAACGCATGAAACGAGGCAATGCTGTGTCACGCAGTGCACCGTCGCATTTTCAGGCCCAAGACCTGCTTTTTCGGGGCGCGAAATCACCAGTTTTTCTCAGGCACCAGTCCCTGAAGCCTCTCGCCACCCTTCCTTCAGTGTTCGCTGGAACCGCAGCCCAACGAGTCGCACAGGTGACATGCATGTACGCCATCAACAAAAACATGACCATCATCGGTTCGCTACCAAGTGTGCTTGGTGGCCAACACAACCTTGGTTGCTCTTGCAACGCAACCCAGCATGAGCACATAGCAAGCAGTCCTGAGGTGAGGCATCTTTTCCGAATAGGGTTCAAGATCCGAATGGCGTAAACAGTCGCGAACCCATAAAAAACGAATGCCACTGAACTAGGAAACGATGAGACAGATTGGTGGCGTTCTTGGGATTTCCAATGGGCGATTACCTTGTATTCAAGATGCCTGACGAGGTGCCGCAATCAGCAAGCAGCCAAGTAGGCAGGGAACCTGGGTCGTGCGTTACTTTGATTTCGGCCTAGGCCACTAATAGAGATGCTGTGTTGAAAGACCGGCACCTCGTTTAGGTACTTCGCCCCCTTACCTCAGTCAAAAGCAACGCAAGGGGGCTGTCGATTGAGATCGTTAAGTTCTGCCAGCGAAGCTCCTTAACTCAGATCCTTTAATCGCAGGCTTTGCACTCTTTATTTGAGCAGGAGCCTTCGGTTTCTGATCTGCGGCTCCCGATGCCATCGCTTTACTTGCTTGAGGTGCAATGGCGGCCCCAACTTGCGTAAGTACCCATTGAGTACCATCCCAATATGGCGTTGGAGCCGGTGTGGCTGGGGGCCGACTGACTGAATTCTGGTATACCCAACGCGCTCCATCCCAGTATGGTTGCTTAGACGCTGGAGTTGGTGGTTGCGGTGAAGGGGTTACCCACCTCGTTCCATCCCAATACGGCTGATTAGCCCTCGGGGGCGGCCTCAATTGCGAAGGCGGTGCTGAGGGAGATTGCGGCGGCGGATAGACCCACTTTGTGCCATCCCAGCGTGGCTGATTGGGACTCGACGGCGGTGGCAGTTGCGGGGCTGGTGTCCGTTGTTGGGGTGGGTATGCCTCACCATTTGCATTCACAGTTGTGACTCCCGAACGGTTGACGGGATACCAACCGTTGCCAGCGCCTGCAGGTGGGGACTGCTGAAAATAGCTGAAAAACTCATTGTCATTTAAAGCATAGTATTTCCCATTCATGTAATAGCGGTACTTCATCCCGAACTATTGCCATTCCACCGATTGTTGCGGATTGAATACCACGTGATTCCGCTACCGGTTTGGGGCGGCGGAGAACCGCCACCTACACCGGTGCTCGTACGATAATATTGTTTGTGGATCGTATTGCAGTTGTAATTCGAGCACCGCCAGTATTTCCAGTAACCGCTAGAAGTGTGCTCCTTAGTCGATTGACCGATAGCAAGCGAGACACCGTTCGGTGCCGTGATTCTCGTTGTCCCATTACTGTTGCCACTCCCGCGATTGCTGTTGGAATTCGGATTGTTGGTTGGATCGAGGATTCCCCCATTATTTGTTCCATTGCCAAACAAAGTTCCCAGACTGTTGTCGGCTGTTTTATCACCTGCGTTCCACTGGGCGGACGCGTCTTCCACAGCAGGGAACACCGTCAGCGCAGCAATCGGGGCAATAAGCAAAAGTTTCATTTCCGCCCAGGAAAATTTCAAGTGGAATTAGAAAAGTGATGAGCAGGCAAGACGCCAACTCCGCTAATCAAGGCGGGTAAGAAACGCCTGCCACCTAGTTTCGCGTTTCGCAACGTCTGCGATTCGACCTGTGTTGTCAAAGATGCAAAAGAGCAGGTTTTCAGATTCACAGTGAAGAGACGAAACGACTAGCGGAACACGCTAAACCCAAGAGCAGCAATTGTTCGGCCATCAGTGCGAGAGGTTTGCCAGATTTGAGCGGTAGTAACGCAAATGCTGCAGAGCGGTGAATAGTTTGGGAGCTTCCAAAACAGAGACGAAGACAAAAATAAGATCCCGCATCGTGCTGAATAGCTGGTTGATACAACGCTCTACCATTCTGTACAGCGAAACGATGTGATGGGGTGCAACAACCGTGGAATCTACGTTAAACTGAGTTGTTAGACGCACGTCTTTTAGACCAGAAGACCTCGAAAAAGCTGCTTTCTTTTACAAGGGCGATTAGCTCAGTTGGTTAGAGCGCTGTGTTCACACCGCAGAGGTCACAGATTCGAATTCTGTATCGCCCACTTTAATTTCTCAGCCGAAAGACGGGGTCAAACTCGTTTTACCTGCCACAAGACGGCAGCGCGTA